>Ga0233386_1000371_pt1 | contig 12655 bp, 21 predicted proteins | sample ElkDunMinimDraft_17_FD_191544 | JGI IMG/M metagenome (GOLD analysis project Ga0233386, IMG submission 191544) | Fecal eukaryotic communites from dung pellets of Tule Elk in California, USA - Elk Dung G4 | ecosystem: Host-associated > Mammals > Digestive system > Large intestine > Fecal | place...
GATGCACATTGCATCTTTTGGCTGGACTTTTAGGAAGTCGTCATCATTTTTGAAACCTAGAGGTTCATAAATGTTTCCGAATTCATCGACTTGTTCACGAATCATTTCATCAGCAAAACCAATACCTAGACCATTAGTATCAATAACAACTTCTAAAGGATTAAATTTTTTGATAATGCGTTTGAGTTCGATTGCTTGTCGATTAAAAGTCTTTGTTTCAGCCTGACGGCCTAGAACATATAAGTTTACAAGAGTGGCAAAATATTTACCCTCTCCAGATACGTTAACTCTAAAAACGCAGCAAACAGTTTGGTCATTTAACCTACCAACGTCTACTGATAATAAGTAGAACTGGTTAGAATTGGCTCTAAATTTTGCAGACGTTTCTGGGTTTTTTATCTTTCTATATTTGGTTAATTTGTCAAAATTAAACCATGCTTCTTCTGAAGAACCTGACCAAAGTGAAGCATATTCTCGGGCAAAAGATTCTTCTTTAAAAGAAGAAGACGTTTTAAGTTTGTTGATATAAGTTTTATCAAGTAAGCCATGGATGACTGGAACACGATAATCGCAACCAAAAACAAATGTTGACTTTGGGTGGATAATAGCATCAATAAAGTCGTCAATTAAAAGGTCGTATGCAAATGATGTTTTTACGCCCGCAGATGTCATAAAAATTCGTTGCTAGTTTGGTTCTTTTTCATTTACTGTGTTATCAGGTAATCGACGTGAAACGTTCATTAGAGGTAAAACAACTTCATTAATAGGAGTTTCTTCGTGGTCACGCACCTCATCGATTAGACCACCATGTCGACGACCACCACGTTGGGAATCCAGGGCGCCAACAACGTCAAATTGTGAACCGTTGCGGAATTTAAGAGTAACGTAATCTTTACCGAAGTTACCTGGAGTATCACTGATTTCTCCTCCCAAAACTTCTTTACGAAGTAAGGGCCAGCGGTCATAGATTTCAACGATCTTTTCTTTTGCAATCTGTGCAGCCTGAGTTTTATTGGGGGCACAAATAAATCGCTTTGTACCAGGAATGAAGATACATTGAAGCATCATTGCTAAAATAGTAATAAAAGATTTAGAGAACGCACGAGGCGCCGTGCCGAAAACATCTTTAAAACGCATCAATGCGCGCAATGTAATTCTCTGATAAAAAAACAGAGTAAATGATGAGTCCTATGGTTTTATCAAATCAAGATAAATATCAGGATAAGCGGAAAAGATTGACATAACATTGCCAATCTTTTCCAAATTTGTTTCCAAGTAATTCTCGTTTAGAATAACACCTTTCTCAATAATAGTGCCATCGCGCTAACCAATTTTGATGTTTGAATCAACCAATCTTTCCGCAGGTAATAAAATCTTTTTAGCCATTAATCTTCCTCCGGAACACCAGGGTCAAATTCTTCTTCAAGAACCAACTGACTATACCCCTCATTTTCATAAGAATCTAAATCATATTCTGCGTCAGTACCATAGTATGATTCTTTTTCAATCAGCGCAACATTTTTTAAATTGTTTAGACGCTCTGTAATTTGTTCACCAATACCAGACTCATTAGTATAAAGACGTTGGTTAAAAGCTTGGAAATTTTGCATTGTTTCATCAACAATATCTCGAGGAACATCATCATAGAAAGTGTTCTTCCAGCCTCTCTTTTCCAGCCATTTAATTAGTTCGCCCACAGAGTCAAAGTCATTAATATTCTTAACATTCTTAGGAGTGAATTCCGCAGTCTTAACCAGCTTATCATAAGAAGCCAAAATTTTATCGAAATCCGCACCTTCGCGAATACGACAATCAATCTCATAAGACATTTTACAAATCTTCAAAGCCTAGTCAACCTACAGGGCGCCGTTGACATTCTGAGTGGTCATCAAGCCATTGTAAAGATTTTCAAGATAGCGAAGAGCCTCATCATCATAGTTGGCGCCCCAACGTTCTTGGAGTTTACGAAGCTTTTGATCTGCAATACCGGGTAATTCATCATCTAACTCGCCTGAAGCTTTTAATTTCTAAAAAGCCTCAAAGTAATCGTGCCAACCTAAATCCTCATATTCAGACTAAGCAAAAACTTCGGCATATTTAGGAAACACTTTATCGCCATTCATCTCGCGCAATCTTTCCCATTCCTTTGGAACAAAAGGAATGTCAGCATATTGACATAATTTGTTCACTTCGCGCCAATCAAAGTCAACATCAACCAAATAAAGTTCAATACAATCATTACAAATAGGTAAAGCGCCATCTGAATAAAAAATTGATTTAGTCATCGCAAAATTAGAAGGTGCGAAAGAATTGCCACATCGATTGCACTATTTTATAGCAAAATTACGGCGTCGCGCAATGTTCGGTTGTAGTCCCATTAGCTCACCTTCTTGGACTTTTTGATTTCTTTTAGAATTTGATTAATTTCTTTTCTACGCTTTTTGTTAAGACTTAAATACTTATCCATCATAGCTTCCAAGATTTCATCAGCGGGAATCAAAGTTTCAGCAATCGTAGCTTGTATTGCCTCATCATCTTTGGCTTTTTCCCATTCCTCTTTATTAAAACTAAGTTCTGAATCACGTACAGTAGGAACACACAACACTTTTGCCAATCCCAAAAACTCCACCGGCTCCAGCGCAGGCAAGCTTCTTACAAAAAACTCGAAATCAGATTCGATTCTCTTTTCAAAAATTTTCATTTGTTCACCTTCTTCTTCTAGCGGTCATTTCTATCACAGATTTTACAACGAGTTGAGAAACCGTCTTTTGAACGGGATTTTCTCACGAACTTGTCCGGGTCAATCAGCAGAACTTTTCCGCATCCTGTGCATTTTTTGAAATTCTCTGGAAAACTCAGATTCTCTACAATTTTCGCATGGAACTCAGCTGTTTCGTTGATGCGCGGAATTATCTTTTGACGAAAGATAGTGCTGATATAGTTGGCTGTGTAAGACTTATTATATTTTTTGTTAATAATGTCCGCTATATCTTGATTTTTTGTTTTGTTAATTTTCAAGTCAAGGATTTCACACTAGGCTTCAGTTAAATCAGTCATTTTAATGTAATATTTCAATGTGTCTAATAGCTTACTTAAATTAGAATTAACTGGTAATGCGCCAATTGATTCTTCAAATTCATTTAGTTGTCCAAATAATTCATAAACATGCTCAAGGTTTGTGAAGTCAAAATGAAGCATTGCGCGCGATTCAGTTTTTTTGTTCCAATAGAATTTGAGTATTTTTTCTAAATCAGAATCATTATAAGTTGATGGATTTAGGTCTTTCTCATCTTTAAAAAGTAAGGCGCCAATTGGTCCTGAGGATAGACCTAATGGGTAAACAGGTATCTCGGCATCAAAGTCAGGGTCTACTGGGTCTAATTCTGGTTCAATAGGAGTATGTCGCACATGTCGCTCTATATAAGTATCGCGCAATGTAAATTGCTCTCGGCGTAATTCAACTATGAGATGTCTTTGTTTAAGATATTTGAATTGATTCCATTTTGCAGCAATTGCTTTTGCATTTGCAAGTTCTTCCTAAGAAAAACGTCTTTGTAGAGCTTCACGAGGTGGCTCTTTTCGTTTACCATGCGCAAATTCATAAAAATTCAATGATAATTCTATAAAATCAATTCTATAAAATAAATCTTCAAAAACTGGTATTAGATATGCAGGACATTCATTCAAGGTTTTTTTGCGGTCAAAAACTTCACGAGCAATTTTTGTACGAGCTTCAGTAGGACGGCGTAATGATGCTTCAGAGAATGTAGGGGACTCCATTAATGCATCGAGCGATTCGGTATCATCTCGTTGCCAGGTTTTATTGCGGGTTTCGATTTGAATTTCGCCACGTTGAGTTACATTTAGACCATCGGAATCTTTGCCCCAAAGTATATAGTTAGCGATGGTTTCGAGTTCGTCATTCGTAAGAGGAACACGTTGAAATTGAGGTTGGGTTACGTATTCATTTACAAAGTCGCGGCGCCCATCAGTAGATTGGATTGAAAAATCCAAGTGTAGTCGATTTGTAGCCATTTGTGTAAGTTAAAACTCCTTTATATAATTTAAATTACGCTCCGACTCGCAAGTCGTCGTATTCTATACTTATATTATATCATACGGACTGATTGCTTGTCAAATTTGGAAATCCTAAAAGGGGTGTCTTGGTAGTGAGTGACTGAGTGAGTGAACAAGTAAATTTGAAATTTTTACTTCGTGGAGATTTGTTTCCAGGGACGGCCGTGTCGGGTGTGGGCAAATTGCACAATTCCCATAACCCACCGGGGTATTTTTTTGTGCAACATTCCATCTTGAAATATTTAGACGCCTATGCTATATTATAAACACAAGGGAACACAAGACCACGCAAGTTCCCTTCGGTCAATAGCAAAATTAAATAAATGGTTTATTCCCGGTTTGCTGAGTTCAATTGTGCGGTATCCGTTGTGCGTGTATGTATCGGATAGTTGCTGTGAGGCAGAGCGGAGCGTTCACCGATAAAAACGCAAGTTTAGCAAACCTAAAAAGCATACACTTTTTAATAATTCAATTTTGAAAGGATATGATACTATGAAAACTTTTATTATCCCCAAAGACAAAAACGGCGGTATGCCTTCTAGCGCTTTCGGTGGTTGTTTTGAAATGACCTGCAAATTCTGCCTTGACCGCAAAAATGCGGACTATGTTTCCGCCTCCGGCCGAGCTGATTTCAAGCGTCGTTTTAACTACGATACTAAACAGAACGCCTCCCCCATTCTGTACGGCGATATCGGCAAGGGCAAATCTGCCTACATCTACGGCTCTAGTCGGGTTATCTATGCTACCCATATCGCATATCAGATTATTGCTGAAACGGCTGAAAGCTTCGAGGTTTTCATCGATTTGGCTAATACTGATATGTGGGTAGTTGATAAAAAACAGTTTGTTGATTTTCTGCTGTCCGCCAAGGGCATGGTGAAAGACAATCCCTCCAGAAAACAGCTGAACATTCAGACCATCTGGAACTATAAGAAAAACACCTACCATGGCGCAAAGTATAAAGTTTTGGAGGCATGGCTGGACGAAAATCAGTTGCCGGATGATTCTGTTGTGGAGGATATTCTGGAAGGCTTTTATCAAAAGTGCCTGTAAATCACAACACAAGGGGCTGAGAAATCAGCCCCCATATTTTGAAAGGAGAATCACAATGGAATGGAATAAAGACAGCTATGGCAACTATGAACTGAAAATTGTCAACCCCTATCGCCCCAAACAGAAAGTCACCCTTTACAATGTGGGGCAGGGCCTGTGCGGTAACAAGTGGACTGTCATGGGTGAATTTGACAGCTATATCAGCAAAGGCTTCGACACGGCTGAGGAAGCTATGATGGATGCCGAACGGCGCTATGCTGAGTGTGACCACACGGATGTGTTTATGGATTTCGCATACTGTTAACAACGAGCAGGTTAGAAACAACCTGCCCACAACTTGAAAGGAGCATAAAGCTATGAAGTACACTATTTATAAGTTCGCTGACGGTCATATGGTCGTTGTCACTGGCAAGTGGTCTGCATGGCAAATCAAGCAGGAAGAAGCTATCCACGGCAAGTGCCTGAACAAGATTAAAAACAAGCTGTAACTGGGGAGGGCGCAAGCCCTCCCCATTTAAATGGAGGATGTAATAATGGCAAATGAAAACAAGTATTCCCTGCGCTGGGAGCGGGATGGTCTGACCTGCTGGAATGGCTTTATGGATGGGGCAAAATACTGCTCTGTCTACTACACATTCAGCAACGGCTGGGCGTGGGAAACTGATTTCACCGAAGATGGCGAAGTCAAGGTGGAAGATGGATTCTTTACTGCCGAACAGGCTATGAACTTTGCAGAATCTGAGTATCAGGACTGGGAGCGGGAGCTGGAAGAAAGAATCTCCAGCCTGCCTCTGGAACTGGATGATGAATTCCTGCTGAGCCTGCTGGAGGATAAAGACTTTGAGCCGGATGGGCTGTTTGAACAGGTATTCGGCAATCTGGAAGATGAAGAATAAAACGGAGGGGAGAAATCCCCTCCATAACTTGAAAAGGAGAAAATTATGAAAAAGATTCACCCCGTACTGAAAACTGAGCTGTATAAGCAGGCCTGTGCAATCATTAAAAGTGGTAAGCCTGTGGAACTGTTCAGCGAAAAAACTGAATGTATCTATGTGACCTGCTACCGCAATAGCGTCAAGGAAGTTTTTAAAGATGCTTACGATGAGGGCGAGCCCATTACCAGAGTTCGTATTGCTACCGATGCCTGTATTACTCATTGGAAAAACGTGTATTATGTATATTCCCATGTTTTTTACAGCCCCTTTGGCGGAGCAATTTTCCAGGGTACTTTTGAAGAATGTGCAGATTTCTGCAAAAGAATGAACTGGAGCTTTTCCGGAGAAAAAGGGGGGGAGCGGAGTGATCCGCTCCCTTTCTCTTCGCACAATATTTAGACGTGTTGATTTTTATTTAGACGTATGACGTCTAAATAAAATGAAAATTGTTCTTGCAAAATTCTTAATATGTGATATAATAAAAATAAAAAGGAGAAAAAAACAATGGATAAACTTAAAACTTTCCTCGACAGATATTTGAGATGGGTTTTGGTAGAAGGCTTCGAGCCTCAAAAGGGTTTTGACCAGGCTTTCGGCGGCTTGCAGCTTTACACTGAGCTGTTCCCGGCTGAAGAAGAAGAGCTCGTTACTCTTTGGCTCGAAGAATACTACCCCAAGTTTTTCGAAGCTGTTTACAAGAACAACACCTGAGGGCTATGCCCTCTTGAGATATTTAGACGTAACACGTCTAAATTTATAGGAAATTCTTATTGACTTTTTCAGTTCTATCGTGTATAATACAGGTACAAGGTCGGTTGAGAGTGACGGACAAGGGCATGGTAACTCTCCCCTTGCTGCCGTGGGTGATAGGGAGGCAGTCGGAAGCAGGCACTCCGCTCAAACCTCGCGCCAATGACACCTATAATTTTAACTGAGGGTGAACGTTTTCCGGTATCGAATAACCGGACTATTTAGACGTATTACGTCTAAATTTACAGAAAATTATGATTGACTTTTAGCATATCATATGATAATATATAGATACAATAAATAACACGGAGGGAAAACAAATGGAAAAAAAGTTGACAAAAATGCCTCACGCACAGGCAAAAGTGATTATTCACCTTGGTTTTTATAATAATGAACTGATTTCTTATAAGACCGTGGTTGCTGGCGTCTATGGCGGCTGGTTACAAATCCACGGGCTGTATTCCGCTACTACGCGAAAACATATCAGCGCCTATGTCAAGGAATATGCTAATATCAGCTATCAGCTTGCCAGGGAACTGTATGAAAAGAAAATGAAATATAATATTTATACCGGAGAGGTTGCCCCCATTTGAGGGCAACTTTTATATTTAGACGTGTTACGTCTAAATATAAATTTGACTTTTTAGAAAAATATGATATAATATAATTACAAATAAAAAGGAGTGACTGATATGACAGTTATTTATAGAGCAGATGATGGAACCGAATTTTCCAATGCCAAGGAATGTCTGGAATATGAACGTAACCAAAGCGGAGGCGGTTTCTGGCTTTTCATTCTCGCCGCTGCTGTAATTGCTTACTTTCTTATTTGAGTTAAATTGAGGATTTCGGTCCTCTTTCTTTTTTAGACGTATAACGTCTAAAAATAAAAATATTTTTCTATTGACTTTTTCTATATATATGTTATAATGAATACAACGAAAGGGGAGAACAAAACAATGTACAGAATCTATCGCAAAATTATGCGACAGTTCGCCCGTTTTATCTTTGGGTTTGAACGTTGCCCCACCGATTGCAAAAGAGATTTTCGAGCCGACTTCAAGAAGTCGCTAACCGCTTTTGTAAGTGGCATCTGTATAGCAATCCTCTTTCTTGTAATGATTGTGCTTATGAGCTAAGAAAGGAATGATGCCTATGATTGTCTAGTATTTGTTATTAGTTTTATAGTTCGAAACGGAAACGAATGATAGTAAACGCTTGGAGGGGCTTTATGAATTGGATTTAGGGGTGGCTCCCCGAACAGCTATAAATAAAAGACCACCCGTGTTGCAATAGTGGCGCGGGTGGCATTTATCTCTACCAATATTTAGACGTATAACGTCTAAACAATTCCAGAAAAAAATATTGACTTTTTCATTTTGATATGTTAATATATTCATGTAAAAACAAAGAAAACGGAGGACAAAAAATGGAAACCTATATTTTTTATATGCACTTTCTTTTGGTCAATCCCAATGGCACAATGGAAGATATCAATGTACCCATTGAAGAGAAGGCAGGCAATTATGAAATGGCAAGGGCGCGTGTCTTAGAGAAAGCACAGAGCGTCGTTCGTGCCTACGAAGAAGATGAAGTGACTGCTTTCTTCCGTATTGAGCATAATCTTTGATTAAAATTGCATCCTTCGGGGTGCAATATAATTTAGACGTATAACGTCTAATTTTTTTTCAAAATCTTATTGACATTTAATATGTCTTATGATATACTATCATTGTTAAGAGGAAAGGACAGCAACCGTCCTAGCAAGTGGCGTGATGCCTAGCCATGAAAATGCAAGCTCCTGTGCCGGCATAAATCTGGGGATAAATAAAACAGATAAACAGGAACCTCCCGAAATTTCCTCTTGACAAAACCTTTAATGTATGTTATAATAAAAGCACAAGGCAAGGGTTATCCCACAGTCGAGGTTGGAGGGATTGTAATTGGCGCCTGGACGAGCCACCCCGAAATTCCAATTGAAATTTTCCAAGAAAGAAGCTGATGCCTAATGGTCTAGTTTAGGGTGCGGCGACCTGATTCAAGACGCCTATATCGCTTAAGCAAGTCTAATACTGGTTAGATACTACTTGAGGGTGAATTTGAAACCGGATATATGAAGTCGACCCGGTGGGCAGTCCCACCGGGCGCATTTTCTAAAATTTTATTTAGACGTATAACGTCTAAATTTTCTAAAAATTCTTATTGATTTTCTTATATAATATGATATAATAAAGATACAAAAAGAAAGGCGGGAGTTAAATGGCAAAAACTAAAACTCAAAAAACAAAGTTTACTAAACACGCTTTAGTAGATCGAGAAGCCAGAATCGTCTGGATTGCTACTGAAATTGGATATGGCAATTTAGTAGATACCATTCAAATCTACGATGTAGACAGGGGTTATCGAAAAGTCGAGCTATATGAAACAGGAGTGGCCGTAATACGTTCAAACAAAACTAACGCCGTAATTACAATGTTCTTGCCCAGTCCAACTCAGCTTAAAGGTTGGTATGGAGCGGAAGGCTCCGTTCCAATTCATTTACTTACTATGGCAAAACTTAACAAGAAAAGAGGATGGACTGAAAATTTATAAAACAGGGAGAGAGAAGGTTCCTGCGTGGGACGACTCTAAAAGAGGGAACCGGGCATCCGGCTGGTTGGAAGCGTGGGTTCAATTCCCACCTCTCTCCTAAGTATTTAGACGTATAACGTCTAAATTTATGGAAAATTCTTGTTGACTTTTTAGAAATATTTGATATAATAGTTTTACAAGCAAGGGAGAAATCCCAAAAGAAAGGAAAATGAAAAACATGATTTACGATTATGAATGGTTACTTGCTCAAGTGGAGAATGCCGTGCAGACCTTTGCTTCTGCTAACCCCAATCTGAAAATCAATCTGACCTTTGACGATGACTGCTTTTATTTCAGTCAGATTTCTAAGATGGAAGCTCGCAATCAATGGGTAGCTGATAAGCTGTGTGAACTTGAGGATGACTGCGATTATGAAATCATCTCTGCTGATTACCAGTGCAAAGTTATGGAGGTTCGGATTCGTCCTAGCCATCCTTCCTATGAGTACAAGAACATTACCGTGCAGTTCCCCGCAGATGCTTATTTTAGCGAAAGTCTGGGTTTAGCTTTGGCTTACGCTAAGTTCTACGAGGAAGAAATTCCCGATTTTGTTTTCTTTCACGAATAATTCCTTTTTCCCCTTGTGGGACACTCCGGTGTCCCACATAACATTATATTTTAATTTAGACGTATGACGTCTAAACAAAAAGAAAAAAATTATTGACATTTTCAAGTTTATATGATAATATATCAATGTAATCAAAAGAACAAACCCAATCTAATCATAGAAAGGAAAAACAAAATGAAAGTTACTGTTTATGCGAGAAAGTATGATAATGAAATTGAGGTAGAAACTGCAAAAGAATTTCAGCGAAGAGCGGAGGAACTGGCGCGGGAGTTTATGAGTGATTATGGTGAAATCACCGAGTTCCTGTACGACTTTTTCAGCGACAATGATGACTGTACCTTCTTCGACCTCATGACCATGGAGGGAGCAGAACTGACAGAACTGCGGAAGAAGATTTTCAATTCCCTCGTGGAAGGAGCCAGAGATAGCCTTCTTGACGAATGGGAAGAAGTGGAAATCCCCATCGATAAGACGGCTCTGACTGCAGAACTGCGGAAAATGCCCAAAGAAGAACTGGCAGAACTGTTCGGTCTTGTTCTGAAAAATGAATAAATAAAGTGGGAGGGAACCGGAAGGTTTCCTCTCTTAGTTTTAGACGTATAACGTCTAAATTTTCTATAAATACATATTGACTTTATGAAAAATATATGTTATACTATCATTACAAAAACAGAAAGGAATGAATCAAATGAGTAACGATGTTTATATCAACTTTGACATGGATGGAACTATTGCAGATTTCTATAATGTTCCGCACTGGCTCGAAGCGGTTCGTGCATTTGATACACACCCCTATGAGGTGGCGCGCCCTATGTTCCACCGCACATGGATGACCCGACAGTTGAACCGCTTGCAGGGATGTGGCTACAAGCTGAGAATCATCACCTGGACTTCCAAAGAATCCACACCGGAGTTTGATGAGGCAACCAAAACTGCAAAGCTGAACTGGTTGGCAACCAATCTCCCGGCTGTGCATTGGGATGAAATCCACGTTGTTCCCTATGGCACTCCCAAGCATGAAGTTGGAACAATTCCCGGCGGTATTTTATTTGATGATAATATCGCAGTCCGTAGGGAATGGGGCGATAATGCCTTTTCCGAAAATGACATCTATCGCATCCTCAAAGAGCTTTCTAAAAAATTCTAACCCAATACCAAGTGGCGGGCCGGGAATACTCGGCCCAAGGTCAAAGCCCCACTTGGGTATTTAGACGTATGACGTCTAAATATTTTTAAAAAAGTTATTGACTTTTTAGTATTTCAATGATATAATGTTGTTACAACAAAACGAAAGGAAATGATAAACATGAGTAACATTCACGCTTTCTCTCTTTCTTCTATGGATGACAAGTCCCTCGATATTCTGTATGCCAATGTGTGCCGTGAAATCAACGCCAGAGCCGAAGCCAAGGTAGCTAAGCGCGCTGAGTGGGTACGCCAGATGTGTAACAACTACCTGCGCCACCCCAATTCCACCTTCATGCAGATTGGTGAAATCACCGTTGTGTCTGTGTATAGCCGCCATGGTGGTTTGCGCATCGGCAGAGCAAGACCCGTCAATGATGACAAGTACAATGTCGAAGTCGGTATTGCCGTTGCCTTCGCCAAGGCTTGCGGCGAACCCGTCCCCGATTATATCTAACCGCCACCCTCTCCCTTTTGGGAGAGGGATTTCTTATTTAGACGTATAACGTCTAAATCTTTTTGAAAAAACTATTGACAATTTAGAATTTATATGATAATATATTAATGTAATCAAGGGAATACAAACCCGAAAAAAGAAAGGAAATAAAATATGTGTACTATCTGTTGTTATGTTTTTGTTGACCGTTGGAATGGTGCTGAGGTGATTTCTCCCCAGAAATTTGAGGAGTTGGTCACGGAGAGGGTAAAGGATTATCTGGTTTCTCCTGAAGATATGAATGACAGGTTCGATGATTTCCTGCAAACCAACGCCGAATTCACCGCGTATGACCTGCTCACGATGCCGGAGGATGAACGCAAGACGGCGCAGGATGCCTTTTCCGACTATCTCCATGACTATACCAAGGAACTGCTTACGGACGAAGGTTGGGAATATACGGAAATTGAATTCGAAGAAGGCGAATTGATTTCTGCGCTGAAGGGTATTTCGGCAGAAACCCTGGCTAAGCTGATTCAGAAAGCCGAATAAATCGACGAGGTCTTTTGACCTCGTTTTTATGTTTAGACGTATTACGTCTAAATCTTCCGAAAATAGTTCTTGCATTTTCAGAAAATTTATGATATTATATTGGTGTCAAGGGGAGAGAAACAAAAGAAATCCCAAAACAAAATTTCAAAAATAAATTTGAAAAAACTCTTGACAATCAGCACAAGATGTGCTATAATGATAAAGCAATGAGGGACAGGAACCCTCTGCTAAATAAAATGGGTGGCGAACCTACCGCCGAATGAAAGGAGCCAACATGGCTAATACTGTTTTTGAAAATGCAAGTGAAAAGTCCCTGACCAAGCGTTCCGCTCTGGAAGCTATCGCTTCTGGTAATGTCACCGAGGAAATCCAGAACTGGGCGCAGACTGAGCTGGATAAGATGGATGCCGCAAATGCCAAGCGCAAGGAAAAGCCCTCCAAGACTTCTGTGGCAAACCAGTCCATCAA
>Ga0233386_1000372_pt1 | contig 12622 bp, 16 predicted proteins | sample ElkDunMinimDraft_17_FD_191544 | JGI IMG/M metagenome (GOLD analysis project Ga0233386, IMG submission 191544) | Fecal eukaryotic communites from dung pellets of Tule Elk in California, USA - Elk Dung G4 | ecosystem: Host-associated > Mammals > Digestive system > Large intestine > Fecal | place...
TTCTTCAAAACTTGTCCTTATTCGTAAGTAATATTGTAGTATACTCTGCCCGCATCAACATTCTTTGGTTCTTTCTGATGTTTCAGAAAGAACAGCCCCCCAAATGCTACATTGTATATGAAAAAACGGGCTTGTAAATTACACGAAAATGACCAAAAATATTTGCTTTGAAAATAAATAAAATTTATGTTATAATATATATAGAAAGAAAAAAGGAGTGGATTTGATGTACTACCCAGGCAGTTTACATAATCATACCCAGATGTCTAATTTTCGTGGGCGTGATTGTATCATCAAAGAAAAAGATTTAATCAATAGAGCGATTGAGCTTAATCACTCTGTTGTTGCGATTACTGACCACGAATCTATATCGTCCGCAGTAAATATAGAAAAACTTGCTGACTCTTTACCCATAAAGATTATTATGGGAAATGAAATTTATCTTTGTCGTGATGGACTCAATGCAGATAATTTTGTTGCGGGAGCAGATAAATATTATCACTTTATTCTTCTTGCAAAAGACCTTGAAGGTTTCCGCCAGATTTGTCAACTGTCTTCTCTTGCTTGGAAAAGAAGTTATATGGCAAAGGGATTAAGAAGAGTACCTACTTATTATTCAGATGTTCTTGAAATAATTGGCAAGAACCCAGGACATGTATATGGTTTGACTGCGTGCCTTGGTGGTATGCTTGGTACACAGTTAATGAAGTATCAGCAGACACAGAGTAAAGAACTCTGGGACAAGATATTAAACTGGTGTACCTTAATGAATAACACTTTTGGCGGGAACTTCTATTTAGAACTCCAGCCCTCCGCATCAGAAGAACAAACTTATGTAAACAGAAAAATTATAGAAATTTCAAATACATTAAACATTCCATATGTTATTACTACTGATAGTCATTATTTAAGAAAAGAAGATAGGGAAATACATAAAGCTTTTCTTAATGCACAAGCAGTAGAAAGAGAAGTTGACTCATTCTATGCAACAACTTATCTTATGGATACACAGGAACTTGAAAGTCATCTTGATTTGACAAGAGAAGAATTAGATATTGCTTATCAAAATATTCTTGCCATTCAGAACAGTTGTGAAAAATATTCAATCAGAAAGCCTTTAAAAATTCCTATGCTAAAATGGAATGAATATAAGGCAGAAGTAACTGATGAATGGATTAAGAAAATTCCCTTTCTTAAAACTTTTGCGGAGTCCAGCTTTGTAGGGGATAGAGAGCTTGCTAAAGCCACAATCACTGGGATATTAAAACACCCAGACTTACAGAACGAAGCCGCGTTTAAAGAAATTAATGACAACCTCCGCATTACTTGGGAGTCATCTGAAGTAAATAAAGCTCATTGGTCTTCTTATTTTCTTAATCTTCAAAAAATTATTGACTTGTGTTGGGAAGCAGGTAGTATTGTAGGACCTGGACGTGGTTCAGGAGTAGGATTTATTTTACTCTATTGTCTTGATATTACACAAATCAATCCACTTGCAGAAGAAACAAAGACATTCAGTTGGCGTTTCTTGAACCCAGAAAGAGTATCTGTTTTGGATATAGACTTCGATATCGAAGGTTCAAAGCGTGAGGCGGTACTCACTAAATTTAGAGAGTTCTATGGAGAAGATAGAGTTGCTAATGTAGTTACTTTCCGCACAGAAAAAACAAAGTCCGCAATCCTGACCGCCGCAAGAGGTCTTGGTATTGATGTTGATGAAGCTCAATATTTAGCAAGTTTAATTCCCGCAGATAGAGGACAGCTAAGAACTCTCAAAGAAACCTTTTATGGTGACGAAGAAAAAGGTTTCAAGCCCGTTACTGCTTTTGTTAATGCAATGACTCACGATTATCCAGAATTATGGGCAGTCGCTCAAAAGATTGAAGGATTGATTTGCGGAACGGGCATTCACGCAGGCGGTGTTATTTTTGTTGATGAACCTTTTGAAAATTCTACTGCTTTGATGCGGGCTCCCGATGATACACTTTGTACCCAGTTCGAGCTCCACGCCGCAGAAGAAGTAAGTTTAATTAAGTATGATGCACTCTCGGTTGAAGCTATGGATAAAATCCATATTTGTTTAGACTTACTTACAGAAGCAGGATTAGTTGAAAAGAAAGACACTTTAAGAGAAACTTATGAAAGTGTTTTAAATATATATAAAATTGATAGAACCTCTCCTGAGATGTGGGATATGGTTTGTAATCACCAAATTCATTCTTTATTCCAAATGGAACAGCAGAGTGGAATACAGGGTATTGCATTAGCAAAACCTCGTAGTGTAAATGACTTATGCGTTCTTAACTCGGTTATTCGTCTTATGGCTCCAGACAAAGATAGCGACACTCCGCTTGTAACTTGGGCAAAATACAGAGAGAATATAAACATTTGGAAATCAGAAATGAAAAACTATGGACTCAACGAAGAAGAAATCGACTGGTTATCTAATCACTCTGCAATCACAGACGGAATTTGTGAAAGTCAGGAAGGACTTATGTCTTTGGTTCAGGAAGAAAGACTGGGCGGCAACGACCTTAACTTTGCCGATAGGTGTCGTAAGGGTCTTGCAAAAAAGATTGGTTCACTATTCCAAGAATGTGAAGATACATTCTATTCACAAATAAAGGAAAAAGGTTGCAGTGAAAGACTTGGTCACTATGTATGGGATGTTCTGTTGCGAGTTCAAAGAGGATATAGTTTCAATAGAAGTCACTGTTTGGCTTATTCATTAGTGGCAGTACAGGAAATGAACCTTGCTTATAAATTCCCTACGGTTTTCTGGAATTGTGCTTGTTTAATTTCAGATAGTGGTGGATTTGACGGTGATAAATCTACTGACTATGGTAAAATTGCAGTAGCGGTAAACAAGATGCAGACTGCGGGAATCCAAGTAACTATTCCTAATATCAATACATCAAAAGGAACATTTGTTCCAGATGTTAAGAATAATAGAATATATTATGGTCTTGAAGCAATAGGCGGAATTAACAAGCAGATAGTAGAAAAAATCATTGCGGGCCGCCCCTATACCGGGATCAAGGATTTTATGACCCGCTGCCCGCTCGATAAAACACCTATGATTAACCTTATCAAAGCTGGTGCTTTTGATGAAATTGAGCAGTTTTTCCCAAACCGCAAATCAATAATGGCTTACTACATTATACAAAAGAGTGAACCTAAAGTAAGACTTAACTTACAAAACTTTCCTTCTCTTATATCAAATAATCTTATTCCCGAAGATTATATAATGTATGTAAGAATATTTAATTTCAATAAGTACCTTAAGCAAAATAAAAAGGATACTTGGTATGTTCTTGATAATGTAGCTCTTGAATTCTTTAATAAAGTATATTTAGATGAAGCTGATAGTTTACAGGTTGTCGAAGGAGAAACTGTTATACTTCAGAAAACTTGGGATAAACTTTATCAAATGTCAATGGATCCAATGAGAGATTACTTAAAAGCAAATCAAGAAGAAATGCTTGAAAAGTATAATACAGTTCTTTTCAAAAACCTTTGGGACAAGGATTGTCAAGGAACTTACTCAAAATGGGAAATGAATAGCTTAGGTTTTTACAATAGCGGACACGAACTTCAAGATGTTGATTATCATAAGTATGGAATAGCTAATTTCTTTGACCTTAGCGAAGAATCTGAAGTAGATTATTACTTTAAACGAGGTGGAAAGAATATTCCTATTTACAAGATATACAAAATTGCGGGAACCGTGCTTTCAAAGGACGACGGACATAGTTCACTTACTCTTTTGACAAAAGAAGGAATAGTTCAGGTAAAAATGTCTAAAGACCAATATAGCACTTTTAAAAAGCAAGTAAGTCAGGTTCAACCTGATGGAACTAAAAAGATTATTGAGAAAAGTTGGTTTGGTAAGGGTAATATGCTTATGATAAGTGGTTACCGCAGAGAGAATGAATTTGTTATGAAGACTTATACAAATACAACCTCTCATTCATTATATAAAATAGATAGTGTAGTCAATGGAGAAATTTCAATTCGTCACGAAAAGAAAACAGGAGCTAACACTATTGAAGAGGAGGCGTACTATGATTAACATAGTTTTATTTGGAAAGAAAGGTGCGGGAAGGCACTATTTGCTTGAAAGATTAAATACTTTCATTACAGAGAAGAAGTTAGAGCCTATTGTAGAGGGAGAGATTTTATCTCTCCCCGAGATTGTGGCAGCTTTAAACGAAAGTGAAGAAAATGTTATTTTCCCTATTTATGTAGGCTCTTCTGACAAAACTTGTTTGTTAAGAGTCTTACACGAAACTCCAGAGGAGGTAGACGTGCCCGCCGCAATTGAAGAAGCTATTGAAGAAATTGATAACTTCAAATCTTATTTTGCAACTACTGATTTTACCTTTAATGTTATTGACAACAATGATAATAGTGATAATGCTGAAAAAGAGTTGTCAAATTTGCTTAATCGTATAGTTGAATAATTCATATATATTATCAACCCTTTTAAAAATAATTAAAATAATTAGGAGGTAAATATGACGCAAATCATTAAAAGAGACGGTAGCATTGTTAAGTTCGATAAACAAAAAATAATCAATGCTATTCTTGCAGCCTTTAACGAGGTTGAAAATGAAACTTCTGAATATGCAAAGGTAAAAGCAAACAATATTGCTAATTACATTGAAGAAGTTGCGAAAACTAAAACTCTTACAGTTGAAGAAGTACAGGATTATGTAGAGAAAGGTCTTATGTCTACTAAAAGAAAAGATGTAGCAAAAGCCTATATGCTTTACAGAGAAAAAAGAAGAATTGAAAGAAACAAAAGAGATAATCTTTTTAAAACAATTAAAAAGCATCTTGATGCTGTGGACGTACAGAATTCAAATGCAAATGTTGATGAACTTTCTTTTGGAGGAAGAAAAGGTGAAGCGTCTAACGCTTTAATGAAGCAATATGCTCTTGATGAGTATATGTCACCTTTGGCGAGAGAAAGGCATCTTAATAACGAGATATATACGCATGACCTGGACAGCTATGTCTTAGGCTGTCATAACTGTTTAACAATTCCTTTTGATAAATTGTTAGCAAATGGTTTCAATACAAGACAGACTGATATTAGACCCGCAAATTCTATTAACAGTGCATTCCAATTGATCGCGGTCATTTTCCAGATACAGAGCCTCCAACAGTTCGGTTAAAAACGCTGCCGAATTAAAATCTCTTAAATTGCTGGGACACCCTTAGAGCCTTATAAACTACAACGTGAGTGTCAAGCTGGGCGTGAAAGTGTAAAAATTATAAGGATTGGGCAATCAGCAGCGAAGGTTCTTCATAATACCTTATAGGAGGTATTACAAATAGAAAAAAGAATTATCTTGAACGATATGGAAACACCTTTTTGGGTTGACTCGACAGGTCGAGTAAGAAATGAAAAAAATCAAACTTGGCTTAAGGGCGGAGTTAATAAAGGGTATCATTTTTATAGTCTATACTTTAAAGGAAAACAGTATACTCTATACACACATAAATTAGTAGCAAAATACTTTTTAGAGAACCCTAACCCAGAAGAATTCACATTTGTTCATCACAAAGACCATAACAAATTAAATAATAATGTCCTAAATTTAGAATGGACTTCTATAAAAGAACATACAAAACATCACGGACAAGGTTATTCAAGACAACGAATAACAATAAATAACACCGAAATAGATGTTAATAGTTTAAGACAATTTAGAAATTCTCCTTATTATGTTTCAAAAGAAGGATACGTTTATAATTTAGATAAAGGTATACAGTTACGCTTTGAAAATAGTGGTAATTATTACAGAGTTCAATGTAACTACAATCTAAATGGAAAACACTTCTTTGTACATCGTATGGTTTATGAGTGTTTCAAAGGCGAAATTACAGAAGGTAAAGAAATTAATCACATAGACCACGACCCACATAATAATCATATTGATAATTTAGAAGAGGTCGACCACGTAGAGAACTGTAAGAAAGCCAGACACGGAAACATCAGACTTTACTCAAAGGATATTACAACAGGAGAAATCACACACTATTCCTCAGTTTCTGAAGCTTCACAGAAAGTACTCGGATACAGAGATGGAAGAAAAATCCCTCAAGTTATTGAGAGAAAAGAAATATTTAAAAATTGTTATTGGTATTATGAAGAATAACGTTCATCGACTATTTATTGTAGCGAAAGCGAAAAAGGAGACAACCACAACAGTGGTTGAAGATATAGTCAGTCTTATTATGAAAGTAATAAGGTTGCGGACGGGCGTGTCCGCATCTCATTTGGATTGGACAATGGAACCCTATGTTAAGAAAAGTTTTAAGAAACACTGGCTTGCGGGAGTTCGTTATTTAGCTCCTTATCTGGAGCATTTCCCCTCTAACTGGTCAACTGTCCCAGGTCTTCCCTCTATAAATGAATATCCAGATTGGGACGATTGTGCTCCAGTACATTATTATGCAATGGAACAGACATTAAAAGAATTGAACCAGGCAGTGGAAGGTATGCTCCACAACCTCAACTCCTTACAAAGCAGGAGTGGCAACCAACTTCCCTTTAGTTCCATTAACTTCGGTACATGCACTTCAACCGAAGGCCGCTTGGTTATTCAAAGTCTTCTTGAAGGAATGTTAAAAGGAACAGGAAAGCATCATAAAACAAGTATTTTCCCTTGTGTTATCTTTCAATGTATGGAAGGAGTTAACACAAAACCTGGAGATCCAAACTATGACCTTTATCGTTTAGCATTAAAGGTTACAGCAAAAAGACTTTATCCTAATTACGCTAACTGCGACTGGAGCGGCAATGCTGGATACGATAAAAACGATCCCCAGACATATTTTTCTACGATGGGGTGCAGGACTGCCAATGGCTGGGACATTAATGGCTTGGGCCAGTTAAAGGACGGCCGCGGAAACATTTGTCCTGTAACTATTATATTACCTACCATTGCAATGCAGGCAAAAGAAAAATCTCCAGACAATTTAATAGATACTTTTATGGAAATTCTTGATACAAGAATTCACGAAGCAAAAGACATACTCATTGAACGTTTTGAATGGATATGTAGTCAAGACCCAGCCTCCGCACAATTTATGTACGAAAACGGACTTATGGCTGGATATATACCTGACGAGGGTATAAGAAGTGCACTCAAGCATGGGACACTTGCCGTGGGTTAATACCTAACAAATGGCCCACGTTAAACACTCTAAATTGCGGGAACGCCCTTAGAGCTCTGATAACCAAGCTTATATGGTGATATATAAGTGGCGAGGTTAGCGACCAAGGTATGGTAACATCATCAGAGATTGGGTAACCAGACGCAGCCAAGCATCTTTTTTTAAAAAAGATGAAGGTTCAACGACTATAATGGGTGAAATTGATTAATTGACCTTCATAAATTTTCATATTGTATAGAACAAAAAAATGGAGGTTAAGAAAAAAACATGGATTCAGGTAAAATTTATAAATATACCAATCTTATAAATGGAATGGTATACATTGGACAAACAAGACAGACTCTTGAACAAAGAGACTACAAACATCAAACTCAATTAAATGACAATACTTATTTTCACAGGGCAATCAAAAAATATGGTAGAGAGAATTTCTCTCTTGAACTTGTTGAAGATAATATTCCTCTTAATGAGCTTGATGAAAAAGAAAAATATTATATTGATTATTTTGAGAGTTTTTACACAACTGGAAAAGGTTATAATTTAACTCAAGGTGGACAATGGGGTTCTGGAACTCAAAAATTAACTATTGCTCAAGCAAATGAGGTTAAATGGTTATTAGCTAATACAGATCGTCCTTTCCATAGTATTGGAGCCGATTATAATGTTACTCTTTATTGCATTAGTGATATTAATAGAGGAAGATCCTTTGTTGATGAATCAATAGACTATCCAATAAGAAAAACTCCTTCAAGAAGTTATATTGATGAAGTCAAAATAAATATTATTTTAGATATGCTTTTAAATACTAATATGACTCAAGAAGAAATTGGATTAGCAACAGATGTTCACGCATATACTGTTGGAGAGATAAATAGAGGCTCAAGTAGTTGGTGTCCAAAAGATTTAGATTATCCTTTAAGAAAGCCTATTCAAGCAAATACTTATCAGAATAAAATTACTCAAAAAGAAGTTCAAGAAATATGCTATAAATTATGCTTTACCAATATTAAAATTGAAGACATTGGCAAAGAATATGGAATAGCAAAAAATACTGTTGGAGATATTTCAAGAGGAATAAGTTGGAAAGACATAACTCAACAGTTTAAGTGTCCAATTAGAAAAAATAAATTAGAAAACCAGAAAATCTATAAATCAATTTATGGTATAGTCTAATCCCAAAAAATATCCCGAAAGGGAGGGTATAAAATGCAGTTAGGTTTGGCCGAGACACTTCAAATCTTGGTAGGATGCGACCAAACAACAGAAAAAGGAATGGAACTCGCAAAAAGAATTGAACAGCTCTTTAAAGACCGCTGTGCTGAATTTAAAAATGAATATAAACTCAATTTTGGTGTTTATTATTCTCCTGCGGAAAGCCTCTGTTATACAGCTATGAAAAAGTTTAAAGAAAGATATGGTGTAATTGATAAGGTATCTGATAGAGATTACTTTACTAACTCAATTCACGTACCTGTATGGCACGAACTTTCTCCTTTTGAAAAGATTGATATTGAGTCACAATTAACAGGATATAGTTCTGCGGGCTGTATTACTTATGTAGAACTTGATTGTGGTGCTGAACATAATATCAATGCTTTGGAAACTTTAGTTAATTACGCATTAAGTAAAGATATTCCCTACTTTGCAATTAATGTTCCTAATGATACTTGTTTAGATTGCGGATTTACAGGAGAATTTAATGATGAATGTCCTGAATGCGGCTGCCGCGATATACAACACCTTAGACGCGTTACAGGCTATTTGACTGGGGATTACAAAAAAGCATTTAATCCCGGTAAGCAGAAAGAAACCGAAGACAGATTCCGTCATTCGGCACTACGGAGGTATTAATATGAATACACAATACGCAGGTTTTATGCCTAATGACTTCGTTAATGGAATCGGGGTAAGTGTATCATACTGGGCACAAGGTTGCCCTCACCAATGTCCTGGGTGTCACAACCCAGAGACTTGGGATTTTAACGGAGGTAAACCCCTTCCCGCAAACATTATCGAACAGTTAAAGGAAGCAATTACTGCCAATGGTATACAGAGAAACTTTTCTGTTCTTGGTGGAGAACCTCTTGCAGAAGAAAATAAAGAAACAGTACATCAGATAATTCAAGCAATTAAAGAAAGCTTCCCTGATATTACTATCTGTCTTTGGACTGGATATACTCTTAAAGAATTACAGAATATGAACGACCCTATAATTTCAGATATTTTAAGTAATATTAACGCTTTGATTGATGGTCGCTATGAGCAAAACCAAAGAGACGTTAGCCTCATGCTGCGCGGCTCCCGCAACCAAAAAATCCATATCCTGAACGTCTTTTAAAAAATAATTTGTAATTTTATAAAAATTATGATATAATATATATAGAAAGGAAAAAGAAATGGAAAATTCAGAATTGACTTTATATGATATGGCGAAGATGATTAGCAAGACTACTCCTGCTCTTGATATAATTCAAATAAATCGTCTCGTTGGTATCGCCGCAGAAGATATAAGTAAATATAAATACGCTATGCTTCTGTGTAGAGAAAGATATGATTTCACTCTTTTCAATATTTCAACTCTTGCTTATGATAACCTTGTAAAAGAATTAAGTTTGGTTATTCGCAACAGAGGGGAAATTTTACATATAGATAAACAAAAAGACGGTGCTTGGGAAATTTGGATAAGAGATAATAATGAATGTTATGCTTATTATCTGTTTGATTACTCAGATGCAGTCATTGAATAAGGAGAGAACAAAATGAATAATTTATGTTTAATTCTTTCTCCTAAATTTACTTTAGGATGTTGTATATACAACAAAAATGAAAAGACTTACACTTATGTTTCTTATGATAGTTTAGAACAAGCTGTGGTTGATACAGTAGGACAGGATTTGACAATCAAACAGATTTATATTAAAGGAAATGCAAGTTTTGCAAAACCTATTGTTAAATCTATTATGAATAAACTTCCAAGTGATATAGAATTTATTGAGATGATGTAAAGGAGATACGCCAATGAGATTTTTAGTTAGCTCAACAGAAGTATATAGAGTTGACTCAGAAAAAGAAGCAAAGGCTCTTATAGAAGAAGCAAAAGCTGATAGTAATTATACACTTACAAAATATGCAAGTGAATATAAGGAAATAAAAAGTAAAGGTGCTATTGCAGATACTTATTATAAGGTTACTTTAATAAAAGCCTTTAATGATATTAAAGACCCTATGAAACTTATAGGTGTTAATTATATAAGTACAAAACTTCAAAATGATGAAGATGAAGAGGGGGAAGAAGAATAATGGATATTATCGCAGTTAAATTTTTAAAATGCAGAGATAATGCTCTTCTCCCTACTTACGGAACAGAAGAATCTGCGGGAGCTGATATTTATTCAGCAAATGAAGAAAACATTGTTATTAAACCTAATGAAACAGTTTTAATTCCTACGGGCTTTAAAACAGCTATTGAAAGAGGTTTCTGTGCTCAGGTTTATCCCAGAAGTGGACTTGCTTCAAAACAAGGATTAAGATTAGCAAACTGCGTAGCTATTATTGACTCAGACTACAGAGGCGAATGGTTTGTTCCTCTTCACAATGACTCAAATGAAGAAAGAGTAATTGAACCCCAGACAAGAATAGCTCAGATGATATTAGCAAGAGTTCCTAAAATTAACTTTATTGAAGTTGATACTCTTAATGAAACAGTACGCGGAGAAGGCGGCTTCTCAAGTACAGGCATTCACTAACGGCTCTCCCTTTCCTTTATTCTATATAAAAAGAAAAAACGCCTACTTGGTAATTAAACCAAGTAGGCGTTTTTCATATTTATGTGATTTTGATAAAACATTTAATCTATAAAGGAGCTCCATTCTCTATTATCAAAGTTTCATTCTCTTCATCAACAGTAATGTGAACAAGAGCATCATTAAATTGTTCAGTTAGATTAGTAATAGCAGATTGAAATCCTTCGTTGCTTAAAGTAAATAATTCATCTATTTCCTCTTTGGAATACATCACATCTTTAAGTTTGCGTGAGTATTCTAACAATTTCGCACTACTAAGGTAATCCATCTATTAAGCACCCCAAACTGTAGTGAAAATACCATCAATTTGCTCAGTTGTAATTTCTGTTAAATCTTCTTCTTTAACATATCCTGTCAAATCAATAGATGTAGTTCCAATGAATTCAAATTTATTGTCTTCAGCAACCCAAATGTATTCATCATAAGCGTTCTGATTTACAGCATTTGTATTAGGAACTAAGTAGATAATACCAGCACTTCCTGTTGCGGGAAGGGCATCTACTTTGCTAAAAGATACTCCAGCAATTCCACCGATAGTATCCATAATTTTCTTTGCCGACCAAGTCTTGTCTGTACTGTTTGTAGCTGCGTCATCAATTACACTACTGAAATCAAAGTTATCAATAGCTTCCTTATATTCATCTGTAAAGTCGTTAGTTGAAAGACCTTTACCTTCTACTGCAGAAACTTTGTCTGTAAGTAAAGTATCTATTTTAGATGATGAATAAGCAGTAGTAAGACTTGCTGTTACATCATCAATAAAAGTTGCGGCGGTAGGCAACTTTTCCTTAAGTTTCTGAGTAAAATAAAGCAATCTCTGCTCGGAAACATATTTAATTTCTGCCATACTTCATTACCTCTTTCTTTTAAATTTAATTGCCAAAAACAGAAAAGATAATACTATCTATGCTCTGTTCCGATAATTCATTGAATTTATAGTCAGTATCGTTTATAATTGGAAGCAAATCTCCTTCTTGATTGATTATTTGAACCAATCTTAAATTTTGCTTTCCGCTCTCCATATAATAATATGAAATAAGCTCTCCTACTGTAGCCTTTCCGCTATAACGAGAATATTCCAATGCCTCCTCTATGTTATTAAACACTGGGAGTATTCCACCATCCCCCGAGTTTACCATAATCAAGTTTTGAAACTCTAAAGGAAGAGAATTGGAATTAAGCATACCTAATTCTACATCAAAAGAAAAAACAATATCACTCATTAGGGCGACACCTCTTCTTTCTTTTTCATAGATTTAAGATTAAGTGTTTCCTCTATTGGAATTCTCATTACAGAAGATATAGCTATGTTGTCATCAGTAAACAATACCTTCATTTGTAGCTTAGCTTCTGAACTCATAAATCGAGTTGTTTCTTGTTCTGTTAATTTAAGAAGCACTCTGCTATTATCTTTGTCAAGTTCCAACTCATTTTCTGAATAAGTTTTGGTCATTGTTAAATTACCGCACTTAATAGTTACCCATATATCCTTAATAAGATTGACGTCAGGAGTTTTTAAATTAAAAACAAAAGTGGGGGTACTTGCAGGAAACATAACTTTACCTCCTTTAACTAAAAATTCTGCTATAATATATTATTTTTCTCCTAATTTAAATATAACAAAATGTCCA
>Ga0233386_1000373_pt1 | contig 12590 bp, 3 predicted proteins | sample ElkDunMinimDraft_17_FD_191544 | JGI IMG/M metagenome (GOLD analysis project Ga0233386, IMG submission 191544) | Fecal eukaryotic communites from dung pellets of Tule Elk in California, USA - Elk Dung G4 | ecosystem: Host-associated > Mammals > Digestive system > Large intestine > Fecal | place...
AACTAAATCTTGCCATCTTAATCTCTCATCGATAGCATCTAATTCTTGATTAATTACACCAATTTCATCTTCGACAGAACCAACAGAAACTTGAAGAGCCTCAACATCTCTTAATACACCCTTTACATCTGAGTCATTTCCATTGATTAATAGCTCTAAATCAGAAACTCTATCAACAAGTCCTTCTTGAGCCTCAACCCCTTCAGAAGCTTCAATACCAAAAATAGTATCATCAAGAGTATCTACCTTAGCCATAAGTTCTGCTAAATCTGCAACTTCTTTATTTTTCTCAATCCACTGTTCTACTTCTAGTAAAGTGTCAAATGCTTCAGAAGCACCGCCAACAATTTTTTGAGTTTCACTAGCTGCAATGTCTCTAATTGAAGTATTAAAATCTTCTCCAATTAATACTGAAGTTAAATCATTTAAACCTCTAATTTCAGAATTAATTGATTCAATATCTTTTTCAACTTTTGTAGTTGGACTTGCCCAAGTACCATCGCCTTGTAAGAATAAAGCCTGCTCTCCGGCTTTTGGAGCTGGCACTAAACCAATTTCTCCATCTCTATCTTCTGCGGCACCGACCATTTCATCAACCATTAAGGTGAAAATATCATTTAAAGATTTATTAACCCATTTTTGCTCTGTTCCATCATAGGCTAAAAGAGAATTGGTTGAAATTTGTTCAGAAATTAAAACGTCTGTTAAAGAATCTAAAGTTAATACTTGTTCTTCCCCAGCAATAATTCTATCGCCTAAATATAAAGTGCCTTTTTCAGCATTTGTTTCAGCTATAAAATATAAAGTATCTGGATCTTTAACCAAGATACTTGCCCAAGCGGCAGGGGTACCTCTAACAAACTTAACATATCCAGTATATTGAGTTGTATATGCCAATTTATTTCCCTCCTTTTATATTCTCTATAGAACTATAAAAATTATCAAAAATAAATTAAGCTAGTCTGACCTATAAAGTCAGACTAGCTTGTTATATATTTTTATGGATGTAATATTGCTATTGTTGCTTCTAATTCATTAATTCTAGTTATTAAAGAATTAATAATTGAAATTAATGTTGAACTATCTTTATCGAAAGTAACTGCATTAGTAGCAACCCCATTAATAATTTGAGAATTAAATGCGTTTATTGCAACATCTCCTCCTAAAACAGAGCTTCCTAAAACAGGTAAGCTTGGAAGGGTAACTGCTTTAGTTCCAACAGTTGAAATATGGCCAGCTTGATCAATTCCAAAAGTAGGAATATTAAAGGTTCCTCCAAAGGTTGGTGCCTGAGAAGCATTAATTCCATCTGCTTTTGTAGAATCTGCAGTACCTGCGGCTGCATGATTAATAGTCATTGTTGAGCCATCTGATGTTAATGTGATCCATCTATTTCCTGGATTAATTGACATTGAAGCTCTTGGACTATCTGCAACAATTGCAGTGTTACTTGCTGTTGCAAAATTAACTGAATTATTAGCTGCACCAATATTAATAGTTTTTAAACTATCTGGTAAAGTAAATGTAGTATTAGTAATACCAGTTAAATGCCCTGCTTCATCATGAGTTGTATCAGATACTACTGTAAATGAATTTCCAGTATTATTAAAGTTCACTGCTGTTCCAGTACTTTCATTAAATGCATTTACATAGTGACTAAATGTAATTTTATCATTAGTCGCATCTGCACTAATATTAATCCATTTATTACCTTCTGCTAAAGTAAGCGTATCAGTTAAAGTATCTGCTTCTATTGTACCCGCGGTCCCCGCAGTACTATTTGCTATTCCGGTTGCAACTGTTGTAGTAACTTTAGTAAAGTTTTCAGGTAGTGAAATAGTTTGATTTTCTGCACTTATAATATGTCCAGCTTCATCAAACTTAAAATTAGGAACAATAAAACTATTTCCATTGTCTAAGTCTGTAACAGTTTTACTTGCGGTTAAACCGTATTCAGTATTAGCTGCACCTTTTGTAAATCCACCTGCATAATGACCAAATTTAATACTATCAACAGTACTGGTATCTAATTTAATCCACTTATTAGAAGCAGATAAAGCTAATGTATCTTGTGTATTATCAGCAATTACATTATTAGCAGTAATAGTACTAGCTCCTGTGCTCACAGCATCAGAGTTAGCCGCAGTAATAGTTTTAAATCCATAAGGCAAAGTAACTGTTTCAATATTTTTACCAACTACATGTCCTGTATTATCTACGATTGGAGTATATAATTCTAAAGTATTTGTATTACTTTTGTTATTTCCATCGCCCGCAGATGTAATATTTAAGTCTGCCGTAGTTGTGGTATCAGTTACAGCAGTAAAATTATGTGTAATAGTAAAATTAGGATCACTATAAGTTGAATCTACATCTAAATAAATCCATCGATCTTCTGAACTTTCATATTCTGTAGATTTGCCATTACCATGATTTATTGCAGTATATGGTTGAGAAGTTGTAAATCTCGCACTGTGATAACGTCCATATTCATCTACAATTACGAATTCACCAGATTTTAATTTATCAAAACGAGCTAAAATATCATTTAATGCATTAATACTACCCTGTACAGTTTTTGTATCTCTAGTGTGAACATTATTAGATTCTAAAATTTTATTTAATTTTAAAATTAAACCATGAATAGTATTTTCATCTCTTGCAAGATTTGAAATAACTTCCATACCATAATATTCATCTCTAGTTGCAAGAGTTACTGTTGCAGGAATTGTACTTGCTTCAGTATTCCATTCTGCTCCAGGAGTATAAATGTTAGCATCATCTTTGAATACATAAATACCATTTTTCTTATAGAAAATAGTATTTTCATCTCCTGGTTTATTTACATCTTTATATAAATTACCCTTTTCATCATAGTATTTGTCAGGTTCATAGAATTTATTTTCTAGTGGAGTCGCTCTATATAAAGCAACACCTTCTTTTTCAATTAAACCTGGCACAGCAGGATGTAGTAAACCATTGCTATCTTTATAATATAAATTTTCTAAAGTGCTCATATCTGCATTACTAGAATATGTTATATTACTTTTTGTTTCAGTAAAAGTATTTGGAATTAAAGTAATATTTTCAGAAGTTAATTCATAGTAATCTATTAAATCTGTGCTATTTTTATATTGTGCATTTGGTTTTGTATCCAATAAAATAGTTCCACTTCTAGATTCTCCAATTACAGAAGCATCTGGTACATAATGGAATTTATTTGCTTGATAAAATTCATTTTTAACACGTACAATAGGATTAACTCTACCAGCATCAATATTATCTAAGTTAACAAGTGGATATGCATTTATAGTATCATTTAATCCTAGATAGTAGAAAGGTTGATCATCTTTCCCATAAGGCTCTCCAGAGTCTGGTTTTAATAAAATTAATTTTGTTGGATCCCCATCTGGATTATCTTCCCAAGCTACTACTGGGACTTCTTCTTTAGACAAGAAATCAACTCCAACAAATTCCCTTGTTCCATCTGGTCGAATATCTCCATAAATAAATTGAAAAATTGAATTTTCTCTAAAGTCTTTTAATACAATTGGTTCATCAAATAAATCATATAAAACACTTTCACTTGGAGTATATGTTAAAGTTCTTGTAAACAATCCAGTGCCATCATAAGTAAATATATCTTTCAACCAAGTAGAATCACTATAATAATGATTTAATGGTTGCGTAGCTAAATGAATTGCTGAATCTGGAACTTCTTTATTTGAAAGCGCTGCCCAAGTGGTATCTATAGTATTACCATTTTTATCTGTATAAGTTTTATCTATATAAAAATACTTATTTATTTCATATGTATCAATTGCTGGATTCTTAAACGGTGTATAAGATGTAGTCATTACATATAAAGGATTGGAAGTGTCCTGGTCGACTGCCTTTGCTTTAAAAGCAAAATAAGCTCTTCCTCTTGTGAAATTTGGACTATCATCTAATTTAAAAACTCCAGTTGCTTCATCTCTATAGAAATAAGTATTAGGTCTATAAACCCCGTGCATCGCATTGTCTCCAATTGCGGGACGCCCCATTTGTCCATTAGGCAATACAACAGGTTCAGGATATTCATCTGGGAAAGTTTTAAAGCTTTCTTCTATGGTTTTATTTTCTTCAGGAATAATTTTATAATATTCTTTTGAAAAACTTTTTCCATCTTTAGTATTTGGTTTTAATTCTGTGTCTACTAATAAACTAGAATCTGCTAAATAGAAATATTCATATGGTTTATAAGTATCTTGAATTAAAATCTTTGGACCTAAATTAACCCTAAAATAAAGTTGATTTTTCTGATATTCATTTTCTCTAATATAATCTGCTAATAGTGGATTGATAGTTCCACTACGCATATTAAAATCTTTAAAAAATGCTATATTTTGATCAGATAAAATATTAGAAAAATCTTCTAATTTTCCAACTTCAGTATAGGTAACTTCTTTCTTTAAAGTACCATTTGCATTAAAATCTGATGCAGTTAATGGAGTAAATTTATATTTTAATTGTTTTCTATAATAATCTTTTTCTGCATTTGCATAATAAATTTTATTCATAGAAAGGTTTTCAATATTATTAGTTAAAGATTGTAAACTTTCATGCTCGGTAATAATCATTCCCATTAAGTCATGAACTGAGTTAATTGCTCCTGCAATAGTATTTACTTCTGCAGTATTATAACCATTTTGATTACCACGCAATCTTAAGCCAAGTCTAGTAGGAGTTGTTAAACCATCTTCCCACTCTATATTTTGATTTCTCTTTAAAGTTCTATCAATACTTGTATTTGTTTTTCTTCCACCGAAAACAAGATCCCAAATAGAAGAAATTGTATTTCCAATAGAAGGAAGCATTAATACAAATTCTTGAGTATCTACTTGCGGCTGTCCCTCTAAGCTATCATCGTGGTTATTATACATATGACCACTTTGACCGGTTGGGAAGAATCCTACTCTATCTTCTTCTGGATTCCATCCAGAGTTAGCAATATTTTCATTATATCGAGAAACCTCTTCTCTTTTTCTTTTAGTAGTTATTAAATCACTACTATAAATTTCTTCAGAGTTAAAACCATCTTTATTATAATAGATTGCGGCCGGCACGATATAATCACCAGCTAATTCATTTTTAGGAATTTTTTCTTCCCATTTATTTCCACGAGTATTAAAATATTGTTCAGTAACTTTATTTTCAATGGTATTATAAAAATTACCTTTCCAAATTGTATTTTGATCAGATGGGTAAATTACATAATCTTTAGTAGTTTCAACGATACCACCTTCACTAAACACTCCTTGTTGACTAATTGATTGAACTTTATAAACAGGATTTGCTGCTTTTGTTCTAATTGCCCAACTAGGTTGCCAATGTAATCTATAGTAAACATTTGTACTATTGCCATCGAAATGTGGTGTTAATGGAATTAAAGTTGGAGCATCATTTACAACGCTAAAAGTAGGAACTACAGAATTTAATTCTGCAATCATTACATATTTTTCAACGCCACCAACAAATGTTTTTTGCCATACAGTAGAATCATATCCTCTACTAGTATTATAATAAGCTTTATCTAAATTATGATTTGTAATATATGGAGTTTCAGCTCCAGTTCCAGAAACTGGTAAAAATTGTGTATTGAAATATTCTCCATTTTCTTCTGTTGCCCCAGTTACATCAGCTATGAAATATGTTGTATATTCATTGGTCCAATATTCATCACCAATATTAATTTTCCATACAATAGATTCAATTCCATCTGGATAATCACGAAAAGCTAGTATATCTAATGCGCCAAAAATAATTTTACCATTAACATTATGAACATGAGTTTTTTCCTTGTATTCTTCCCATGTTTTACCCATTAAAAGATCGTTGGTAGTAACATAAGTTTGTAATTTTTCTTGACTTGCATTATAAGCATCTTCATCTGTTACAAGATATGCTTTTGTGTCTACATTTGTAAATTGAATGTATTTCACACCTTTATTTAAGTTATAAAGTCTTCTTCCTGGAGGTACTGCAACAATTTCCCCTGCAGCAATTGTCATACTGCCATCTGCTTGGGGATTTTGTGCAAAATATGTTTCAGGATTTATTACACTATATTCTAAATTCTCATCTGGAGGTTGTACATAAACATTTATTATTTCTCCAGTAGCACCATCTTTATATGGATGAGAATTGAGTCCAGAAAATGGAACTCCATCATTTAAAAATATTGTTTTTAATACCTTTTCATTTTGCCCATATTCAATTAAAACATATCTACCTGGATAGACTCCATCGCTACCACAGCTTAAATCCATTTCATAGCGATTAGCATATGTTTTATCAAATTGAAATTGAGTCTTTGAAGTATTTGTTATATTACCATAAAAACCCATTTTTAATTATTCCTCCCCATCATTATAAATTATATCTACTAATAAAAATGCATTATTGTTTTCATTAATTAACTTCATAGACTTAGCATCAAACTGAATTTTTGTAATTTCAGTTTGATCATTTAATTCTAATTCATAAATACCAGTAGAACCAACAATAATTTCTTCTAATGCATTATTTAAATAGAATTTTGTACCCGGTAAGGTTTGAATACCAAGTTGAGAAATTGGATAATAATTTCCAAACACTCCACCATTAATATAATCAATAACTGTTACCGGGTTATCTCTGATAGAAGCAGGATAATTTTCAACAGAATTCTCAGTGTAATATCTAAATTGTTTTATTCTATTTGCCATTCTGTCTCCTTTAACCTCCTTAATACATGTTAGTAGCTGCTTTTATTGCAGATACCGACATAGAACCATTATGTCCAAGAGCGTAAGATATACTCTCAACAATATACTCTCCGTTTATTCCACTTTTATCGTCTCGAACAAAAATGCGAGTATTTGGTTCTAAATAATAAACTGGAATACATGATAAAGATATGCTTTCTGTGCAATAAGTATGATTATATAACATTGTCTCTAACATATCTTTCGCAGACTGTCCTTGAGCACTAATTGAAAATAAATTTTCCATTGCTTTTGGAAGTCTTATAAACGTATATCCACTTTTTAATTCTTGTTGTTTTTTTAATTTTTCTATTGCGGATTCCTCTTCCTCTTCTGTTACATCTACAGGAACATCATAAAAAATAATATTAGGAATCTCTCTAAAATAAATAGCTTTTACATTAGCATTATTTTCAGCCTTCGGCCTAGAGCCTATATTTCTAACAGAATATTTAGCTAAATCACCATCTGTATCTAAAAAATCAAACCAAAAATTTAAAGTCTCTGGTGCTTCAGAAACATTTCTATTCCAATAGTTGTCTTTAAATTCATTTGTGCTAAAAGTATAGTAAGTTTGGTTTGTTTTAAAAGGATATATTAATTCTTTCATGTCGAAATATAAAGACATCTTATATTTCTTAAAGAACTCATTATATTGTTCACTTGCAGATGTTTTAACAACCATACTACCAGTAGTATCTAATGAATATTCTCCAGTAGATGTTTTCCAATAAGTTGTTTCAAAAAATATTGGTATTTTTAAAGTTTTTTCTACTCCAGCACCCTCTGCTTTATATACTCTCTGCGGAGGCCCACCTTCCATAATTTCAGGTTTAATATAAGGTTTCATTTTTGGAGTATAATATCCATCTCCAATAGGATCTAATCCAACATAATAAAAAACACCCTGTAAATATTGTACATTCCCCAAACATACTCTAGTATATTTTCCATTCCAATATGAATAATACCTTTGCTTTGGATTATAGGTCGTACTTGGATCTAACTTAAAAGTTTGTTTATCAGGAATTAAACTAAATTTATCTTCAACAAAGTATTTACCTGGCTCCCAAACTGCATTTCCTATATAATAGTATCCATCATATTCTGAAGTTGTATAGTTATAATAATATCCATCTTGATGAATGCAAAGTTCATTAGAAATTAAGCTATCATTAATTGTTTGACTATAATTTCTATTTGGAGTAAATTCAACCACTGAACGAGTTTCAGTAACACCATTTTCAGTAGAAGTTTTTTCAACTGTTGTTTGCTCTGCTTTTATTTCATAAGTGTTCATAACAATAGTTGGATCACCCTGTCGAATAAAATAATAATTTTCTGGATGTAAATTATATTGTGCTCTCGTTAATCTCTTACGTCGAACATATCCAGAATCTACATTATCTACATAATATTCTCTGGTTGAATCATAATCTTCATATCTACCATTTTCATACCAATAATATTTAGTTGGATTGGTTTCAAACTCAGTTCTTGTAACGTGAGCAACAGTATAAGTTCCACTATAATCAGGGTCATAGAGTTGTCTCCAAAAACCTAAAATATCAGTATAATACTGTTCATATCCAGTGTATCCAGAAGGAAAGCCTAATCCACGCTCTACTAAAGTTAAATCTTCTCCATCGGCAAACTGAATATTTATCCATGCTCCATTTGCTTGAGCAATTTTTGCATTAAAACCATCTAAATGATGCCATTTATTATAATCAGAGGCCATTTGATACAAAATTTCTCTCCAATCTAAACCATCTCTACCTCTACTATTATTTACACCCTTCTCATCCTCATGTAAATCTATTGCAGAATAAATATAAGAACTTTGCGGACCCGCTGAGGTCACACCCCATTGTTCTTCATAAGCTTCCACCTCTGCTGCAGACACAGTTATTGTACGATAAAATAAAGGTTTTTTATCAATCGCATACCTTAAATGTACAGGCAATTCATTTCCATTTACTGATTTTCTTACACCCCAAATAGAAAAATCATTTCTAACATTTGCATAATCTGGAGAATTAGAGAAAGAAGATACTAATTTTCCATTTTCAAATGAATATGATGTAGCAGAAGTAAAAGCAGAATCTTTTACATATGAAATACCTTCTGCATCTTTTTCAATGTTATTAAAAGAAACTTGAGTATAAGTTTTTTTTCTTTGAAAAACAAATTGTCCGTCAAGATTATAAAAATATTCAAAATCTCCTAGCACACCAACAATCATATCCAAAAGGGCGGTAATGGACTGTCCTACATTTAAAATTAACTCTCCTGCATATACTAAATCTGTTATTCTATAGCCTGCGGTTTCACCAGCAGACAATTTAGCTACTGTATATGCGGGAGCATTTTCACCTATATAAGGATAAATTTTTGTTGGTGTTTGTAAATCTATATCTTCTAATAATTCTTGTATTCGAAGATCATAAATAAATTTTTTTTCTCCCTTATCTACATCTTCTTTTACACCGCCCTCATTAAGTTTTATCATATTTCCATCTGTAGTATAATATTGAACATCACCATTTAATGTCATTTGTACTACATTATTAGTTTTTACATCAATCAGCAGATACATTGGGTCTTCATATCTATATTCTAATAATTCCACACCATAGTCATCTAAATCATTTATAATAATATTATGAAACGGTTCTTTTGCATAAGCATGTACTGCTTCCATAATAATATCTTTCAACAATAAATCAGTTGTTGTAATAACACCTGTTTCATCTATTTCATCTATTTTCCCAAAATCAACTGATAATGCAGTTATTGTTCCTCCAAGAGTTCCATCTAACATAGCCATTTTATCAGCTCCTTGAAGAGAAATAGAATAACTTCCTAATTCTTGAGAAGTATTAAAAGAAGATATTACATAAGTTCCTTGCGGGAACCATATAATTTCTTCATATGTTGGATCAACATCATTTGTGACCCCTATAAATAATTTAAATTTTGTCTTTAAACCCCAGTAATATTCATGAATATTTTCTTCATGAGCTACCATTTGTAAAGAACAAGTTCGTCTACTTGAGGAGGCTCCATCTATATTGATATTGCCCCCTGTAATTATACCTTGCACTTCTTCTATAGGATTATCATCAAAATCTAAAGAAATAATTTTTGCATATATTTCTTTTTGATTTTGCTCATCCAATAATTTTAAAAAGTCTTTATTTAAAAAAGGATTCTTCATGATATTATTCCATTATCCTCCTTATATTGTGTTAGTGCTTTATTTAAATTTAAAATATAGTCATTGTATTTTATCAATAATTCTTCTTTATCTAAAGAATCAAGTCTATTTGTTTTTAAGTTATAATAAATTTCCTGTCCAATTTCTCCTCCTGGATATAATGCCCACTTACTGATACCATCATCTGTAATAAAATAAAATCCCATGGTACCTTGAAGAGGTTCTTCTTCTTTGATTGTTACTTCACAGCAAATAATTGAATCTCGTTTCTCTAAATATGTTGCTAAAGCATTATCATAGTCTTCTTTTGAATAATATGTAGCATTATCATCATATTCAAAACTATATTCTTTTACTTGTTTCCAATAGCTTAAATTAGCTATTAACCCTCTATTTATTTCAACATATTCTAAAAAACTCGTATCTGATACTAAATATTTATGTTTTTCTTTAATGTCAATACTTTCATCATTTAAAATAATATAATATAACTCAGGAGTCATTTTAAAAAATTGTTTACTTTTTCCATCATATGCCCATCCAGTATAAGGGGCAAAACCTTCATTTCCAGAACCATAACTAATTCCACTATGAATAGATACATAATATCCTTCATTTAAATATGGTTGAATTATCTTTGAACCATCTCCAAGAAGAACTTCTTGTCGATAATCATTTCTACGCCTTCTAATTGGGTATATATATAAATCTTCAGTAAACACTTCTAAATCTGAAATTTCTTCTGTTTTACAATCCATTTCTTCGTGGACTTTAAAAGAAGAAATATTTTCTTCAGTAATTTCTGTTTTTGTATCAATATCTAAATATAAATCTAAACTAGGTCTTTTTTCAAACATAATAAAGTTTGTATTTAAAACTGTATTTTTTGTGTCAGATATTACCTCTAATAAATTTTTACTGGTATAAAAACTACCTTCAGTTTGATTTTCTAATGGATGCTGTTCTGTTTGATATCCAATTCCTACAAATTGTCTAATTGGAACATCAACTATTTCAACCTTTTGAATATGATTAAAAACATTAGATGCAGAACTTAAATAAGAATATGTACATAATCCTTGATTGGATGAAATTCCTTGAACTCCAATATATGAAATTGGAGTCTCTGATTTAAAAATATAAGTTCCACTGGCACCAATTTGAATGTATTCATCCTCTATTTGAATTCTTGAACCTGGCACCATGTCAGAAAACTCAACTGAATATGCATCTTCATTATTTATCCTTGCAAATTGTAAACTCTCTTTATTTACAGGATTTTTTTGATAAAAAATAACATTTTGACTAAAATCATTAGTTTGCTCATAAATAATTTGACCTGTCTCTGAATCTATTTTTTGAATATAAACCTCACCATCATACGAATCTAAATCACGAAGTTCTAAGTAATCAACAGTTAAGTCATATAAAGATATAGTCTTCCATCTTGTTTGAAGGATAAAATCATCATCCTTAACTAAAACACCCTCTTTAGCTAGGTTAGTTATAGTATATTCACCAATTTCAACTGCGGACCCGCTAAAAGAATGTAACATACGACTTAATCCATTTTCTGGACTTAAAGAAACATTCATTAATCTAATTAAAAAATTTCCTTCTGCAGGAGATTTAAAAATCTTTGTTTCTCCATTTGTTAACCAATCCCAAACTTCATGCTTAAACTTTCTTTCAGCAGCCATATTTTCACCAGTTAATTGAGTGGAATAATAAGTTAAATTTAAATCTTTTTTATCAAAAAATAAATCATTATCATCCATCTGATAAGATATCAAACCACTAATAGGAAATTCTTTATAATTTACACTACCATTTCTAGTAATAAAAGGATATTTACTTCCAATTGTATCTATTTTATTTTCCATAATAGTTTTACTAAATGAAGAAACTTGTGGATTAAATTTAATTTTTAATTGGCGTTCTCCATCATATAAAAAAGAATCTTCAAAATCAACATATACATCTTTTGATATGATTCTATCAGAATAAATATCATAATCATTGTATTGTTGAAGAGAATATCTGTATGAAACACCTTGTTCAACAGTATAATCTATTAAACTCCATTTCCCCGGAACCATAGATTGTAAATTAAATTTCTTAAATTCTTCCCAGGCCCATCCATTTTTATCACTAGCTCTAGAAATTAAAAATTTTCCAGATATAACAGCATCTTTTGTATCTAAAATAGATAAATTTACACTACCATTATCATAATTACAAGTAGCTTTTAATTCAGCCTCAATTTCAGGAGAAATATTTCTTCTCTGCATAATACGATATTTCTTTGTAGAAATTTCTAAACCATTTGTAGTTTTCACTGAAAATTGAATGAAAAAAGATTCATCTAATGGTAAATCTGCAGCCAATGAAAAATGGTCACTTTGTTCATAAATTAAATTATCTAAATTGGTATTGTGTAAAATATATCCAGTATCTTCTAAAACAACACCTTCTCTATCAAAAACTTGGAATCTACTTGAATACATTTTTTCAGTAATATCTCCATGCCTTTGACTATATACTCCGGTGTAACTATAATTATGAATATTAATATGACCATACTC
>Ga0233386_1000376_pt1 | contig 12546 bp, 11 predicted proteins | sample ElkDunMinimDraft_17_FD_191544 | JGI IMG/M metagenome (GOLD analysis project Ga0233386, IMG submission 191544) | Fecal eukaryotic communites from dung pellets of Tule Elk in California, USA - Elk Dung G4 | ecosystem: Host-associated > Mammals > Digestive system > Large intestine > Fecal | place...
TTCATGGGAGTCGCTGCCGCACAAGGCCGTCGACGCCGTTGCTGCCGGCGGAGCCACCGAGGCGGTCGTCGGCCGTCTCCTGACTGCGTCCCGAGAATGGACCGGCACCGATTCGGGGATGCTGCGCCGGGCGTTCGCCGATGACGCCCGCGTATGGCGTTCGGAGTTCGGCGTCCCGAAGGATGTCAGCCGCCTCGTCGTGGAGCGGAACCTCTTCCGTTATCTTCCGGCGCGGGTGTGCGTCCGACTCGGCGAGGACGGAAACCCGGTAGATTTCGTGAGGGTACTCGGCGCGGCGGCACGCACCGGTGCGCAAGTGGAAGTGTCTTCCGCTCTTGAGATTCCACGCGCCGTCCTGTCGGCAACCGGGCAGATGATCGAAAAGAGTGTCACCGAAACCGACGCGGAGTGGCTGGATCGGATCTGCTCCGGCGACTCGGTGCGCGTCCGGATGATCGGTGGAGAGCCCCGCACTGTCGCAGAGCGCCTCGGTGGCCGTTGCGACGTGCCGGTCTGGGATCACCCTGTGACCGAGTCCGGTCGGGTGGAGATGCTGCCCTTCCTTCTCGAACAATCGGTATCGATTACGGCACACCGGTTCGGCACCCTCCACCACCTCACCGACGAGATCATCTGAGTTCGCCCCGTCCGATTGACCGGAAGCCCTGTGGAACGAATGGATCTGAGGTGCAATAGGAGCATGGATATCGCCACGACACCCCCCACCGAACGCCGGAAATTGGCGTTGGCGGCTGTGAAGGAATTAGGTCCCAATCGCACGGAAAAGGCGGCATTGAAGGTTCGGTGTCCCGCCGGCCACACCATCGCGGCCGTGTACGAGACTTCCGCGGGCCCGGTGGTCGTGTCCAAGAGCGGACCGGGCGGGCGTGGCAACCGCGACCGTGAAGCGACCGGTCACCACGGCGACAAGCTCCATTCCGAGTTCGTCGACACGCTCGAGGCGACGCAGTTCGAGGACGACGGCATTCCGTCCGGATGCGCGTGCGGACCGAAAGGGCTGTCCCGCAAAAAGTTACAGGCCGCCTTCGCGGCACAGGAACATGTAGTGAACCTGACCTGACCGGTCAGATCCCCAGGTTCCACCGAATCCGGAACAGATCGAGAACCTGGTCCGCCCAACCGAGCACCGACAGCGACGAGTCGACATTCTGCGGAGGCGCCTGCACCAGCGTGTCGTTGCGGAGCAACCGGGCGAAATCCACTTCGACGCGACCCTCGCGCACCGCACCGCGGGGATGCCGGAACTCCACGCCGGCTCGCACCATGATGTCGACGATCTCCTGCGCGAGGATGCCGTAACCGACGGTCGTCGGATGCACGCCGTCCAAGGAGAACAAGCCGCCCGTGGCGCGTCCGCCGTTCCCGTCCGCGGACAGGAACCGGGTGTCCGGGACGGGCATGAGAGCGGCGAGCAGCGGCGGCAGCGGATACGGAGTCCACCACTCCGGACGCGCCGCGAGATCATCGACGTAGCGGCGCGCGGCCAGACGGTCGAGGATTCCCGCAGACTCGAGCAGGTACCAGTCGAGACCGTCCCGGCGAGCATCGGCGACTGCCTCTGTGATGGTGATGTTGTAGAGGTCGATCGCGGTGTCGACCGCGTACGCCTGCGCACCCGTGAGGTGCTCGTCGCGAGCAGGGTCGAAGCGGCCTTCGTCGATCCAGGGCCGGGTGTAGTACGGAAAGTACGGTGACCCTGACTTCGTGCCGATCCCCCGGGCTATCGGCGCGATGGTGACGTGCGGGACGGTGCACAGGATGATGTGACGAGCCTCGACCGTCCGGAGTCGCGCCACGACCTCGGCGAATTCGGCGTCGAAGTGCTCCGGTGTCCAGATCGTGGCGTCGCGGGTGCGCTCGAGTTGCCGGAAGTCCTCACCGCTCCACACGACCCGCAGTTCGGTGGCGGCGCGCAAAGCGTTGTTGGCGCCCAGGAAGACCACCAGCGTCTCGATACCGGCATCGGTGCCGTCGTCGTGCTCGGCACCGAGCGCCCGCGCGGCGTCGAACACGGTCTCGTGACGACGCTGCTCGTCCCAGCGCGGATAGACCCTGAGAGCGGCGCGCTCCGCATTGTTCTCGACGATCTGGTCGACGAGGTTGTCCCGCGGGCTCGCGAGCGCACGTTCGCAGTGTGCCGCGGTCTTCTCCAGCGCGTCCCGCAGATCCCAGCCGTAGCACGAGAGATTGTGGTTGTAGCCGGCCACGATCGGCGCCTCGGCACCCGGGCCGCGCTCCCAGTAGTCCTCGACCTCGTCCATGAACCCGCGCACAGCGAACAAGGCCGTCGGAAGTTCCCACACGTCGAGACGGCCCCCGTATCGATCCTCGAGCCGGCGCAACAACAATTCGACATTGAGCGGAAGCCCCCCGGGTCCCCCGAAGCGGGGATACCGGAAGGCCGCAAGGATGCCCAGTTCGTAGGCGACGATCGCGGGTACCGACACCTCCGTCCGGTAGATCGCACCGCTCTGGAATCCCTGGAGAAGCGAGTCGCCGACGGCGACGAGCCGATGGGGCGGAACCCCGCGCGGGGTCGGGCGGTCGACGGCGATACCGGCGGTCGGATCGAAGACCGGCGGGCGGGGAGCGCGCTGGGCCTGTGCCACGACAGAGTCCGGGGTTCCCTCCGGCAACGCGGCCTGTGCGGACACGGGGCCACCCCCTCGGTGTGTCGTCCGTCGAGCGTGGGCCGCGTGCGTGAGGTCTGTCAAGGGTGCGGTGAGGTGTCGCCGGTGCGCGAGAATATGCAGACTGGACGGGACCATCGTGGCCGCACGGCCACCGAACACGGAGAAGCAGGAGGGTGGATGACGAGCGCCGACTTCGCCCACACCGACCGCGCTGAAAAGAATCGCCGGGAGAAGGCGGTGGGCCTCGCCCGCTACACCTGGAACCGCGGTGTCACCGGCGCGGAGTTGCTGGCCATGTCCGACGACACGCGCAGGCGGCTGGCACGAGCCGCAGACGCCCACCCGCCGCGCACGATGGAAACGTGGGCGCTCGTGGCGCAGTTGCTCGACGAGAAGACCGCATGGGCGCACGAGCACCCGGATCATCCTTCGGCCACGCGCACCCACCCCGACGAGAAGATCATGTGGGTCAAGCCGCCGGTCAGGTCCTGGCTCGACTGACGCGAGGGTGCGACTGCGGGGCGCAGGTGGTAGAAATGCACTCCGTGTCCGAGAGTGCAATTTCTATCGACGAGGGTGCCCGGACCCGTCGCATGCAGCGCACACGCGCCGCGCTCGTCGAGCACGCACGCACACTCACCGCCCGTCGGGGTCTCGCCGGCTTCACCGTCGAGGAACTGTGCGAACACGTCGGAGTGTCGCGACGAACCTTCTTCAACTACTTCGCCTCGAAAGAGGACGCGGTGCTCGGCAACCCGCCCGCAGCACTCACCCCGGAAGACCGCGACGAGTTCGTGGCGGGGGGCGACCGCACAGGGCCCGGCTCCTCGCCGGCCCTGCTGCGCGATATCGCACGGCTCGCCGTTGCACTGTTCGAACGCAACGATTTCACTCGGGAACAACATCGACTCCGCTGTGAGATCGTGCGCAGCGAACCTCAGTTGCTCGCCCGCATGATGTCGCTGGGCGAGTCGCACCAGCAGGACTTCGCCGAACTGATCGCCGCACGCGAAGGGCTCTCCGCCGACGACCCCTTCGTCCGCGTCACCGTGCGATTCGTCGCCGGTCTCATTCACGACGCCGTCGACGAGTTCTTCCGCACGCCCGACAGCCCACCGTTCCGCGACCTGCTCGAACGCGACATCGGATGTGCCCAGCGGTTGCTCGAACACCCTCTCGACCTCCACGACCCGACAGGAATACGGTGACCTCTACCGCAGAACCACTGGTTCTCTCCCAACGCCGAATCTGGATCATCTTCTCGGCCCTGATCGCCGGCATGCTGCTGGCGAGCCTCGACCAGACGATCGTCTCGACCGCGATGCCCACCATCGTGGGCCAGCTCGGCGGCGTCGAGCACCAGGCGTGGATCACCACCGCATACCTGCTCGCCACCACGATCGTGATGCCCGTCTACGGCAAGTTCGGCGACGTCTTCGGCCGCCGGTACCTGTTCATGATCGCCATCGCGATTTTCACCCTCGCGTCGGCGGGCTGCGCGTTCACCGACGACTTCTGGACGTTCGTGGTCTTCCGCGCTCTGCAGGGCGCCGGAGGCGGCGGCCTGATGATCTTGTCGCAGGCCATCATCGCCGACATCGTTCCCGCCAGCGAACGTGGCAAGTACATGGGTCCGCTCGGCGCGATCTTCGGTCTCTCCGCCGTCGGTGGCCCGCTGCTCGGCGGGTTCTTCGTCGATCACCTGACGTGGGAATGGTGCTTCTACATCAACATTCCCGTCGGCATCGTCGCGCTGCTGATCTCGTGGTTCATGCTCACGCTGCCGACGAAGAAGCCCACCAAGCGCATCGACATTCTCGGTGTGATCACGCTGTCGCTCGCGACGACCTGCCTGATCTTCTTCACCGATTTCGGCGGCGACGCGGACCGCGGCTGGAGCGACCCGCTCACCTGGGCATTCGGCATCGGCCTGCTGGCCATGGCATGCCTGTTCGTGCTCGTCGAATCCCGGGCACAAGACCCCATCATCCCGCTGTCGCTGTTCCGCAATTCGATCTTCGTCAACGCGACCGCGATCGGTTTCGTGCTCGGTCTCGGTATGTTCGCAGCGCTCGCGTTCATGCCCACGTTCCTGCAGATGTCGTCCGGCACCTCCGCGGCGGTATCGGGCCTGCTGCTGCTGCCCATGATGGTCGGCCTCCTGATCACCTCGATCGGCTCGGGCCTCGCGATCACCAAGACGCAGCGCTACAAGATGTACCCGATCGCCGGGGCCTCGATCACCGCGCTGGCGATGCTGTGGCTGACCACCCTGCAAGGCAGCACACCACTGTGGGTGATCTGCTCGATGCTCTTCGTCTTCGGACTCGGGCTCGGCCTGATCATGCAGGTGGTCATCCTCGTCGTCCAGAACGCCGTGCCGGTCGACGAGATCGGTACCGCCACGAGCTCGAACAACTACTTCCGCGAGGTGGGCGCCGCGCTGGGTGTCGCGATCTTCGGCACGATCTTCACCAACCAGCTCTCCGTGAAGCTCACCGACGTGTTCACCACCGCGGGGGCCGATCCGGAGCAGGCCGGACAGGCCACCGCCACCCTCGACCCCGCGATCATGAAGGCACTGCCCGACGAGGTGCGGCAGGGCGTCGTCGACGCCTACGCGGACTCGCTCGCCCCCGTCTTCTGGTACCTCATCCCGTTCCTGATCGTCGCCATCGTCCTGGCCTGCTTCCTGAAGGAGATCCCGCTCTCCGACGAAGCCGGCATGGTGGCGCGTGGCGAAGCGATCAGCGCGAAGGACGCGGAAGCAGCGCGCACGGCGTCCGCCGAACACGACACCGTGGCGGTGTCCGCCCCCGGCGACCGGACGGAACCACCGGCGTCACCGGGCTCGTAGCGGCCGGTTCCGCACGCCAGGGACCGAGAGGTCCGGCGCAGCGCGCGGAACCTCACGTGATCGAATGGACGCCCAGAGGCGACATGCCGCGGCGGGCAGGCAACGGGAGGCGACACATGGGTCGGAGCATCACACCGGTCCGCGTCAAGGACGTGACGATCGGCGAGGGCACACCCAAGATCATCGTGCCCATCACCGGCCGGACCCCGGACGAGCTGCACGCGCAGGTCGAGGCACTGTCCGGGCAGGTCGCCGATGTCGTGGAGTGGCGGGTCGACTTCTTCGGCACCCTCGAGGACACCGCGTCGGTGGTCGCCCAGGCGCACGCGCTCGCCGGCGCCCTCGGTGCCACGCCGCTGCTCGCGACCTGCCGGACCGCGCACGAGGGCGGACAGGCCACCTCCGGCGACGACGCGTACGCCGAGCTGGCGATCGCGCTCGCCGAGAGCGGTGCCGTGGACCTGATCGACGTGGAGTACCGGCGCGACGGCCGCGCGGTGAAGCGGATCGTCGCGTCCGCCCACGCCCGGAACGTCGCGGTGGTCGCGTCCAACCACGATTTCGATGCCACGCCCTCGAAAGACGAGATCGTCTCGCGGTTGCGCGCGATGCAGGCACTCGGAGCGGACATCTGCAAGATCGCGGTGATGCCCCGGTCCGCTGCCGACGTGCTCACCCTGCTCGATGCGACACGCATCATGCACGAGGAGTACGCGGATCGCCCGCTGATCACCATGTCGATGGGTGGCCTGGGGGTGGTCTCCCGGATCGCCGGTCAGGTGTTCGGTTCCGCCGCGACCTTCGGGATGGTGGGCACGGCATCGGCACCCGGGCAGGTCGACGCCTCGGAACTGCGCGCGCTGCTCGACGTCCTCGAGCGGTCGCGGTAGGCGCCGTCCGGCACCTCTACCGGTCGGCGTCCGCGTCGTCCCACAGTTTCATCAGCGTCGTGAGAATCTCCTGGGCGGCACCGAGACCGGCGAGATGACTCTCACCCGGCAGATGATGGAACTCCGCGTCGGGCAGCAGATCCACCATGTGCAGGCCGTGTTCGAACGGAATGATGTGGTCGCTGTCGCCGTGCCACCAGCGGACCGGCACCTTCACGTCCGACACGCGAAAGCCCCAGTCGCGGGTGAACACCACGATGTCGGCGAACGGCGCGGAGATGCGGTGCCGGCTGCCGTTGAGCAGGTCGTCGAGGAACATCGCCTTGAACTCCGGCCTCGCGAGCAGACGGCGGTCGGCCTCCGGCGAGAGTCGTCCGTAGAGGTCGATGATCGGCGACCCCAAGGGCCGGACCAGCCGGATACCGGCGCTCAGTGCGGTACCGATGGGGGCGCCCGCCACCTGAAGGACCGGCGCGACGAACGTTCCCAGTCGCATCAGCGCACTGCTGATCGCCTCCGGACCGACCACCGGGGCGACACCGCCGAGCACTGCGGCCGCCACCACCCGATCCTGCAGCGCGTACGCGGACGCCAGCGTGAAGGGACCGCCGCCGGAGAGGCCGACGACCGCCATCCGATCGACGCCCAGGGTGTCGGCGATGATCTCCAGGTCGTCGGTGAAGGCCAGGACGTTCTCGTACAGGTGCGGGGTCGACGACCCGATCCCCGGACGGTCGATCCCGATCAGCCGGATGTTCTCCCGTTCGGCGAAGGCGCGGGCTTCGACGGGGATCTGGCGGCGCGCTCCCGGGGTGCCGTGCAGCCAGAACACCGCGCGTCCCTGCGCGGAGCCGAATTCGGCGAAACCGAGACGGCGACCGTTTCCGACCGCGACCGTACCTTCGAGCTTCGGTCGTTCGACGTCCATGCGCGTCAGCATGGCATGTGTCGGCGGTCACGTACATCTCCGCGACGTGCTTCGGCCGGGCGATTTCGCAGACCCCGGCGCCCGGACGGTGGTCTGATGGAAGCGTCACCCACGAAGGGACCGATTCATGACCGAATCCTCGAACTCGGGCCGCGTGGCGGTGGTAACCGGCGCGTCGTCCGGCATCGGTGCCGCGACCGCACGTGCCCTCGCGGGCGCGGGCTTCCGCGTCGCGCTGCTCGCACGTCGCCTCGCCCGGATCGAAGCTCTCGCGGCCGACCTGGGCAGCGGTGCGCTCGCGATCCGGGCCGACGTGACCGACCGCGATTCCCTCGTCGCCGCTGCTCAGCGGGTGCAGGACGAGTTCGGCGGAGCGGACGTCCTGATCAACAACGCGGGCGTCATGCTGCTCGGACCGTTCTCGCCGAAGTTTCACGACGACTACCGCAGGATGATCGAGGTCAACCTGCTCGGGGCCATCACGACCACCGAGGTCTTCCTCGAGCAGCTTCGGGACGGTGGCGGGGACCTCGTCAACATCTCCTCGGTTGCCGGACGTACCGCCCGGCCCACCAACGGTGTCTATGCCGCCACGAAGTGGGGAATCAACGGCTGGTCCGAGTCACTGCGCCAGGAACTGCACCCCGACGTGCGCGTGATGCTCATCGAGCCCGGAATCGTCGACACCGAGTTGCCGACGCACATCACCGACAACGCGACCCGGCAGGTCGTGCAACAGGGTTACGACGCCTCCACGGTGGAGCCACCCGACATCGCGGACGTGATCGTCTTCGCGCTCACCCGTCCCCGTCATCTGACCATCAACGAGATCCTTCTCCGCCCCTCCGACCAGGCCGGCTGAGCGTGCCCGGAGTACTGCGGTCGCACGCGGATATCGATCGAACGCCACACTCGGTGTGATGCGGGTTACAGTAATCTGACCACAGCCAGAGTCAGATCCCGATCCGACGGGAGATGTACCCCGTGACGAAGATGCTCGCTCCCCCGCCGCCCGGTCTCGAACCCGTCCCCGGCGACAGCGGACTCCCGTACATCGGCTACGCGCTGGACTACATGCGGGACCCGATCAAGGCCTACGACAAGCGTTTCCACCGGCACGGCCCCGTGTCGTGGTTCCGGTTCGCCGGGCGCCCGTGGGTCGTGCTCATCGGGCCCGACGCCGTGGGGGCGGCATTGCAGAACCGCGACCGCGCCCTGCAGAGCGGCCCGGGATGGCGCGCGTTGATCGGCCCCTTCTTCGACCGCGGACTGATGCTCATGGACGGCGACGAGCACACCGCGCATCGCCGGATCATGGCGAAAGCCTTCACGCGCGACCGCCTCGCGCTCTACACCGACGCGATGCATCCGTCGATCGAACGCACGCTCGACACCTGGGTCCCCGGTGACGGCTTCCGGGCCTACCCCGCGCTCAAGGAACTCACCCTGAGTCTGGCCACCGAAATCTTCATGGGCGGCGCCGAGGGCTCGTCGGACCAGGAGATGCAGGAGGTCAACCGCGCCTTCATCGGGTGCGTACAGGCGGCGACCGCGATCGTCCGCTATCCGTTGCCCGGCAGCAGGTGGCGCAAGGGCATCCAGGGACGCAAGCGGCTCGAGGCGTTCTTCCGCCGCTACCTGCCCGCACGGCGCGCAGCCGAGGGCAACGACATCTTCTCGGTCTTCTGCCACGTGGAGTCCGAGGACGGGGAACGGTTCTCGGACGACGACGTCGTCAACCACATGATCTTCCTGATGATGGCAGCACACGACACCTCCACCATCACGCTCTCGACGGCGATGCAATACCTCGGCCAGTACCCCGAGTGGCAGGAGCGGTGCCGCGAGGAATCCGAAGCGCTCGGCACCGCGACGCCCGGCTTCGCGCAACTCGACGACCTCACCGCGCTCGATCTGGTGATCAAGGAGTGCCAGCGCCTGGTCACGCCGGTACCCGGCGTCGTGCGCCGGGCAGGGGCCGACACCGAGATCCTGGGGCATTTCATTCCCAAGGGCACGCTCGTCAACGTCGGTGTCCACTACAGCCACCACATGGCCGAATTGTGGCCGGATCCCGAACGTTTCGACCCCGAGCGGTTCGCTCCCGAACGGCGGGAGGACCGCGTCCATCCCCACGCGTGGACGCCTTTCGGCGGTGGCGTGCACCGCTGTCTCGGGCAGCACTTCTCGGGCGCCGAGATCAAGTCGGTGCTGCACCACCTGCTGCTCCGGTACGAGTGGGACGTACCCGCCGACTACGTCGCACCGATGAACTTCACGTCGCTGCCGTTTCCCGACGACGGAGGACCGATCAACCTCCGCGCCAGGTAACTGCCGACGGAAGGGTCGAACCACTTCCTGCGCGCCTCGCGATCAACCATCCGACGTCCCGAAGTTTCCGCGAATGACATTCGCGGGATCCCGTTCCGCCTTGAGTCGACGAAGCCGCTGAAGGGACTTGGAACACAATGCGGCGGAGAGCTTCTCGGACGGATTCAGGAATGTGATCGGCTTGCGACCGCTGGCAGGCAGGGAGTGCGCCAGTGTCGCTTGCTTCGACGCGATGGCATCTCCGATCGCATCGGTCGACGGCACACCGAACATGTATGCGGCGTACGGCTCCGTGAGTGCCCCGTGCGGGGAGTCGCTGGGGCGTGCCAGTGCTCCTCCGAGGTGTCGGAGTTGCACGGTCAGAAGAGGAGAGATCGGTTCGTCGAGCAAGGAAGCGAACACGTCGTCGTCGAGCGCGGTGAGGAGTTCACCGCGTGCCCGCCCGGGACTCGGGGCGGTAGGCTCCGCCGTGATCGTTCCCAGGTCCGCGGCGCTCATCGGCGAACGGGTGTCCACAATCGGCGCGGGTAAGCGGTCGACCTCGGCCATGAGCCGGCGGGCGTCGGCATCACTCCCCAGGAACGTCACGTCGATGGCGACCATCGGATCGGTTCCGGGAAAGTTCAGCACCTCGAACCAGAGGGTGAGTGCGTCCGGTGCAGTCTCCGTCATCGATCGGTAGACCTCGGCCACATGTCGTGCCGAAGCGGCCGACCACAGTTGCCGTCCACCGAAAATCCGGGGCGCAGGATGCAATTGCAGTTCCATCGCGGTGACGATGACAAGATCGCCTCCGCCTCCGCGCAACGCCCAGAACAGTTCCGGGTCGGTTTCGGGCGTGACGTGCTGTGTCTTACCGTCTGCTCCGACGACCTCGAAGGCGAGCACACTGTCGGCCATCCATCCGAACGAGCGTCCGAGCCAGCTCAGACCACCTCCGAGTGCCGCCCCGGTCACTGTGACGACGGGAGAACTCCCTGGTAATGCCGTGAGTCCGTGCGCAGCGGCGGCACGCTGAAGATCACCGGCACGTACACCTGCTCCGACCCTCGCCGTCCTCCGCTCCGGATCGATATCGATGGATTCCAGTCGAGTCGTGCGCAACAGGACGGAACCGCGAGCCCGACCGGTCGCGCCGTGACCGCTGGGTTGCACCGCGATGGACAAGCCCTGCGACTTCGCAAATCTCACGAGTGCGACGATGTCGTCGGCATCGGCCGCCTCCACCACCGCACAGACGTCCTGCTCGACGGCGAGATTCCAGGGACGTCGCGCAGGTTCGAAGCCTGAATCGGCCGGAAGGTGAACCCGGCCCCGAACACTTGCCCTCAACTTTCCGACGGTCGCAGCCCGCAGGATACTCATAGTGACTCCTCGCTCGATGTCGTAGATGCGAGGCAGGATCGGGGTGTCCGCCTCACTATCGAGTCGAGCGCGACTACCGAAACGTGACGAGCAGCCCCTGAGGAGCCCCCATGGAACGGGATCGGTCGGCACCGAGTCTGGACGGGTTGGCAGCGCAATTCGTCGTGCAACGACCCAAGCTGCATGCCATCGCCCAGCGGATGCTCGGCTCTCCGTGGAACGCGGATGATGCCGTCCAAGAGGCGTGGTTACGCCTCCAGCAAGCCGATATCGGGAGTATCCGGAACCTCGAGGCATGGCTCACGACGGTCGTCTCCCGGGTGTGCATCGACATGATTCGACGGCGCGCCACGTGGCGGGAAGAACTGGGTCACGAGCTCTCGGGCGAAGCCGGATCGGGGACCGGCGCCCCCGCTGAGCGCGAGCCGGGAAACACCGTGCTGTTGTCCGAAGACCTCGCCTTGGCTATGCACGTCGTGCTGGACACACTCGGACCTCTCGAGCGGCTGGCCCTGGTTCTGCACGACGTCTTCGCGCTGTCGTACGACGACATCGCACCTATCGTCGAACGCACCCCTGCAGCTGCCCGCCAGCTCGCGTCCCGGGCGCGAGCGCGTGTCCGCTCGGTCGACGTGGACAGTGTTCGGGAGAAACGAGAATCGGCGATTGCCGCTTTTCTCGATGCGGCGCGTAACGGGGAGTTCGGGGCACTCCTGCAGCTCCTCGACTCCGACATCGAACTACGCAGCGACGACACGGCCGTAGGCCTGGCAGCAGAAGGCGCCGATCACGGCGCGCCACTCCTCGGTCGCAACATCTCGGGGGCAGACGCCGTAGCCAGAGTGTTCGCCGGGCGAGCCGAACTCGCCACGCCCATCCACATCGGTGGAGTCCCCGGGGCTGCGTACGTCTCGGAGGGCGTTGTGCACGCCCTCTACCTGTTCGATTTCCGCGCCGACGCGATCCACCGAGTGAGCGTCATCGCCGATCTCGAACCGTTGACCGGACTCCTGGTCCACGGCTGCCGGTAACCCGCAGGACCGGAGGGAGCGTCGCCTGCTGCCGAATCCCCAGGCCCTGACGGTTTCTCAGCACGACGACAGAACGCGGGCCATGGCGTCGCGCTCTTCCGGGGTGACCCACAGCCGGTACTCGACCTTCACCTCGACCTGCCGCGCCACGTAGTCGCAGTGATAGCCCGCATTCGGTGGCAGCCAGGCGGAGGCGTCGGAGTCGCCTTTCGACTGGTTGGTGCGGCCGTCGACCGCCTGCAGATTGCGCGGATCGTTGGCCAGGTTGCGACGCGCCTGGTCGTCGAGGTAGCGGGCACCCTTCTTCCAGGCGTCGGACAAGGCCACGATGTGGTCGATCTGCACCGCGGAGGACGTGTCGGTGCCGCGTCGGAAGAAGATCTCCAGGTTCGTGTACGTATCCCGCAGGGTGCCGGTCCGGACCGTGCAGTCCTTCGTGGCGGGCTCGAGCGAGATGTCGACGAGGTCGCGCTTGAGAATGTCGTTGCGG
>Ga0233386_1000377_pt1 | contig 12529 bp, 8 predicted proteins | sample ElkDunMinimDraft_17_FD_191544 | JGI IMG/M metagenome (GOLD analysis project Ga0233386, IMG submission 191544) | Fecal eukaryotic communites from dung pellets of Tule Elk in California, USA - Elk Dung G4 | ecosystem: Host-associated > Mammals > Digestive system > Large intestine > Fecal | place...
GGGCTTTTAGCCCTGCCCGCGCGAAGCGCGGGCAGGGTCAAATACCTCGTGGGGGGCGTAGCCCCCCTCGAGGCTTTTAGCCTTTTCTCGCCCTTCCTTGCATCGGCCGCTGCGCGGCCGACGCTCCCGCGCGCGAAGCGCGCGGGAATCAGGGGAGGCCGCTGCGCGGCCCCCGGGTGATAAAAGACGGATAAATTCTGGCCTCTTAGTAAGGGGGCCACACTGCGGCCCTTGAAATAAAATTTACCCGGGCCGCCGGGGCGGCCCGTAGCCCGACGGGGGCCCAATCAAAAGGATCGCCCCTAGGGCTTTATAAGAATCTTAATTGGGAGTGGAGCCCCCCTAAGCCCAGAGTAATATCTTTGACTCGAGCCGGTAGACCGGCAGTGCAGCTCCCCCCATTTGCGTTGTTTAATTTAACTTATTTCCCATTTAACTCCTATCGCAGAAGTTTAAGTAGCCCCGGGCGGGCTACGCCCGCCCGGGGTAACGGACCGGGGGCTTTCTTGCCGGCGCGCTTCGCGCGCGGGCTCGAATAGGGGCCCAGCAGAGCTGGGCCCCAATTCAGCCCCCGGGCCGTAGGGTATTAAAAAGAGATATATTACTATTTCAATAATTAATTATTGACTTTTCTATCGTATGGTAGAAAAGTATGATAGGAACCACATATATCGTATGACAACGAAACTTATGAACAGATCAGTTCAAGCGCATCCATTTCATTTAGTTGAAGCTTCGCCTTGGCCAATTGCTGTATCATTTTCTCTATTAGTAGTTACTCTATCAGGAGTAATGACATTCCAAGGATACTCTAATGGGTTATTCTTATTAACTCTTGGGTTTATTTCTCTAGTTTCTACTATGACTTTATGGTTTAAAGATATCACTAGAGAAGGTACTTTCTTAGGACATCATACTTTCGCAGTACAAAAAGGATTAAGTTTAGGTTTTGTTCTATTTGTTATTTCTGAAGTATTCTTTTTCATTAGTATTTTTTGGGCATTTTTCCATTCATCTTTAGCTCCAACTGTTGAATTAGGAGCTCATTGGCCACCAGCTGGTATTGAGACATTAAATCCTTGGGAGGTACCTTTACTAAATACAGTACTTTTACTTTCTTCTGGTGCAACTGTAACTTATGCTCATCACAGCCTGATCCAAGGTAACCGAGCAGGAGTTATTTATGGACTAATTGCAACTGTAATTTTAGCCGCAATTTTCACAGGTTTCCAAGGATTTGAGTACTATAATGCTCCATTTACATTTAGTGATGGTGTTTATGGATCTACATTTTATATGGCTACAGGATTCCACGGAATTCATGTAATTATCGGTACAATCTTCTTAGCTGTAGGACTATTCCGAGCTCTATCTTATCATTTAACAGATCACCACCATTTAGGGTTTGAACAAGCAATTCTGTACTGGCATTTCGTCGACGTTGTTTGGTTATTCTTATTCATCAGTGTATACTGGTGGGGAGGATAATAACTCTAAATCTTTATTTATAATTACAACTAACTAAAAATTAATGACCACCCCCTCTTCTTTAATAAAGGTTCTAATTTATACTAAGCCCGACGGGGTCGGCCTTGGCCCCGGAGGGTATAGCCCCCCCGGGGCTAAGAATTAAAGGCCCGCGCGCTCCGCGCGCGGGCGGCCAGGCCCCAATAATAAATTGACAAGGTCAATTTATTGAGGGGGGGACGGGGCGGCTTCGCCGCCCCGTGGGCCCGCGCGCTCCGCGCGCGGGCGGCCAGGGTTTATTAGGTGGGTAGTTAATAATTGTTAGATAAATTGAAAAATACTATACATTTTAGTATAGGGGGCTGCGCCCCTCTGAGCTGGGTTTATCCAGCTGCGCCAGGCCTACCCTGCTTATATAATAATATCTGATGATAATCTAATTTAGCCGAGTAAATGAGAAATAATACTTACCATGAACTAATTTATCGAGTTTAATACATTTTGACACGTATTACAAAGGAATACCTGTCTTTCTTTGCATTTCTCTTATTGAGTTATATTCAGCTACTAAAGTTACTCTATCTGGTAAATATTGATAGAGTTTCTTCGTCTTAGGGTGATTATCCCTCATTAAATTAATTACTTCAGAAGGTCTTTTAATACCGTAATTATGGTGATTAACTCCCCTTTTGAGTGATAATTTTAATTTATGCCAGGAGGGGCCGGCGCAGCCGGCCTCTCCTCACTCCGGGGGCCGCTGAGGCGGCCCCCGGAGCTCTTCTGATAATGGTTGTTTAACGATCTGTTTACCACTTCTAAATCCTGCTACTTGTCGGATATTATAAATAGGCCCGCGCGCGGAGCGCGCGGGCGGCCAGGAAGTAAAGTATCAATAAAATATTGTTCTGATACATGAACATTAGATTTATCAGGATAATCAAGAATTACAAGAATAAAATTATCTAAACCATATTTCTTAATTGCTCTTACAATAGGAAGATCATAATGAGTAGAATAATTTAAATAACTAAGGGGCCGCGCGAATGCGCGGCCCCTTCACCCCGGGCCGCTTCGCGGCCCGGGGCTTGATTGAAAATATCGACTTAATCTTTTATACAAATTAATACTACTTCCTACATAATATCTACCTTGCCCGCGTGCTTTGCGCGCGGGCTCGGTTAGTGGGGCAGCTGCGCTGCCCCCCAAACCAGAGATTTTACTATACCAAAGATATACTCCTGGTCTATTTATTGTTACTTGTTTGATTTGAGATCTTTCTTGCCCGCGCGCTTCGCGCGCGGGCTCGAATAGGGGCCCAGCAGAGCTGGGCCCCAATTCAGAAATAGGATGTACAAATTCATCTTTAGCAATTAGAAAAAAAAACATTATTACATTAGTTTTAAATGAATTTGTGTTGTTAGTGATCATAATAAAAATTGTTGTATATTATGGTTATAAAACAGCCATCATAAATTTAAGTTAACATGGCATTAATAATGGGGGGTCACAGATAAATCTGTAACCCGATATTATTAATATAAACAGATTACGCTGCGTATAGTAATAGGAAAGCCATCATAAGCGCGAATAAACCAATTGCTTCTGTTAATGCGACAATAGTTATAAAAGAATAGTCCGAGGGGGGGGGCGTAGCCCCCCCCTTGGACCCCGGGGCGGGAGCGTAGCTCCCGCCCCGGGGGTCCTCTTCTTAAAAAAGGCCCCAATAATAAATTGACAAGGTCAATTTATTGAGGGGGTGACGGGGCGGCTTCGCCGCCCCGTGGGCCCGCGCGCTCCGCGCGCGGGCTGGCCAGGTTTTAAATCGGAGGGGGGTGGTTATTAATTTGATTTAGATACAATATAATATAGTTTTCTAAATAATCTATTAGAATCTCTATATTTTGCTAAAGTCGATTTATCGGCTTTTAAATAATAGCTTAATTCTGTCATTGACTTAAATTCTCCAATAATATTATTATCAAGATTTTTCAAGAATACAGGTTTAGCATTATTTGGTTTAGTTCTTCTTAGAGCTGCCCGAGACATTAATTCTTTAACTTCTTCAGTATGAGTCTTACCGTAAAAACTATTGTCTTCTATAGTGAATTTACCCTTTTTGGCTAAACTCATTTTATTAATAGCTTCTAGAGTATGTTTATAACCATCCGAAGAATAAGCATATTTTAGGATATTGTAAGTAGGATTTAATAAGTCAAGATAATATTGTTCCCTTGTGATTACTTCATCTCTGTTACAATATTCAAGAATAGAAAGACTGAAATTACTATAGCCGTATTTGACTAATGCATAACAGATAATACTCTTACCTCGTGATGGATGTGTGATATAAGACTCTCTGTAATACTCGGACATTCTCTTACTTAGATCAACAGCGCTACCAATATAAAATTCACCTGAGATTTTATTCTCCCATTTATAAATTCCGCTTCTATCTTTATTCTCAAGAAGGATTAGATGTTTTAATTTCTCTGCATCTTCGTAGAATTTAACTGGTAGTGTGTCTGGTTTTGAGACAGTACTCATAAATTGTTTATTTAATTTCATCATGTTATTTATTTATTTTATTCTTAATGGTAGTCCATAGAAGGATTTATTAGTGCTGTAATTCCCTAGGATTCTTTTTTATAATCCATAGAAGAGTGTAGGAGGGTGGGCCTAATCCTATTAAATAAGATCAGACCCTAGATTTTTATCTTCTAGAGATACGCGGACTATGCTGCGTATAATAGTAAGAATGCCATCATAAGTGCGAATAAACCAATTGCTTCTGTTAATGCGACAATACATGTTACCATAGAGACTCTTTATTCTCTATTTCAATCTGTTACCAGATTGTTCAGACTATGTCATCAACATCAATAACTCAATATTGAAGTTGTCGGGCACTCGTGTCCAGATTATTGCTAGTGTTGCTCACTGATTAGTCGTTGAACGTTCGTATACCTATAAAACACTGATATACGCTTCGCTGCAAATTGTCCAATATCAGTTATATTGGAGGTCCTTGCAATTCACCCGATGTTTCCACAGGATCTCACGATCAAGGGGGGCACACATTTACCCAAGAATTGTGTAAGAGAATAATTGAGGTCGTAGAGATGGGTTTCGAGAAGTAGAGTTAATTAAAGCGGCGAATACTAATCCAACACCAACTCCAGCTCCTGCTAGTCCAATAGTTGCTAATCCTGCTCCTAAAATTTTAGCTGCTGCTACCATTTTTTTTAATTTATCTAGCCGAAGGCTAGTTAAGATAAAACATTTTAAAAATATGGGTTAAACCCATTGAGAAATTACCAAACGGCACTCAGACTTGTTATTAGTCTCCGCGCGGAGCGCGGTGGCACGGTGGGCCGCGTAGCGGCCCCCCCGAGTCTTGAGATTTTTAAGAGTACTTAAAGTATTATCAAAAAAATTATATTGCCTATTATCATTACTTATATTAAATATATTTATATTAACCCCAATCGGAATCGAACCGATATTCCCACAGTGAAGTTGTGGTGTCTTAGCCATTGTACCATGAGGTCTTCTTTCTTTTATAAAAATATAATAAAATTAGTTAATTAATCTTGGATTCTTTATCCATAGCCCGCGCGCTTCGCGCGCGGGACAGGTTAGCGGGCCTACGGCCCGCGAACTAGCCCTTTTGGTTAATGAAATTTATAACCTTTAGAAAGTGTAAGGGGGAGGTTATTGATTGTTGGTAGATAAATTATTAGTATTAAAGAATACTAGGCTTGCTCGTTTAACCAAGCAAGATATTTTTCAAGAGATACTGCTTCTACAGCAATTGGCATAACATTAATCTTAAGTCCGGGGCCCGAAAGGCCCCGTACCACTTGGGCTGGCACGGCCCGGCGCGGTAATTTACAATAACTCCGGAATTATCCGCCATGAATTTCGTCATGGATGGGACTATATCTTCATTCATATTTAATGAATGTCTCACATGTAGTCTCTGAGGAACCCATTCTATTTAATGGAATGGGTTCCTGCTGATTGCCCATTATAATATCTTAATCATTGTTACCATTTAGGTAGATTAAGTTTTAGGGGTTTCCAGCATATAGTGATATTATCCTCATTGTATAATGAGGGGGCTTATTACCTACCCGTGGTGAACTCCGCAGATTTCTGAGCATTGTCCATAGTAAACTCCTTCTCGTTCTACTAAAACTGAAGTTTGATTTAATCGACCAGGAATTGCATCAATTTTTAGACCTAAAGAAGGAATAGCAAATGAATGAATAACATCAGCACCAGTTACAATGAATCGAATGTGAGTTCCTACTGGAACTACTACTCGGTTATCTACTTCTAAAAGTCGTAGTTGCCCATCTTCTAAGTCATCTGTTGGAACTAGATAAGAATCAAATTCGATAGACTCTCCATCCTCGTTAACAAAATCAGAGTACTCATAAGACCAATACCATTGATGACCTAATGCTTTAATTGTCATAGCTGGATCGATTACTTCATCCATTAAATATAATAATTTGAAACTAGGGAAAGCGATTGCAATTAATACAAAAGCAGGAGTGATAGTCCAAATTAATTCAATTAGTGTACCATGGTTATGATATTTGTAAACAATTTGATTTTTATTAGAACCAAAGTTTACAATAATCGAAGCTAACACCCAAGAAACTCCAAATAAAATAATTACTAGATAAAACATAATTTGATCATGTAATTCTACAATTCCTTCGTACGAAGGTGATGCACCATCTTGGAACGCCCATTGCCAAGGCTCAGGAGCATCATTCCATACAGGAGAAATGATATTTAATGATTTAAGCATATTTAACATAAATTCTTATGAACGGTATCCCTTAGATAAAATAAATAAACATGGGAGCCTGCTCCCTAATCCTGGGTCCAGTATACCTGTCCAGGATTAAATAATCCATAAAATATTGTCTACATTTCCCGGGGCCAAAGGCCCCGGGGTAGCGGACCGCGGGCGGAATTGGGGCCCAGCTCTGCTGGGCTCCTATTCGAGCCCGCGCGCGAAGCGCGCCGGCAAGAAAGCCCCCGGGCCGTAGAATATTTTTTATTTAAGATCGGCCCCGCGCTTTGCGCGGGCCGGAATTTTTGATTAATTTAGTGTAAATCAATTGCATCTTTTAAGTAAGAACATGTTAAAATCGTAAATACGTAACTTTGAAGAACAGCAATACCAAATTCTAAACCAGTTAATGCTGTTAAGAATAGTAATGGTAAAAGACTTACTAGAAGTAGTAATGGTCCCGCAATTACCATTTTCGCAGTAAATGTAGAAATAATTTTTAATAGAGAATGTCCTGCGATCATATTAGCACCTAATCGAACACCTAAAGAAACAGCTCGAGCTAAGTAAGAAATTAACTCAATAGCTACTAGTAAGAATACTAGGGCTAAAGGAGTACCAGCTGGAATAAAGAAAGCAAAGAATCCTAATCCATGTCGTTGGAATCCAATAATAGTTACTCCAATAAGGATAGCTGTTGCTAAACCAATTGTTAAAATTAGGTGAGAAGTTGTAGTGAAAGAATAAGGTACTAAACCGATAAGATTACTAACTAAAACAAAATTGAATAAAGTAAAGATAAGTGGTACATAAACTTCGTTTTTTGGTCCAATTTGTTCTCGAACTAGATTTAAAATAGATCCATATACCGATTCAGAATGAATAGCCCATCGAGAAGGAATAACATAACCGTTATTTCGAGATAAAACATTCATACCGATAGTAACAGTTACTACCATAATTAAATAGAATCCGATGTTAGTTAAAGATAATTTAGTAAATCCAAAAATTGGAGCTAAAATGAAAACAAAATCATTAATTTCAAATTGCTCTAGTGGGTTATTAACTAAGAAAGTTGTAGCTAAAGTTGACATTTTTATTTATTTATTAGTGCTTTTTTATCAAATCGGTACCTCCAGTTCTCAAATACCTTGCGGTGAATTTTACTTGTTGTCCCGGGCCCGAAGGGCCCGGTGACAGCGACCCGGGGCGGCATTGCCGCCCCGGGAAGTAGATAAAATATAGAGAGAGAACGAATGTATAACATCAATCTAGCCCCGCGCGCGCGGAGCGCGCGCGCGGGTCAGACCCAGGGGGGCGGCGTAGCCGCCCCCCTGGGCTAGCCCCGCGCAGGGGCCTTTGGCCCCTGCGCGGGGCATGGAGAAATTATATTCGAAGAATATAATTTATCCTAGCCCCGCGCGCGGAGCGCGCGCGGGTCAGACCCCGGGGGCAGGGCCCCCGGGGCTAGGAAAATTAAATCAGCCCGGCGGCGGGCGCAGCCCACCGCCGGCCCCCTGGAGATTTAATTTGTCCCTGTCCCGGGCGGGCAAAGCCCGCCCGGTCGATAGCCCGGCGGCGCGTAGCGCCGCCGGTCCTTCGTCAATTTATTAATGGGGCTCGGAGGCCGCGCGCAGCGCGGCCACCGTACCCCCGGGCCGCAGCGCGGCCCGGGGGCTACGGCGGCGGCCTACGGCCGCCTCCGTGACCCCCCAAATAAATCGGCTTCGCCGATTTATTTTAGGGGGCTAGGGGGCCGCGCAGCGGCCCCCGTACCCCCAGCCGGGGGCCAAAGGCCCCCGGCCGGGGGCTATTTTTAATATTGCCCTAAGGGCTCTTAGTCGTCTCGGCGACCTGAATAATAATAATAAGTAAGGTAACCTTACTTATATTTACTAATTATTAAAATTATAACCCGGACCGGGCTCCTTTTTTAGGCCCGGGTCAGGCGCCAGGCGGTGCAGCCGCCTGGCGCCGGGCTACTATAATAATCCCGGGTCCAGGGGGCAGGGCCCTGCCCCCTGGGATCGGGGCCCTCCCCCGGGTCCGCGGGGGGGCGGCGAAGCCGCCCCCTACCGCCACCCCTCCAATAAATTGAGGGGGCTCCGGGGCGGGAGCGTAGCTCCCGCCCCGGGACCCCTTGGGGGGGGCGTAGCCCCCCCCTCGGGGGCCACGGGGCGGCGAAGCCGCCCCGTCACCCCCTTAATAAAATTAAGGGGGCTGGGGGCCGCGCGCAGCGCGGCCCCCTGCCCCCAGCCGGGGGCCAAAGGCCCCCGGCCGGGGGCTACGGCGGCGGCCTATGGCCGCCCCCGCGACCCCCCCAAATAAATCGGCGAAGCCGATTTATTTTTGGGGGCTTAATAAAAATTTTCCGGGGTTCAGGGGGTATATACCCCATGAACCCCGGATCAGGCAAAGACGCCCTGATCCTGAGTTTTAAGTTGGGGTACAGACCCTAGACCCTGGGTAGGACATCCTATCTTTGTTTTGAATAGAGTGGGACTCGAACCCACAAGGATTGTTATATCCATAGTTTAGCAAACTACTTCCTTACCGATTCGGTCATCTATTCCGAGGGGGGGGCGGGCTACGCCCGCCCCCCATTACATACGTAGCCTCTAAAAGGGGCGCTCCAATTGCGCCCAATTGGGTAAATATCTCAAATTTCCCCCGGGCAGCTATGCTGCCCGGGGTCATTTGTACCCCGGGGGGCTTGCCCCCCGGGGCTCAAATCCCCGGGCCCCTTCGGGGCCCGGGCATTTGGACATAAAGTCATCAAAGATGATTTTATGCTCAAATAGGGGGTAAAGGGCCGGGGGCCAAAGGCTCCCCGGAAGCCATTAGCCCCAATTGGGGCCGAAGGCCCCGGGGTAAATTTATTAAATTAGTATAAAATAGATTTGTTATAGGGAATAGTAGAATCGAACTACCGACACTTAATTTGTAAGATTAATACTCTACCACTGAGCTAATTCCCTTCCAAATATATGATTAATGCAATAAATATAAATGTTAATTTCCAAAGGGGGGCGGCCCCGCTGGCCCGCCCCCGGGCTCGAATAATCTTTTTATTAGTTTTAACCTCTGGGTCCGGGGTATATACCCCGGACTCCGTACGGGTTGCGTAAAACGCAACCCCGAATTTGGGGAACTCTTTACAGAGGATTTACTTAAGATCAACCCCCGCGCGTACCGCGCGGGGGTCGATTAAACCCCCAAAAGGCACCGGCCTGGATCTGGGATTATTTTTATAATAGCATGCTATTATAATATTACAACATCTATTTGAAGACCCAGCCAGGGTCTTCAGTGCAGCTACTGGCCCTGGCTATCTTATGCCTCCAGCGCGAAATATATAATTGTTACTTATTATAATATATGAGGGTGAAAACCCGGAATCGAACCGGGGACCGTTAGTACCACAAACTAATGTTCTACCAATTGAACTATTCCCACCATTTAATAAGGGCCGCCATTTTAATGGCGGGCTCGCAGATGCAACCGACTGGCCTAGATTGAGACCATTAACCGGGCCATTCTAAAATGAGTATGCCAAAATTAAAATTGGGGGCGGGCTACACTCTCACTCCTTTAGCCCCTCGCCCCGGGCCCGAAGGGCCCGGGGCGAGGGGTAACGGGGGCGGGGCCCTCCGGGCCCCGCCCCCGTGGCCCCAAAGAAATTATCTTCGTAACCGGCGCGGGCTATGCCCGCGCCGGCCCCGATACCCGGGGGGGCGCTTTGCGCCCCCCCGGGAACCGATAATTTTTGGGGTCAAATACCCCCGGGCCCCGAAGGGGCCCGGGGGATTTAGGATAAAATCATCTCTGATGATTTTCTCCAAAGACCCGCGGGGCCCCCCAATTGGGGCCCCGCGGGAATTAGTCCCGGGCCCGAAGGGCCCGGGATGAAGGGGAATAAATTCAATTGGGGGCGGGCTCTGCCCGCCCCCCGCCGGAATTTATTTCCATTAGCCCGCGCGCGGAGCGCGCGGGTATAAGACCCGCGGCGGCAGAGCCGCCGCGGGAATTAAGGAAAAATCATCTTCGTAACCGGCGCGGGCTATGCCCGCGCCGGCCCCGATACCCGGGGGGGCGCTTTGCGCCCCCCCGGGATTCGATTATTTTTACCAAATTCCCGGGGCCCAAAGGGCCCCGGGAATTAGCCCTGGACCTTCGGGCCGGTGGCAAAGATCTGGGGCGACGGAGACTCCCCGAGAATTAGCGTTTCAGAGGAATTGAACCTCTACCAACAAGAGCCGAAATCCTGTACTCTACCAATTAAGCTAGAAACGCTTGAATTGGGGGCGGCTGGCCAGCCGCCCCCTCTTCAGCCCCGGCCGGGGGGGCAAAGCCCCCCCGGCCTGGGCTTGAAAGAGCGTTTCATGAATAAGCCCCCGGGTCGGCTATTCTCGCCCCTGGGGGTCCCAATTGGGGCGCTAGCCCCAGAATAATATTATTCTTTTTTAGAAACGTGTATATTATATATTAAATAATTTTTCCATTAAATAATTTTTCCATGGGATATTTATATTATTACTTATAAAAAAAATATTTAATTAATAAAAACTAAGACCCAAGGTTAAATTTACTCTAGATTCAGAGGATAAGCCTTTGAGCCGGGCCGCGCAGCTGCGCAGGGGGGTGGGCTACGCCCACCCCCCCAGTTTAATTAAAATGAAATATTTTAATTATCACGCGTGATAATTAAAACTTCGCGGCCGGGGGGGCTATTTTATATCAATATAATAAAAATATTAATATTGAAAGAATGGGAATCGAAGCTGAGACCTTCCGCAGTAGGCCCGTCTTTTATCCCCGCGCGCTCCGCGCGCGCGGGTCAAATACCCGCGGCGGCTCCGCCGCCGCGGGATTTTAGACTGAAATGATGGGCCTACCCATATTTATAAATGTCGATCTTATTAAATAAAAGAAAGCAAGTGTAGCATAATTGGCTAATGCGGTTTCCTTCCAAGAAATTGATTGCGAGTTCGAGTCTCGCCACTTGCAAAATCTACGTGGGGACGTGGGATTACGACCCTATAGATGTTAGTTCGAGTCTAACAACTCTTATATACTAAATGTATATTTGATTAGATAATTCTCGGGGGGAACCCCCGGGATTATCCGCCCGGCTTCGCCGGGCAGATAATTCTTTAATTAATTGGATAACAACAGGAATATACAGAGATTTTAATTAATCTGGGGGCGGGCGCAGCCCGCCCCCCGCCCGGAAAATTGGTACATTTAGTACATTAAATTAAATAAGGCCCCCGGCCGGGGGGGCTTTGCCCCCCCGGCTGGGGGCTCGGGGCCGCGCTGCGCGCGGCCCCAGGCCCCCTTTTTAGGGCCGCGCAGCGGCCCGGGGGTACGTGGGCCGCGCTTTTCATTAAAATGAAATATTTAAATTATCACGAGCCCCGCGGCGGCAAAGCCGCCGCGGGGTACGCGGAGGCCGGCCCGGCAAAGCCTGGCCGGCCGGAACGAGTGATAATTAAAAATTCGCGCGGCCCCCTGAAAATATGGTTATATGCCAAAGATAAAGGTTTTCTAAGGAACTAAGACCATTTGGTCGAACGTTTCTCAGAGCGAGGAAGGGCGAAGCCCCGAAAGGGGGGCGAAGCCCCCCTCCTTGCATCGGCCGCTGCGCGGCCGACGCTCCGGGGGCCGCGCAGCGGCCCCCGGTTCACCTCACGCCGCGCTCCGCGCGGCATGAGGTGCTAGCATTCTAAGCCCGGGGGGCTTGCCCCCTCGGGTATTACCCCTCGGGGGCAAGACATTACGAACTTCTGATCAAATGCTCTGACAACGTCCAGAATCTTTTTCTCCACGGGCCGGCGGTGGGCTGCGCCCGCCGCCGGGCTACGGGGCGGCGAAGCCGCCCCGTGGCCCCGAGGGGGGCTACGCCCCCCTCGGGGTGGCCAGGGCTTGTTAACCAGCTTATTCAATCTCTTTTGCTGATATTCCAGATATCTAATCATCCTTCTGTTCTTCCCAGGCCAGAACTCAGGCGGTCCATCTCGAATCACTTTCGTAATTCCTAACTTCAAATAGAACTCTTCTTGTATCTATTAATCATTATTTAAATTATAATTAAAAGATAGTATAAAATAACATTTTTTTAATAAAGCGAGGAAGGGCGAAGCCCCGAAAGGGGGGCGAAGCCCCCCTTTTGGGGCAAGAAAAGGCTTTTAGCCCCGCGCCCGCGCGCGAAGCGCGCGGGCGTGCGGGTCAAAATACCCGAGGGGGGGCGTA
>Ga0233386_1000380_pt1 | contig 12412 bp, 15 predicted proteins | sample ElkDunMinimDraft_17_FD_191544 | JGI IMG/M metagenome (GOLD analysis project Ga0233386, IMG submission 191544) | Fecal eukaryotic communites from dung pellets of Tule Elk in California, USA - Elk Dung G4 | ecosystem: Host-associated > Mammals > Digestive system > Large intestine > Fecal | place...
GGTCGCGATTGTTCGGTAGATGATGCGGCGGGGCAACGTTTTAATACAAATAAAAAAGGCGTACAGCTACGAGAGCTATACGTCTATTTGTCGTTCTCATAATCGAATATGTCCGTTAATGTATATTGGCCAGCAGGATCAAGTCGGTTCATTGCGTCCAATACTTTTTCAATCGTCTCGAATGTAACGCCTTTACTTTTACCGTTGGCAAGATCGGATAGAGTTCCCGGTCTTATCTTAGCTTCAACAGCGATTGCGTTCTTTGTAAGCGTGCAGCCTTCGCGTTTTAACGTATCATTCAGCGTAAGTTTAATTGGCATGAAATCGCGTCCTTTCAACGTTTGTTTAATTGTATGATAACATTTTTCAAAAAATTACGCAAATACGCTTGACGCTACACCGTAAGAGATGTATAGTAAGAGTATAACTTACGGTATGACGTTGGACGCTACACCGTAAAACAAAACAACGGAATAGGGGACGGTAAAAATGAACGCATTGAAATTAGTAGATTGTTCACGCGAGGTTATTAAAATTACGGATGATGTGACGCTAGTCATTTTAAAAGATGACGGGTTTGAGGACGCTGGAGTATTGAAATTTAAAAGCGGTTATGAAGTGGAGTTTCGTTACGACGAAGATGCTCGCCAAGTGTTTGAGGATTTAGAAGGCGCTGATACGATTGAAATCCTTACGATATTGGCACAAGCTCCGGTTCAAATAAGAGGTTAATTTTATTATTCTGCTATGTTGCGGTAGGGTAGCGATTTTAACCTTACAGCCTTACAGCTTTACAACCTTATGCTTTTAATCGGTGGGGGAGTACTTTTAATGGAAAGGGTGGAGGAGTCGAGCTATTTCAAGATAATAAATCATCGCGGAAAAGGATTCGAGATTAATGTTAAAAGTCCGCCTCAAAAACAGCGCAGTAATAAGAAACGTACTGTTCAAAGTTTATTGACGGAGAAAGAGAAACGCACATTAAACAAAGTCATGCTCGATTTAGGCTATGACACCGTTCTCGAATTTGTTACGATAGCAATATCGAATTACATTAATTTGGCAATTACAGATGCGGAGATTAAGGCGTCTAAGCGCTATTTATCTAACGTAGATGGAATACAGATTAACGGAAGGCTTGACAGCGAGCTATATGAGAAGTTCCGTCAAGTCCAAGCGGAGAATAATCTATCGCAGAGACAGCTTGTCTACGTGGTGCTAAGTAAGGCGATACATCTAGCGGGTTATAGATGGAATTAAACTTAACTAGGAGGTTAGCGGAATGAGCAAGTCATACGAAGGTAGTCTACGCAAGAAAGCGAACGGTCGATATGAAGTCGGTGGATACGAATTAACAAGCGGAGAAGTAGTCGATTATTACGACGAGGATTTAAATACGTTCATTACGTCGCGTATTGAGCATAACGGTGAGGAATATTACATCGTTGATTTAGGACGCGATAAGTCGATTGCCGGCGTTCATGTCCGAATTAAATAAGCGGATTAGATGCGATAAGCTACGCATTACGAGGCTCGGGATACTGCGCCAACAGTGAGCGATAAAATTCCATTGCCACGGAATCATATAGAACGTAGATGATCGCGCCAACGGTTATCTAAATCGCTTAGACTACGCCAATAGTTGAAGCATGACGTATTGCTGTATGTCAATCAAGCCGTAGTACACGCCAATGTACAGAAGGCTAGGGATGAACGGGGTTGCTGCCTCGTTCTTTTTCCGTATTGTCACAGCAGAAACTACTGTTACACGCTAAAAGGCGGTTATCATAATTTTATCAATTCACTAATTTGGGACTTTTGGGAATACAGGGTAGTACCGTTTTAAAGTTTTTGCTATTTTCGTAGATTTAATAATGCGAATATGCTCGTCTATGTGACTAACAGTACATATTAGACACAACTCCGTCACACTTTCAATGACTATTGGGCAAAACGGCGTGTATATAGTGAGAGGCAAGATAAATTTTCGAAGGGTAAGCGCAACTGCTCGTCCAACCTCCGATAATTCGATACGATGTTAATTTTGCCTACCTAGAAGGCGCTCACAGACGTTTTAAGGTTATTTCCGAGGGTTTATAGCCTAAATACGTAGAACGGCTAATTCGACGGTAAAAGCACGGTGGTTCATCGTATAATAATTATCTGCTATTCAGACGGTTAAATTTCAATAGAAAAGAGGGTAATTTCGTATGTAAAATAAAATGCAAAAAAAACGCTAAACATATTCGTTTAACGGACGATACTAATACAATGAGGATATTTTATGTTTCAACGTAGAGTTTCCCCTACCCCATATTTCTTAGTCATTATATCACGCCTAGAAACGATATGCAAGCCGATAAATTAGGCGGATTAGTTAAGAGTTTATATTCCGTCATCTACGATTAATTAAGACCATCGCCAAATACCAATAGTACCGCTAGAAATTCCGCCAATACTTATCGTTATATTGTTGGCGTTTAAATATATCCGCATGAAACGTTAGATTAATTGATTCACGAAAATTGTGTAGCAATTTGAAGTGACTGCGTTAGCAGTAGTTATTCCGCTATATCCGTTATTAAGTGCAAGACCTTTTTCGACCGACAAAAGAGCGTGTCGTCCGAATGATTCTTAAAAACGTGACCAAATGCTATATAGAAGTTTATATAGTAAACGGTCACACTTTTTGATTAATCCGCCAAAAATACAAAAGTTAAAGGGGAAATTTAAATGTCAACTATTCAAACATTATCGCAATTACAATCATGTACTCGTCAACCGCTAAAAACGGCTAGATTCTACAATGAATCAAAACGCCAACAAACGTATTTAGACAACGCGTCAGAAATGGCGTGCTTATGGGATCGCGTCTTACAATCGCAATCAGTAACGACAAAGCCGTCTGAATCAGTATTCACAGCGAATGTATTCTATGCGATGCAGCAACCGCGTACAGAATCGGATACAAAGCCGGTTATTGTAGCTGCGCCGCCTGCCTTCGGTAAATCGTCAATGCTGCCTATCTATCTTCGTTATATGTGCGAGAATGAGCCTTTAACATTCGGGGCAGTTGTCGTAAAGGAACGATTAGAGGACGTCCGCCAGTTAGTCGACCAAATCAACGGCTATGACGGCGTAACGTCTAAACGCCATGCAATCGGAATCATTGGCTACAATAGCGACTTAATTACTCGCGAGCAATACGAGGAGCAATTCCGCGATCAAGTAAACTATCCAATCGTAGTTATGACGACGAAACAACTAGAATTACAGACGCTAAAAGGTCAGCTATCGAATTTTATTACGTTTTACAATTCACAAGATTTACCACGCCGCCGCAACCTGTTATTAATTGACGAGAAACCTTCGTTAATTCTAAATCATACGCTTACGGTGCGAGGATTGAGCGACTTTTTAGCAGACGTACAGACAGCGGGCCGTGTCGTAACTGGCAAGGTGCAACCGTATTATCGCAAGGTTAAGCCGTTAGTAGACAAGCTACGTGATATTTTAGAAAGTCCAAGCGATGACATGCCGAGGGATTTTCCGGCGATTGACCCGACTTTCCGCTTACCTGTCCGCTTAGAGCAAGACTACGCTCGAGCGCATGGTCACGAACAATTAAAACTTATGCGAGCATTTGAGCGTGTCGTTAAATATGGCGGTGTTTATTCCGAGATGCGAGGCGAAGGAACAGTCACGACAACGCAAGTTATTCATTATGAATATTCGCTATTTAATACGTTCATATTTGACGGCACAGGTTCGAAAGACCCCGACTACAACGCAGATAACTTCTATGTAATGATACCGTCAGAAATGCCTACGTATGAGAACGTCACTTTTCAAGTATGCGACGCTTACAATTTATCTCGTACAGCGCTAGACCAATCGCCAGCAGCGTTACAAGACATTTCAACGATGATTAAGCGAATTGTAGCGGACAAGACTGCTCCTACGTTAGTCGTAACATATGCAAAGCATGAGGATGCACTTGCCGATTTTCTAGCCGATGAAATCGCAGAAAACAAAGTTATAATGAAGCACTTCGACGGTGGACGAGGCTCAAATGCCTATACGTCAGCAGATACGGCAATTTATGTAGGAAACCTTTTTAAAGGTACGTCTTACTATTCAGCGACAGCGCAAGCGGTTGTAGGAAAGCATTTAGGCGTTGCAATTACAGCGGAATACACAGCGACAAAGCAAGGTATCAAATTCGAATCTCCGATTGTAGACGAGTATCGCGCTATTGATATGGCGGTTACTAATATCCAAGAGACGAATCGCTTACGTGCTAGCCGTAAAAAGCAAGCGGTAGAGATTTATATTTTCAATAAAGACGCAGAAATGATTAAACATTTAGTCGACGCTTATCCTGGCGCAACGGTGAAAGAGTTTACACCAATTGAAAAGTTATCGGGTAAGCAGACGGTAGCAGACGAAGTTATTAATTACTTTGCGCAAATGCCAAGTGGCTCAATAGTTAAAGGCTCGGTTATTTATAAAGCGTTAGGTATTGCACGCGAAACATTCTCACGTATTCAAAAGGATGCTCGCGTTATTGAAGCTATGCGAATTTATGGTGTAACGAAAGAAAAAACAAGTTTCATCAAGGCTTAAAAATCAAAATAACAGGGGGAATAATTATGACAGCAGACTTCAAACAACGAATTGAAAATTACCAACAAAATGGCGACCACCTAGTGATTGACGAAATTTTATACGGTGCAACGCTAGATTTTACTAATGATCCAAGTAGACGAGTGGAGCAAGCTAGCGCGAGTAAGGTTGTTGTTCACATCAAGCTAAGTAGACCGGAGTATTATGTTAGCTATCGAGTGCAGCGTCTTAAAAACAGCGCATTACGCTCGTTAAATGGTGAGAAATTAACCGCGACAGAAAAGGAATTAAACCGCCTACTTTCTATGGTTTATGTTGATTTCAACGTGAAATTTGAGTGTGAAATAATTCGATACGATGGTTATTTAATTAACTTTAAACAAGACGCTAAATTAATCGCAGCAGTTGACGCAAAAATGGACGAAATTAAAGAGAACGTTTATGAGGACGAGCTTGCGTACTTCTTAGAGTTCTATGATTATGCTAAAAAACAGATTGAAGAGCGTGAGGAACTACGCCAGCAAGTCGAGAAAGGCGTTCATGCAAACGTAATTTTAGCAATTAAGCACGCGTTAAAGTATGTGGACACTTCGAAATCAGAGCGTGAGATTGTGGTTTACCTTAACAAAGCAATTACATCGAAATTCGGTGAGCTAGAGCTTGCTCGGAATGGTATGAAACGAATTTACCGACGTAATCACTACGGAGGTATAGTTCCTATCCACGTTAAAAAACAATTTCCGCATGACAATTATAAGGTGATTATGCCGGAATTAACTGCGAGTATAGTAGATAAATTAACTAAAAGGCAGTCCGAAACGGTCATTGCTCTATTAGAAATAATCGAGAGAGATAAATTTGCGGATAATTTAGATGGATATTCGTGTGATAGTAGAGGAAATGCCATTATAAAAAGAGATTATGCGGCAGATGCATTGAAAGTTGATTATGTGAGTTTCAGAAAAATGTTATCTCGCATAAAAATAAAGTCACAAACTAGCGTATTTTAAATAAGTGAAGAGAGGGAAAGAAATCAAGCTGACGGAGCATATTCCGCCGGCTTTTTCGTGTTTCCTTTAATTTTTATACTAACGAAACCATAGGGGGAAAATGTCAAATGTCAAATGTAAAAGAAGTAAAAATTTCAACAATCCGTATTCAACCACGCGCATATGACGTCACGTACACGATTGACGGTCAGCCATGCGAGACGCGTGAGTTCAGCAATTGCAATAATGCGTTCGCAGCTCACACTGTTTTACGCGATATTATCTACCGCAATCAAGATTCGCAAATTAACTTGAAAACAAACGTAAGCGCGCTATTACAAGATATTCAGACGTTAGAAACGAATCCACGCACGCTAACACGCTATTTACGCAGCGTTTTAGGTGTTAGCAACGTACAAATCGTTTCAGCCGAATACGTAGCCGTTTAATTCAAAATATAAATGACAAAGGGGAAAAAGAAGATGGAGACAACAAACTTATTAAGCTATTACGCATTGGTATATAAAATCTCATATATCTGCACAGCGTTAGCAATCGCAAATGAAGGCGGTGTTGCGTAATGGTAAAAACAAAACAATTAATTTGCCGTGTATGCCAGGAAGAAAAGACGTTCGAGGAAATGCGAAAGCACAGTTCGTATAAAGGCGGATTCGAGAATATTTGCCGTCCTTGTCGAGCTAGTCAGCGACGCAAATCGGGCGAGTATACAAAAGAGATTATACGCCGTCATGCGAAAGAGGCAGGTCAGAGCGTTCCATTATTTACCGAAAGCGACTACATTCAGTTAATAGAAGAAACGCCAAATTGTTTGTATTGTGGCGACGAATTAACAGAGAGTACTCGTACTATCGACCACATTTATCCAAAATCACAATCGTACGGAGGCGCACATATTCCGAGTAACATTACGGTGTGCTGTTTACGCTGCAATTCTTCGAAGCAAGCTAAAAATATCTATGATTACTACCAATATAGCGAACGATTCACACCGCAATTATGGCGCGATTTCCTCGATAAATGGATAGGAAAGCATTTTATGAAACGTCCATTAACGGACATTGAAGCCGTTCAAATGACGCAGCATTTAAGAGACGAGTATCACGAAATATTAGCAATGAAAACACAGGAAAGCGAGGCGACCGGCTAATGAACTGCGTTTATAAATATTCGACCGTTTCATACGGTGGTGAAGGGCCTTGCTATTTAGAGCGCATGGACGAGCGAGGCGACGTTGTTCCGTTCTTTTCAGATTCAATTGCATACGTAACGATTACAGACGACGATCACTACGCTATTTCCAACGTAGAGAACGAAGTCTTTTTTATTGGAGAAAAAGGCTTGAAAGGCGTAGATAAGCAGCTTATACAATTCGAGAATATAGCCGTTTTTATTAACGGTGAGCCTCGCGCTAAGTATGAAGCAGAGTTAAAGAAGAAAACGGGGGACGATGATGAGCAAAGCAACGATAAGACATCTCGACACATATAAACTAGGCGATGACAGTTGGATTTCTAACCTTTCCGACATTATTAGCAAGCCGACGCACCGTATTAAATTCTTCGTCAATGTTGAGCAGAATAACATTTCCGTAAAAATCGAGCATGACGATTTAAAGTCGGTTGAAACGATCATCGACGATTATGGCAGTTATCAAAAGGCGCGAGCATTTTACGATTCATTTACCGCATTTGTGAGTGAAATAAAAAACGTAAAGCTAGAAGTCAATAAAACGAATGTAGCGCACTTATTCCGTGAGATTGAAAGTGATGACCGTCCAAACGCTAAACGTATGCGCGAGTTACTGAAAACGAGAGATATTGAATTAATGCTTTCTGATAAGCAACCACAAATTAAACGAAAAAAGGGGATTAAATAATATGTCAAAAAATATTGAGAAGTTACAAGGATTACGCATGGAGGCTTATGAAATAGCTACGCAGAACCCAAAAAAACTGGCCATTGAAATGAAACAGGCATTTGCAGACGATATTCGTAAATTGAAAGCGTCAGAAGAATACCGAGATTTAGGTACAGGCGGACGCGTTAAGCGCGAAGAAAAGCTACGCGAGGAGTATCGCAAGCAATTATTCGAAGTTTTAAAGGAGCAGAAAGCTTCGTATCAAAAGATTTACGATGAAGCGACAACGCTTGCTAAAACGCTTTTAACAACGCCAGCAGCAGCACCGAAAGACGCACTAGCCGTAAAACTATTCGAACAAGAATTACAGTCGCTAAAAACGTCTACAATGTTAGGCACTAACGCAAAAGCAACAGTTCAAGCGGTAGACGCATTTATCGGTAAATATGGCGATGATCCTTATTTCGCATCAATTATTAAAGGTGACTTCAGTCAGTTATCGCAGAATATTTTATCTATCGAGAACACTATGCAGAATCGTCAATCATTAGCAAATGTTTATGAGCGCGTAGAAGCTAAGTCGTTGAGTGAGGAGCAAGTTGTAGCGAATGAAATGCTCGAAATTTTTGGCGATGGTGTGCCGAATTTCTATCGTGCCGAGTTGCCGGTAGCACAGTCTATTCAAGCGATTGTAGGCGGACAAGCAGCCTCTTATTTAAATAAACCGGAAGAATGGAATGAGGCGCAAGCACAAGCGGCGCAACAAGCAGAATAAGCGATTACATGGCGGATTAACCTCCGCCTTTTTATATTCAAACTAAAAACGAATGGAGACGATTTTATGACAATTCAAATTTCTATTGATACAAACGCAGAGTTATTAATTAAAGGTGACGAGCATGTTCTCGCAAAACTTCCGGAAGGCTTTGACGCATCGACCTTCGAATTAACTGACGAGCGAGTTGACGCACAATCTGTAGCACGCGCCTTTAATGACGCAGAGTGTAAAGGTGAGCAAGCTATTATGAAGTACGCAGCAATTAGGCAAGCGTTCGTTCAACAACAAGCGCTAATTACGATTGAGGCGAATAAGCCTAAAGAGAGCCATGCACCAGCAATTACGACGCCTGCAATGAAGCCGGTGGACGCATGATTACGAAAGAAAAATAGCAGTATGCACCGCCTTCACATTCGAGGGCGGTTTTTCTATTTAAAGACGAGGGGGAAAACGAATGAACATTAGAGAAAAACAAACGCGATTAAAACAGCTACAAAAGGCAATTCGAGCGTTAGCAGCGAAGGCACAAAAAGGTGGTCTATCCGATCGTGAGCGTATTCAGTTAGTCGCGCTAGACAAAGAGGCTCAACGATTAGACGTCATTATCCGAGGCGAGTACGATATGGCGCTATTTGCTTATACGTATTTTAGCGATCAATTCAATCCGGATAATCCAGCCGGAAATATTATCGTCAATCAATCAGACGACGAGCCTCACGAAACTATCGAGGAATTAGCACCGATTCACCGTGATATGTATGACATTTGCGATGATATGACACGTAAAAAACACAAGCGTTATGTTATAGCTGCTCCTCGTTCTCATGCAAAAAGCAGTCTGATTTCAACGATTAAAAATATCCATTCGCTATGCTACAACACAAACGGCATTGGCGATTACATTCTTATCATTTCAGAGACGGATACACTCGCAAAGCGTATCGTTTCTTCAATCGCTAACCAATTAAAGTACAATGAGCGCTTGCGTGAGGACTTCGGAGAATTGTTATACGTCCAATCTAACCGCAATGAACGCGATAATGAGGACACATTTATTACAACTAAGCGCCAACTAGTCGAGGCATCGTCGGCAGGGAAATCGTTGAGGGGTAAAACGTTCAATAATACACGTCCTACGAGTGTGACATTGGACGATATTTCATCGCTAAACAACGAAGGCACAGAGGAGCAGCGCCAAAAGTTAATTCATTGGTTTAATTCAACGGTTGAGCCTTTACCGGCAAAAGACGGCATTATCGTATTCGTAGGAACAAAAGTGACATCGAACGGACTTTTATCCGATTTATTAAAACGCCGTGACTATAACAAACTATTCCATTCCGCTATTGTGAACGAATCAGATGCACAGGACTTATGGAACGACTATATCCATATGTACCGCAGCGACGCAACAGACGACGAAATCAACGCCTTCTATGAAGCAAATAAAGCCGCTATGGAAAGTGGTGTAGAAATCGCATGGCCGAGAGCATGGACGTATAGAGCGCTCATGGAAAAGAAGGCGAGTATTGGCGCTAGAGCCTTCGCTAGTGAATTTCTCAACCAAAGTTTTGCTTCAGATGAACAGCACTTCTCACCGGAAGAATACGCCTATGGTCGACGTGTATTCGATGGACAATATCACCTCGACGCTATCGAGTATGAAGGAAAGTATTATTACCTTCGCGATATGGCCAAATTTTCATGCTGGGATCCGGCACTAGCGGAGAGCAAGCGTTCAGCATTAAATGCATACGTAACAATCGGAAAGCACAACGAGACTGGCTTAGTATTCGTATTAGACGTTTATGCAAGCCGAGAAGTACCGTCAATCTTTATGACAGAGATTCTTACGCGTGTAGCCGAGTACAATCCGCAGAAGATTGTCGTCGAAGGAATCGGAGCTTACCGCTCATATGCGGAGCAATTGCAGGACTTGCTACGTGTAAACAGCTTTTATAATACGCGAGTTGAGACGATTAAAACTCACGGTACCAAGTCGAAGGCTACTCGTATCGAGGCGCTAGAAGTACCGTTAGCAAGTAAATCAATCGTATTAAACCGCGACCATAAAGAGTTATATCGCGAATTGCAGGAATATCCGAATGGCGTCGTTGATGTGCTTGACAGTCTTGAAATGGCGTTCTCTAACGCACGTAAGCGAGTAGCACGCGTCATTGATAAGCCAGCGTGGATGTACGGAATTTACGAAGGTCAATCAAGCAATCAATACAACGGAACTCGCCGCACAGGACGAGGATTCTAACGATAAAGGGGACGATAAAATGAGCAACGATATGACGAAATTAACAGACGAATTAACCGAGGCCTTAGAGCCGTCAGCAGTATTGGATAATGAGACGTTCATGCAGCCAACGCTACCGGATGCCGATAACTACGACTTAAAACCGCACCAGGTGAAAGCTGCGCAAGCGGTTATTCTAAACGATATGACGTATAAACGACGTGGATTGAAACGCAAGTCCTACCAGCAATTAGCGGCAGAACTCGGCATCTCACACGATACATTAGTCCGCTATCGTGCTTTACCGGAATTTCAGCGGTACATTAAAGACTGCGTACAAATGAGCGCAAGTTCTTCTATTACAATGGCGCTTACTCGATTGGAGCAGTTAGCAGACGGTAGCATTACGGGTACACCTTCGCTACGTGCTATCGAGATGATTCTCGAAATGGGTGGCGTATATAGTAAGTCGACTAAGCACGAAATCAACGTACAGCAACCGTCATTCAATGCGCAAGTATCAGACGAGGAGCTAGCCCGTATTATTGGACGTGCAGATGCGGATGTTATCGAAGTAGAGGAAATTCCAAACGACGATACAACAGAATAGTACGATATATGACCGAGTGTATGAGCGAGTAAAATCGTTTGTATGCTCGGTCTTTTTTTGCGTTCATATATGCGTTTAATTGCGTCGAAACTGTGTCAAATAGGGCGTATATGGCGATGTGTGAACGATTGATACTACGAATGTATTCCGATTACATCGGCTACACGCGTCGGTTGAGCCGGTTAAAAATAAGTAGGGGTCAGTCGTTCAATCAATCGTTACCATTCTACCGCGCTATACTACGCTCATAGCCACGCTAGTTCCTACGATAACCAACGAATAGGCTTGTTAGATTGGACGGCTCACAGGCTTGTATGTGGCGGAGATTGACCGTCTATAATCGTACACTATTATGGACTATCGAAATTGACCGCTTAAACCGTCTACAATATAGCGTTATATACTTTTAGATACGTCTATATTAATCGTTGACTTTTATAGACGCTTTACGGTATATTAGACGTAACAACTAATACGGAAAGTAGGCGGTAGTTATGACGGTTAAGACATTCGGTTATGTACGTGTATCATCGAAGGAGCAGAACGAGGCTCGCCAACTAGACGCTATGAAGGCGCTAGGCATCGCAGAGAGCGATATTTACGTCGATAAGCTAAGCGGTAAGGACACGAATCGTCCGCAGTATCAAGCGCTTAAATCAATCGTAAGGAAAGGTGATACAGTCGTATTTGAAAGTATTACACGATTAAGTCGTAATATGGACGATGTAAAGAACGAATATAAATGGTTCGTCGACAATGGCGTTTTACTCCGATTCACCGCAGAACCTATGTTAGATACGAAGGTAGACGAGCAAGGCGTTATAGAGCGTGCAATGGCGGAAATCATTCTAACGTTATTAGCTGCGTTTGCACAGAAAGAACGCGAGGAGATTAAGCGTCGTCAACGTGAAGGAATTGAAAGCGCAAAACGTAAAGGTAAAACGTTTGGTCGTCCTAAACGATCATTCGATACAATGAACGCAGCAGAACGACAAGCGTTCTTATACGAGTACAACGAATGGAAAGCCGGCAATCAAACGGCAGTACAAACGTTTGAACGGTTGGAGATTCCGAAAGCAACGTTTTATAAGATTGTAAAAGAATACGAATCAAAGGCGGTCAATGACGTTGAGTAGCGTTGTTGGTCGTTTTCTTTTTTTATTTGCTGCGACCCCCCCAAGCGCCACATCTCCGATACCGCTTCTCTACGGAATATACACCGTAGCATATAAAATAGGCGTACCCGTCAGTATCGGAACTAAATCGGAAAGCCTCGCTCAACTAT
>Ga0233386_1000385_pt1 | contig 12305 bp, 20 predicted proteins | sample ElkDunMinimDraft_17_FD_191544 | JGI IMG/M metagenome (GOLD analysis project Ga0233386, IMG submission 191544) | Fecal eukaryotic communites from dung pellets of Tule Elk in California, USA - Elk Dung G4 | ecosystem: Host-associated > Mammals > Digestive system > Large intestine > Fecal | place...
AGTTATGAAGATTTACCTAATGAAGAATAAACTACTCATTTGAGTAGTAAGGAGAGAGAATAAAAAGTTCTCTCTCTTTTTTTCTAACCTCATCAAAATAGGTGGATTCTAAATAGTAATAATATCATTATATAAATGTAATCAATAAATGTAAATAGAATGAACAGAAAACAAGCACATCAAAGAAAAAATCGTTATAGTTATTACAATCGTAATAGTTCAACACAATGGGCAGATGATTATACTGCTGAACAACTAAAATGGTTATGGGATAACAAACATATTGAATTTTCTAATCCGTTATATGATTTAGGTGAAACTGATAATCAAAAATATATAAAATTCACTAAAAAAGGTCGAAGGTGGCGTAATTGGTATAGTTGTTCGTTTAAGGAATATATTAAATATTACATAATAATCGATACAAAAAATTATATTACTTATAAGTTAAAAAAAATCAAATTAGGTGGATTCTAAACTATACTAATTTCATTATATAAATGTATTAACCAAATAAAAGTTAAATTATGCAAGAGTTAATAAAAAAATTAGAAAAAGTATATGGAAAACCAATTACTAAATTTAACAATGTAGATTGGGAGGAAATATCAGGATATCAGAAGTTATCTGAGGACTTTATCCGAGAGTTTCAACATAAAGTAGATTGGTGGTATATATCAAGATATCAAAAGTTATCTGAGGAATTTATAAGAGAATTCCAAGATAAAGTAAATTGGGATTTAATATCACAATATCAGAAGTTATCAGAGGATTTCATTAGAGAATTTCAACATGAAGTAGATTGGTATTGTATCTTAAGATATCAGAATTTATCTGAAGACTTTATACTAGAATTTCAAAATGAAGTAAATTGGATATATATATCAAGATATCAAAAGTTATCTGAGGACTTTATACGAGAGTTTCAAGATAAAGTAGATTGGATTTTTATATCAAGTCATCAAACCTTATCAGAGGATTTTATCCGAGAGTTTCAAGATAAAGTAGATTGGGATTTAATATCACAATATCAGAATTTATCTGAAGACTTTATCCAAGAGTTCAAACATAAAAATAAATAAGGTAAATAGTAAGGAGAGAGAATAAGTTTTCTCTCTCCAACCTTATCAAAGAAAAAATAATAAATTTAGGTGGATTCTAAACTATAGTAAAATCATTATATAAGTGTAATAACTAAAAAAGTTAAATTATGCAAAAGTTAATAAAAAAATTAGAATTACAATTTGAAAAACCAATTACTAAATTTAATAATATAGAATGGTATTATGTATCACTAAATCAAGAGTTATCAGAGGAATTTATTAGAGAATTCCATGATAAAGTAGATTGGGATTGGATATCAGAAAAACAAAAGTTATCTGAAGACATTATCCGAGAATTCCAAGATAAAGTAAATTGGTTTTGGGTATCACAATATCAGGAGTTATCAGAGAACTTTATTAGAGAATTCCAACATAAAGTAGATTGGGTAAATATATCAGAAAAACAAAAGTTATCTGAAGACTTTATCAGAGAATTTCAATATAAAGTAGATTGGGATGATATATCAACATATCAAAAATTATCAGAGGATTTCATTAGAGAATTCCAAGATAAAGTAGATTGGTTTTGTATATCACTATATCAGAACTTATCTGAAGACTTTATACTAGAATTTCAAAATGAAGTAAATTGGATATATATATCAAGATATCAAAAGTTATCTGAAGACTTTATACGAGAATATAAAAATAAATTAGATTGGCATTTTATATCAAGTCATCAAAACTTATCTGAGGATTTCATAAGAGAATTCCAAGATAGTGTACATTGGGATTGTATATTACAATATCAGAAGTTATCAGAGGAGTTTATTAAAGAGTTTCAACATAAAATTAAATCAAAATAGGTGGATTCTAAATAGTAATAAATTCATTATATAAGTGTAATTAACCAATAAAAAAAATAAAGATATGGCAAATTTCACATCAGTAGCATTAAGAGTTCAAACACAAAATCAAGAAAATGTTTGGAATAACGTAAGTAAATTTGAAAATTTAACTCAATGTGAAGAAGATAATTCTTTATATAGTGAACAAATTGATTTAAACGAGTTAATATCTCAATTACCAGTTGAAACATATATCTATGATTATTATATTACCAAATATAATGAATATATAGATATTCAATTTGAAATGAATAGTGAAGAATGGTATGAAAATAAAGATAAATTTATTGATTATTTCAAGGAACAAAATTGTGTTGTAAGTGGTCAGTTTGCAGAAGAAAGTATGTTTTTCACCGGTATAATTGATAATAATAATATTACAATGCAAGAAGATGATGAAGCAGATGAAGAAGTATTTATGGAATGTTGGGGATATTACCCAACAGAAGAATCGTAAAAAATAATAAAAAAATGAGAAAGATAGAGTTAAATGAAAATAATTTTCAAATACTAAAACAAGAATGTCTTGATTTTATTGAAAATATTGAGGATGTTTATGAAAGAACAAATTATGCGTTAGAACTGCAATTTAGTAAAAGTTGGAAAAGTTTTATTAAAAGTGATGTTTTCTCAATTTGTATTGGTAGTATTATTCAACAAAATGATGAATATATTATTATAGATGATTAAAAAAGTGTTAATTAAAAATAAAAGAAATCATGGAAATTAGAAATTTAATTGGACATAATGGTAATTCTATTAGAAATCAATTTGTAATAACGGATAAACATGGAAATACCTATTTCCAAAGTTATGATAAAATAATAGCAAAAATTGATACATTGGGAAAAATTACCTTAGATGAGAAATATTGGGATTGCAGTGCAACAACTCGTAGAAATAGAAATTTATTTCTTGCATTAGATTCTAAAGAAATAAAAATTTATATTAGAATGAAAAAAATAACATTTACTAATCTTAATAAGAAAAAAATTGCATAAAGTTAAAAAGAGAGTGATTTAATTATTACTCTCTTATTTTTTTTCAATTTAGGTGGATTCTAAGATATACTAATATCATTATATAAGTGTAATTAATCAAATAAAAGTTAAATTATGAAAGAGTTAATCAAAAAATTAGAAAGACAATATGGAAAACCAATTAGTGAATTTACTGAATTTGATTGGAGTCGTACATCACGATATCAAAATTTATCAGAGGAATTTATAAGAGAATTTAAAAATAAATTAGATTGGGTAAATATATCAAGATATCAAAAGTTATCAGAGGAATTTATCAGAGAACATCAAAATTTTGTAGATTGGGAAATGATTTTTAAATATCAAGACATAATAATTTCATTATAATAGTGTAATTAATCAATAAAAAATAAAGAGATATGATAACAATTAGAGTTTACAATTTAAGAACAGAAAAACAAGTAGAAGAATTTAGTGATTTATATGATGATTTATATAAAGATGAGCATCAAGAATTAGCAATAAAAAATGATTTAATAGAATTTCAAAATTCAGTTAATACACAACAAGAATTAGAAATGCAAATTGAAGATTTATATCGTTTATATGAAGGTATGACTATTCGTGTTGAAAGTGAAGGTAATTTAATCTATGGTGATATATTAGATGAAAATACTATAGACTATATTTTAGATGAACTTAATGTTAATAAAATAAATGATGAAAATAAATTAGATAAAGCATATGATGAAGATGTAAAAAGTTTTTTTGGTGGTAGAAGAATTGTTTAATTTAATAATAAAATAAAATATGACACAAAAAGAAATAATAGAATTAGTAAAAGAAATTCAAAAAGGTAATAAAATTGCTGAAACAAAATTATATAAAGGTTTACATTCATTTGTATATTTAATATGTTATAATTATATTAAGAATAAAGAAGATGCAGAAGATTTAACAAATGAAAGTTTTGTTAAAATCTTTAAATCAATAGACACATATGAAACAAAATGTACATTTCTTACTTGGGTTGGTACTATAACTAAAAATAATTGTTTAAATTTTGTTAGAAGTAAATCTTATAAAAATTTACAATTAAATTATAATGATGATATTTCAATGTTTGAAACACCCTCTTTATTAAAGAATGATAATTTTGATAAAAATGTTAATGAACGTTTTGGAAGTTATGATATACAACTATGTCTAAATAAACTAAAACCAATAGAAAAACAAGTAGTTAATTTAGTCTATTTTCAAGGGTATAAAGTAAAAGAATTAGATGATATATTTACTGATTTAGACTCAAGAAATATTAGATTGATTTTATTTCGTGCTAAAAATAAAATAAAATATAATTTACTACAATTAGAGAAAAATAAAAATAACAACCAAATACTTTTTAGTTAGGTGGATTCTAAACTATACTAATATCATTATATAAGAGTAAACAATAAAAAAAAATAAGAAAATTATGGCAAAATTAGAAATTGAATTATCAGAATTTGACGCATTAAGAGATGCAAAAAATAAAGCAGAAGTTGATTTAAAAGAACTTAAACAATCACATAAAGAAGAAATATCAGATTTAAAGAATACTATCAAAGATATTGAAAAGAGGTCAAGAGTAATTATCAAACATAAAGATAGATACTTTTATAAAACTGCGTTCGATAGAGAAACTATAAAAAAAATTAAAAATAATTTAATATTTGACATAAATTATGGAAGCATAGATATCGATAGAGTATTGCACAATCATTATTTGAGTCAGTGTGAAAAAGTTTCTACAATTGTAGATATAATTGTAGAAAAGATAAACAAATGTGATTTTGTAGAAGCATCTGATGAAATAAAGGAACAATTTTCCCAAAATGGTGAACCTGACCAATATATAGGATTCGATGATATTAAATTTGATGTTGAAAAAGAATTAAAAGACCAGTATATAAACAATCAAAAGAAAATTCAAGAAAAACTTGAACAACAAATTAAAGACTACGAAGATAAATACCAAAAGGTAGATGAAGAATTACGTTCTAAACATAGTAGTAGAATCAAATCATTAGAAGACAAGTTAAATAATAGTCAAGAAGAAATAGATAATTTAAAAGAAACTCATAAAGAAGAAGTAGATAAATTAAAAGAAGAATTAAAAGAAGCACAAAAAACACAAGCAGAAAAAATATTAGAAGCAGAAGAAAAATTAAAAGAAGCACAAGAAGTGTTAAAGAAATTAACTAATAATCCTCGTAAAAAGTGGTATCAATTTTGGAAATAAATTGTTTGAGTAATAGGAGAGAGAATAAGTTTTCTCTCTCCAACCTCATCAAAAAAAATATAAAAAGTTAGATTCAAATTGTATTTATTTTTGTAACATTTTTAATTTTATTTTGTATAATATAGTAAAACGCTCCGGTGGTGGAATTGGTAGACACGCAGGACTTAAAATCCTGTGACCATTGCGGTCGTGCGGGTTCAAGTCCCGCCCGGAGTACAAAAATATAAAATTAAATATAAATTAAAATATAAAAACAATGAAAAGAAATTATGTACCACAACCTGTAAATACAGATGTTGTAGAATTAGGACAAGATTTGGAATGTTTGGTTGAACAAATGGCAAAAAACACACACGAAGTTTGGGCAAAAACTCGAATAGAACAAGGTTGGACTTATGGAGAACAAAGAGATGACACAAAAAAACAACATCCTTGTTTGATAGCATATGAAGAACTTTCAAATGAAGAAAAAGAATATGACCGCAATACTGCTATCGAAACGCTTAAACTAGTTAAAACTCTTGGTTTTGATATAGTAAAGATTAATTAATATATTTTTTTAGTTATTAATAGTTATTAAAAAGAGATAGTAAGAAAAAAACTTATTATCTCTTTTTTTATTATGTAAGGGTTGGAACTTTATCAATAAACTACTCAAATGAGTAGTAAGGAGAGAAAAAATAATAATTTAGGTGGATTCTAAGATGAGGTAATTTCATTATAATAGTGTAATTAACCCAATAAAAATAAAAGAGATATGAAAGAAAATTATTTAGTATTTGTATTAGAAAACGAAAGTAAACAACAAATTGCAGAGTGTGATAATCTTGGGGATTGTGAACGTGTAATTATAGAATATTGCGATGAACGTGATATGTTGAGATTAACCGGAAAAGAATCGTATGAATTACGACACATGGAACATACATTCCAAACACAAAATAGAGAAGTCAATTTCTTGGTAGAAAATACTAATTCATTAAAGAAAAAAATAGAGGATTTCCTCAATGATTGTTTGGAAATTAGGGAGTTGGATTGTGATGATACAATCAATTATTTACAAGATGCAGTTGAATTACTGCAAAACGTATTAAATGAAATGGGAAATAAAAATATCCCTACAGGAATGGAATTCCTAACTTATGTGTTAGAGGATGATACAACAGCAGTTGGTGGTATATCTTTTGACGGAGAAACATTAAATGATTTTCTTTCATCTGTTGGAATGTCTCCAGATGCCCCAATGAATGAAATAAATGAAAGTTTAATAGAATGTGGTATTAAACCTATTAAATATTAAGATGTAGTAAGGAGAGAGAATAAAAAGTTCTCTCTCTTTTTTTTCTTTTTTAGGTGGATTCTAAACTATACTAATTTCATTATATAAATGTATTAACAAAAATAAAAGTTAAATTATGAAATACTTAATAAAATTGTTAGAAAAACGTTATGGAAAACCAATCAGCGAATTTACCAGTATATATTGGGATAATATATCAAGGGATAAGGAGTTGGAGTTATCAGAGGAATTTATAAGAGAATACCAAGATAAAGTAAATTGGACATGGATATCAAAATATCAAAAGTTATCAGAGGAATTTATAAGAGAATTCCAAGATAAATTATATTGGCCTTATATATCAAGATATCAAAAACTATCAGAGGACTTTATCAGTGAGTTTATAGATAAAGTAAATATGTTTTATGTATCAGAATATCAAAACGTATCAAGTGATTTTATCATATCACGTTCAGCGTTAGTTTTGGCGGATTATCAAATGGCAAAAAATTGGTAGTATGGATAATATTATACGCTAATTGAAATGAATTTAGGTGGATTCTAAGATGAGGTAATTACATTATATAAATGTACAAAACAAAAAATAAATAAAGATATGGAAGAAATAAAAGATTATCAAGAAATAATGCGTAAGTTATTAAAAGATAACAGCATTGAAAATAAAATTAAATTATTTAATGATATTTCTCATGAGTATGAGCAAATATTTAACTTAAATAATCCTTCAGATAAACTAGATTTTATCAATTTATATGGTAAACAAAGTTTTGATTATCATTATAAAATATCACCATATTGGTTAGGTGGAGATAATTTTTATGATAATGAAAATTATAAAAGTGCCAGTCGAATGGTTAAAATATTGAGTATTACACCATGTAATATAGATAAAATATTGTTTAATATTATTGATAGTGATATTGATAAAGAAGACTTAAATAATGATTTTATTGAAAAATATTTTCATATAGATTATTTTTGTGAAATTTTTAATATTAAAGTGATTGATAACCCAATAGAAACATTAAAACAAATCAAAGAGTGGGTAGAAAGTTCACATGATTATTTATCTTATTCAAAACCTTATTCACAAGGTTATAAAGACGGAATAACACAAGCTAAAGATATAATTAGTAATATAATAAAAAATAATACTCAAATGAGTAGTGAGAGAGAATAAAAAGTTCTCTCTCCAACCTCATCCAAGAAAAAATAAATTTAGGTGGATTCTAACTATTCATAATATCATTATAATAGTGTAATTAACTAAATAAAAAATAAAAGATATGCAAGAGTTAATAAAAAAATTAGAAAGACAATATGGAAAACCAATTAGTGAATTTACTGAATTTGATTGGAGTCGTACATCACGATATCAAAAATTATCAGAGGAATTTATTAGAGAATTTAAAAATAAATTAGATTGGGAATATATATCAAAAAATCAAAAGTTGTCTGAAGATTTTATTAGAGAATTCCAAGATAAAGTAGATTGGGAATGGATATCAAAAGAACAAAGATTATCTGAGGATTTTATTAGAGAGTTTAAAGATAAAGTAAAATGGTATAATATATCACACTATCAAATATTATCAGAGAACTTTATTAGAGAGTTTCAACATAATGTAGTATGGATTTATATCTCAAAATATCAAGACTTATCAGAGGATTTTATAAGAGAATTTCAAGATAAAGTAGATTGGGATGAAATATCATACTATCAGAAGTTATCGGAGAATTTTATTAGAGAATTTCAAGATAAAGTAAATTGGGAATGGATATCAAACAGTCAGAATTTATCAGAAAAATTTATCAGAAAGATTAACAATAATTGGAAAACAAAAAAGAAATGGTATCAATTTTGGAAATAATGAATAAAATAAATAAGAAATGTCTAGGATAATAAGATTTTGTAAAACAACAACAGATATTGTTGGAGAAAATGTTTTTGATGTATCAAGATGTGGAGTATTAGGTAATCCATATACACATATTAAAGATAAGGAAACGAAAGCATTAATTAAAGTTAAGACAAGAGATGATGCTATCAATTTATATAAAGAATATTTTAAAACAATGATGAAATCAACCGATGTTCGTGCTAAAACTTTTCAAAAAGAATTTAATAGAATTGTTGAAGCATATAAAACATTTCCCGAAGTATATATTGGTTGTTATTGTAATTTAAATGAATCTTGTCATGGCGATTTTATTATCGAACAAGTAATTAAAACTGCAGTAAAAGAAACTTTAAGTAAGTATAATAAATTAAAAAAATAAAATTATGTTAATATTAATAATAGTATTGTTTTATTTAATACCAACTATAATATCAATTATAGGTGAGATATACTGTTCTAAATATCGTGAATTTTTTGTTGATGTTAAAGGGAAACTTAAAGATGCTAAAACTGTTGGAGATTTTCTAAATTGTTTTCAAGTCAGTTTTATTCCAGGAGCAAATATTGGGGTTATGATTATTTATTTATGTATTTTTTTACATGATTTATTAAAATATGTATTCAAATTTATAACCAAAATAACTAAATTAGATATCTTGTGGAAGAAAATAATGAATATTAAAATAAGAAAATAATTAATTTACTAAACTACTCATTTGAGTAGTAACCTCATCAGAAAATAAAAAAGATATGGATAATATACAATTTAAGAAAATAAGAAAAGGATATATATTAGAAAATTCTAATACAAACGAAAAAGTTTATCTAAAATTTAATAACATTAAAAATATATCCTATGGATATGCAAAAGTTTATAAAAAACGTAAAGGATGGAATGTTATAAATATTAATGATATATTTAGTGAGAAAAGTGATGTGTTTTCTCAAATTGATATTTTCTATAAGAAAGTTCTAAATCTTTATAAAAGAAATAAATTTATTGAAGTAAATTTACTATATAAAGGTGATAAATGGTTTGATAATATTTGGAATTTCAATGAAGGATTTGCTACCGTTTATAAAAAAGGTAAAGGTTATAATTTTATCAATGAACAAGGTGAATTACTTTGGAAAGAAGATAAATGGTTCGATGAGGTTTTTCGTTTCCATAATGGATTTGCAAGAGTTTACATAAAAGATAAAGGATGGAATTTTATCGGTCCTAATGGTATATTACTTTGGAAAAAAGATAAATGGTTTTATGAAGCATCGGATTTCAAAATAGATTATGTATATGGTATTATTGATTACTGTGCACGAGTTAGAATAGACCATACAGTACATTATATATCAACTGACGGAGAGATATTGAAACCTAGTTCAGACTATTGTTTTTAAGAATTTATAGTATTAGTTAGGTAAATCTGCCTAACTTTACTATGTTCAGAAAAACAACTACAAAACTTTAAATGCTTTAAATCATCTAAAGAAACCCTATATCTGCTTTTAGCGTTTTTTAACTTATAATATATATCTTTCAGATTACTAACTTCTCCTGATATCTCAAATTCTTCCAACGACTTAACATATCTATCTTTAAAATCACTAATCAATGGAAAGATTATATTTTTTACTTTATCTTTGACTTTCTTTATATACTGTAAACTAAACTCATATCCTCTTCTTCCTAATTCAATACTGGCTAACACCATATCAGGTAACTCCAAATCTCTATATAAAAAATTACCAATAAACGAACTATAATCTGCTTGCACTGATAAAAACCTAATACCTGCTATATTACAACGCTTTTTCAGATTTTCAACCATCTTACTACGATTCCATTGGTTATTAACCAATTTATTAAATCTTTTACCTAAAGATTTATCACTACTCTCTATAGTTAAATCCTCAGTAATAAATAACTCACATCTATAATGTGTTGCAATCTGTACTAAATATTTATTTATTTCATAAACCTCATATTTACGTTTATTATTTATATAGTGTTTTTTAGAATCAGTACTAGGCAATCCCTTTAAACTATTATCAAAGTCATTAATATCTTTTGTAGATATAACACCTGTTGTTATAACTTTGAACTCTGAACTGTTTTTCCAATCAACTACTGACCATCCAATATAATTAGGATTTAAATCTATAGCAAACACTCTATCCTTTATTGGTTTATAACATGGTTTATAAATCACTGATTCATCATAAGTTATATAAATATATTCATCATCCAACTGATATGTTAAAGGTATTTGTTTATCTTGTTGTAAGATATACAACTGTTGTAATATAGATTGATAACGTTTATATCTACCATTTATAAGTAGTTGAATATTAGTATTTCTACTAGGTTTAAATGTAAAACTGCATAAATCACTGTTGATTTGTATGAATCTATTAGCATGTTGATTACCTTCTCCTATTATATATAACTTACTTAATCTCTTTTGTTGAAAATCCTCCTTACTGATTTTACCTTGACATCTTTTTAAAAAGTTCTTTTTACCTCCGAAAATCATTGGTTTATCGGGTTTATTTTCTAATAATTGTGTTGCGTGTTTCACCGCACATCTTTTAAGAAAGAACCAATTAAACTAATGTTATTAAGTGTTTTAAGTTGATGTTCAGTGTCTTTTTCAGAGGTGTCTTTAAATCTGAGATTATAAGCACAATGCAACACTGAAGAATACTGTTTTCTGTATTCTTGAATGATATCCAAATTAAAGGATTCAGTACTATATTTAATCTTCAGTGTTACCATGTTTTGTATTAATTTACATCTATATATAAATAGTCTCAAGTTTGAAAAAATACAACAAAAGTTGTATTTTATCTAATATTTCTTAAAAAATGTTATCACAATCGTCAAAAACTGGAAGCATATAATACCCTTCACTTGTAAATGTAATTTCTTCTGTATTTTGTTTTTTACATATAATAGTCCCCATATTAAGGCGGTCAAATACGCATGTCCCGCACAATGGACTATACAACTCCATTCCACTGGGACAATCTTTCAAAAGTTCAGATATGTTAATCTTTTTATTTTTCATAATCTAAATTTTAATTATTACATTACATTATACACAAAATTTTAAAAAATGTTACAAAATTGCTAAATAGTCATTACAATTATAACTTCTTAATTCTATTCCGATTTCACTTTCATTTAATTCAAATATTTTATTACAATCTACACATGTTACTTGGTCATATTTGCCTTTTTGAACAGGCAAGTCCCAATAATAATTTTCTGTTGTACCAAAACATTGCATACTATGCCCAACAATTTGTTTGAAATGTAGGTTATTATTCCAATGCTCGCCTATATCACACCACACAGGTGAACCATAAAATTCATAACCACCACGCATTCTTCCAACAACATATAAAGACTTAATCAAATTATCTTCATCTTCTAATAATTTATTTAAATCATCGTGTATTTTATCAATAGGAATTTTAATTACATCTTCAACATTTTCCATTTCTGGATAAAATACATCTATTAACCAATCTTGATGTACACCAGCATGACTTATAAGTACATCTTGATAAAATGAACATATCTTGAAAAGATGTTTATTATCTTCAAAAAATTTGGAAATAACTTCATAATTTTCATAATCACGTCTCGATGAACATATCTCAGGATAGATATACCCAAAATCATGATTACCTAACAGTAATTCAACATTAGAATATTTATGAGCAATTTCTATTATTTCTTTGAAATTATTGATTGAATCTTGTTTAGAAATATTTTCATGTTTGTATGGGTCATGATAATCCCCTAAAAATATAGTTCGTACTCCGTTTTTTATATCATCTAAAGCAGATTTCCAAAAATCTCTACCATGAATATCTGGTATAATTA
>Ga0233386_1000389_pt1 | contig 12265 bp, 8 predicted proteins | sample ElkDunMinimDraft_17_FD_191544 | JGI IMG/M metagenome (GOLD analysis project Ga0233386, IMG submission 191544) | Fecal eukaryotic communites from dung pellets of Tule Elk in California, USA - Elk Dung G4 | ecosystem: Host-associated > Mammals > Digestive system > Large intestine > Fecal | place...
CTTCTAATCATATAAATACGTTTATCAGTAGATTCGTATGTATTTTTAAGATCAAACTTAGATTTATCAGTATTAGGATTTGCAATAATATTTGTAAAATCGTATTGATAACAATTATTATAGAAATTTACAAAATAAGGTAGTGAGTATTCTCTAACTGCATCTGTAAACTTCCATAAATCTTTATTCTTATCTAATTCAGTTACACCATAGTCCACATCTAATGGATCAGTATCATTTTCAAACTGAATTGTTTCTCCTTCAATTAATAGTCCAGTAGTAAAATCAGTTTCTGTAACACTTTTTTGCTGTTGCACTATAGCTCCAGTAGTATTCTGGTTTTCTTTCTTAGTCTTAGTAGAATCCCAAGTTTGGAAAGCAGCCCAAGGCTGTTTAAAGTTAGCTCCGGGACTTGCATTATCAGCTCCTTCAAATAGTACGTATTCAGGAGTTTTATCTTCATCATAACCATATGTTGGATCATCGGCTTTTGCTGAACCCCAAGTTTGGAATCCTAAGAATTTAACGTCTGAGTCTTGAGCAACAGTAATACCATTAATTGTCGAAGTAGTATATAAATCTTCAATAGTTATAGTATCTAGTTTAGAATCATCGTCTACGTTATAGTAAAAATACATAAACGCTTCTTCTAAACAAGCTTTTTTACCTCCATTATAAGGAACTCCGAAAATTTCCTTGTAACCTCTATCGTAAAGTTTTGTAGCTCCTTGCTTGTGTGATTGCATTGATGAAGCATAATTAACTTTACCAACTAGTTTCTGAGCTTTAATTCCTTCTGGATCAGTAGGAATAGCATATTTAGTAGAACCTTCAGTAATTCCTGCCGCAATTTGATCTTCGGATAAGAAAATTCCTTTACTGTATTGTGTATTGTGGAACATATACTTCTTAGCAGAAGATCCTTGTGCTTTATACTTACCTCCAGTGAATCTTCCAGAAGATGCTTTATATTTTTTATCCTTATACCTTACTAAGATAGTTGCTTTTGACGTACCGTCTCCAGCAGTTTCTCTATTTCCAAAAAACAGAGGCTTCTCTCCTACCGGCAATACAAACACGATAACATTGTGATTTAGCATTGATTTGTAGAAACTTATTCTACCATCTGCTCCTACAATATTGTTTCTATCATAAATAGCTTTCTTTTCTGTAGAAGTAGTTCTAGAAGAAATGAAATTCTTCTGAATTTCAGAATAATTTAAAGCTCTTGTGTAAGTTCTAAATATGTATAGATTTAAATCGCTTGATTTTGGACAAATTTGAAACTTAAATCCGTCTGCATTTTTCAATAAATCTGGAGTAATTTGAATTTCACGATTAATACATCCATTAACATATATTTTTAATACTGGATATGTATGAGATAAATCCGAGTACTTCACTCCTCCTTCGTTAAAGATTTGATCATATATGTTAAGATAAGTCTTAGGCTTATAATTAGGATCAAATGTAAACATTAAATGTGTTATAACTTCTTTCTCAAAGTCCGCTCTACTGTTTACAAATATACCTTCATCGCTTAAGTCATCGCTATTAACTCTGGCAAATCCAGGACCGAATAGAAGATTACCTATATTCATTACAGGATCATCTCCATTAATGTTATAGTTTTTTAACATAACTTCTATTGAAAATCCTTGACCAGAACTAAGTAAAGTAGAAAGATCCTTAGGAGTGTTAAATAAGTTTTTATTTTGACCTGAAACTTTGTACGCAATCAAATTCTCATCAACAACCCATCCATCAGAAGCTTCTATATCAGAATTTACATCATTAAATAGTGAAGTAGACTGTCCTGTAATTTGACTAAAATCATCTCGTTGTCCTTCTGTATAATTAAAGGCATTGTTAATGTTATATGGGTTTTCTTTAATATCAATAGTAAAATATTTAGAGATCATCAAATTCTCTCTAGCATCTACTGATAGTTGATATATAGGATATTCAACTCCATTAATTTTTAATTTAAAGGCCACAGCTTTCTGTGAAGAATCTACAGAAGTCAATTCAATATATGAATAATAATTAGATGTATTAGGCTTATCGTTAGATGTAGTACTTATACTAGTCTGATTAAATATATAATCGTCCCAATTTACGGAATCATCTTCGAAAATACCAGCTTCATCCGCTAAGTAAGAAACAATTTCAACATCTCCACCTAAACCTGGCACATATATAATTTTATACAAGTTAGCATTTTCACAATTGTTAATTGTAGTAGGAATACCTCCAATAATTGCCATCATTGCTTCTGGATTAGTTGAGTCGTAGCTAATAACATTAGCTTGAACCCAATTAGAATAAAAAGTTCCTTCTGTATTAGAAATTCTTGCAACAATTTGATGTGCGCCCGTCGAAGGAAGAATTAGTTCAGTAGAACTAGTTCCAGTTAAAGAGGTAGTTTGCTTTTTAGCTAAAGAAGGATTGTCACCAAGACTAACGTCAAAATACTCTAAAGACATTCCAGAAGTAGTACTAAGACCTGAAATGTTAAATACTACAGTTTTGTTATCTACATAAGTAGAAGAAGTACTTAATTCAATTTTATGAACTGTAACAGTTCCTTTTTCTGCAAATTGGGCTGTATCTGTTTCCCCATTAGCAGTTACAGTAGCCTTTATTACGGCTCCTTGCAAATTTTTCTGTAATAAAGGAGTAATATCTATATATTGTAAAGTATCATCTGTGTTTCTATTAGGAACAATGTTATCAACAATTAATTGATCCGTAGTACCGTCAATATAAAAGGTAATTTTAACTTTATTAGATAAATTATAAAAATTACCAGAAGATTCGTAGTACGTTTTAACATTAATTCCTGCGACAAATGTAGAAGTACTTGTATAGTTAATTTCAACATTATTATTATATGTATCTCCATTAACTATTAATTGGGGAAATAAAATTTCAGTAAAATAGTGAGGAGGTACCATAGTTACCTTTCCTGACGCAATTACCTCAGTGCCTTCTGTATTAAATATTTCTAAAGTTTCTCCACTATATTTAATAGTCTCACCTATAGGTTGTGCAAGTCTTCTACTGATAAAATCTTCTACTTCAGTACCAGTCTTTCCTTCCCAAGCTACATCTAAACCAGTTATTGAATTTATTGTATCATAGCCTTCATGAATTGCCATTGTTTGAATAAATTAATTGTTTTTCCATAAATCATCTCCTAACCAAGGTCTATCTCCTAACCAGGTGCCACTACCAAAACAACTTTTAATCGCGTTATATATAGTCCGCCACACTAGTTTAGTACCTTGATAAATAGCTCCAATATTCTTTTGTACAGACTTGCCAGTTTTAGAATCTGTTATAGATTTTTGGACCTGTAATATTAATTTTCCACCTTTAAATATCATATTTTTAAATTGTGCTTAAAATTAATAGATCATTTAATGATACTCTTTTAACATGTAATTTCAAATAATTACAAACTAAAGTATGGTTTAAATGGAGGTCTAAGTACTAAACCTCCAAATCCCATACATTAAAAGCGTATCACTGTATATTTTATTCATATTAAAGATTTCATGTTTGTAAATCCTCAATAGACTTTTCTAAGGTACTTATTGTCCGAGATAAAGCTGTAATTTGATCTTGCATAGACTTAAGTTTCCTAGCAAGCTCTGTTTGAGTAACATAAATAGTTTCTGAATCGTAAGTGTAATAATATACATTAGTATCTTTAGTCTCAAGATTATCGTACTCAGTCTGGGTTAATACTTCTATAACCGGAACTTCCGAAGTTTTAGCAATAGGTTCAGAATCAACATGTAAAATACCTTCATTTACTTCTATAAGATTACCATTTAAATCAATTGCTTTTGTAACTACTTTTTCAGCAAGAGACGCCTTAAATGCCTCTTTATCAGTGTTATAGTCATCTGGCTTAACAAAATTAAAATTTCCAGATAATTCAGTCAATTCATCTTTAGTAATATAAGATTTAAGATTTTCATTTACTAATGTTATTTGATTTTCTACATTTACTATGCGTCCTTCTTCAACATCTTCAGTAGTTTTAAGTATTTCGTCGAGTCGTTGTTCTAATGTTACATCTGTGTCTTTTAAATCGGAAATTTCTTTGTTAATAGATTCTAAAGAAAGATTATCATCTCCTCCTTTAATTTTATCAATTTCTTGATTTAATTTAAGCACACTTTGCGATGAAGCTTTAAGAGCCAGCTTATTTTCTATATCAATACCCCAAGAAGCAGACATATATTCTTGAGATAGAACTTTTAAGGAGTCAGTCCAAACTTTCCAAGCTTCTTGAAATTCCTCATCAGTTAGAAAGTTTTCTCGTTTAGGTTCTTTAGTAAGTTTAACTTCCTCTTCATAAATGTAATAAAAAACATTAGGATTAATTTCTTCTAAAGATTCATACTCTTCTCTTGTAAGAGCTACTGTAACCAAATCTTCTGGACATTTCCAATTATGTATGTTACTTACATATTCTTGAGTTAAACGTTCTCCACTTTTAGGATTTCTTAAAATGTATAAAGAACTTATAGAATTAACAATGACTCCCATACCTGGATAACATATTGTAACAGGTAAAGCACATAATTCTTCCAAATCTTCTACAACCGCTCTTATATCTAAAGGAATGCCAGATTCAGGCTCGAAAGAATCCGTAATTTTTATATTACCATCATCATTGTTTTTACTTATTTTGTTTACATATAAAGTATCAACATGACCATCTTCACCAGTTTTTACAGTATTTTTTAGATCCTCTTTAATATCAGAGATCTCTTCGTCTGTTACATCCATGTAAGCTTCGAAATCATCTTGATTAACAAAATCAAAATCACCTCCGCCTAATTCTTCTTTAGTTACATAAGATTCTAATACTTTATCTACATCAGTACGTAAAGTCTCAATGTCTTTAGTAGTTTTAGAAATTTCATCAGATAAATCTGGTACATAAAGTCCTGGAGTTTCACCTTCTTCTAATTCATCTTCCCCCACTAAACGTAAAGCATTTCCAGTCTTACTAGATACTTGAATAAGATCAGTAATATTATTTACTTTTTCTGTAATGGCTCCTAAATCTTCCTCTAACTTATCAATATTAACTTCAATAGTTTCTGTTAAATATTCTTTAACTTCTTCTAAATCAATTACTAATTCATCAGTCAAAGTTTCTAAATCAGTAAGGCGTTGATTCTGTTCTTCTTCACCTTCCTGTTCTCCGCCTACTACAGATTCAAGGTAAGCAATACCTTCAATAACGGTTTTCTGAAAACCATCAATTTCAGAAATATATTTAGTTCTAGCATCTAGTTCATCCATTAAGGCTTTACTCTTTCCAATATCACCTTTAATGTATTCCCACTCTAATGATAAATCAGTGGCAATTCCTAGATTAGCTAAAACCTTTTTCTTATCTAATTCTGTCCTATACTCTCCTAAGTAATTATCTCTTAAGAGAGCAGATGGTTGACTAGGAATATGTTGTTTCTTTCCGCAATCTACTAAATTAGCGTTTTTAACGGACGTGTATGTATGGTTGAGCATAATTTAATAAATATTGGGTAATTAGTTTTTGATTATCTAATTTATCATAAGAATTAATAAAACAAATCATATTTAATATATGATCATATTCACGCTGATAACCTTTTTGTAGAAAGCGTACATATTCCATAAATTCTGCTATACACTCTATTTTAAGAGCATCCACATCCTGTACTTGGTCCAGCATTTAATTCTTGATTTTGACAGAAGCCTCCGCAGTAATTAGTCATTTCTAATACACGTTGAGCTTCCATAAATTGTTTAAAACTTATCTGATAATCGATGACATTAAGAACCATCCATAAGAAATCTCTAGCGTATGTTAGGTCTTTAATATTTTCAGGTACACAAGCAAAATTGCAACTTTTAGTTAATTTTTGGAATAGTTTCCTACAATAATTAATATAACACATTTGTAAGAAGCCTGTGTAAAATACATCAATTATACATTTTTCAATAGTCGTACCTTCGTGATTTCTTTCTACAATTTCTTTAACTGTACATTCAACGAAACCTTCTTCAGTATATTTATATAGCTTATTATCAGTACCAATTATGTAGATAGTTTCAAAAGCTTTTCTATATTCATCATCTTGTTCTAGATAAGTTTTTGTATACCAATCCATAGTTGGAAGAACTATATGATTTACATTGTAATAACCATCACGTTTAACTGTAAAATCAGTTTGTTCTAAATCATATAAGTAATTTCCTGGTTCCATAGGATCTTCTACTAATTGATCGTGATCATGTAATAAAACATCTACTAAAGTAATTTTACCTGAATTGATTTTCATGATAACATTTAGCGTTTTACTTTCACTATATTTGTAACGACCGTATTCTTGAATTATCTGATTTTCTGGAAAGTATTGATCGTATTCTTGAGAATAATCCTCAATAGTTATCTTTCCGTTTAAGCCTGTATGTATATCAATATCAAATTCCATTAATCCATTCTTATTTGATCGTTAAAGGGATTCCCATCACGAAGTTGTGCAATTTCAATATCTACTTTCTTTTCTTCAATATCCAACTGACGTTCTCTATAAGCCTTATCAGTCTGAGCCTTGAACCAGTCGACTTTATACTCAAGATTCATCTTATCAGTTTCAAGTTTCATTCTTTGCTCATCAAGTTTCTTTATTTCTTGCTGTGCTTTTTCTAACTCTTGTTGTAATTGCTGGGCTTGTTGAGTAGTCTCTTCAAGTTTTTGTTGAAGTTGTTGTAATTGATTATTTTCCTCCTTTTGAATTTTTAAAGCACGTTTTACTTTATACTTCATTTCGGACAGACTCTTTGAAGTCATTACTTCAAATAATATGTCAGGAGGTAATTGTCCAGATTTAATAAATTCAGGAACTAACGTTTGAATTTGCTGCATATCCTGCATTATCTGAGTACTACTAATTACATGAATATCATAATCAGTAAATGTGAAGTCTTCAGGTAATGCCGTGAATACTTTTTGCTGATGGTCTCCTAAAACCAAAACTCCAGTTAATCCCTTCTTCCATGTACGTTTAGCCTGGTTTAAACAGTCACTAATTAATTCACAAGAAACTAAATCCATTTGCTGATAAATAGGTTTAGTGATAATAAACGAGTTATTAACACCTTGTTGAATATTAGTTACTGCATCCCTCTGCTGAATACCGTTAAGTCTTTCTCTAAATACACCCGTGATAGAAGAAGTAGTAGCTTCTACTGAATCTATTGCCAACTGAATAGCTTGGATAGCTTGCGCTGGCAATGTATCATCGTATCCAGAAAACATAGTGTTGAATTGACCAGCACCCTGATCATTTCTTCCTTCCTGCGTAGTGTCAATCATCATTGTGCCGGCTTTACGATATGCCATCCATTTCTTGACTCTCTCAGGCCAGTTTACTCCCAAGTTTGCGGGAATCAATGAGAAGTCCATAACTTGTCCTTTAACACCACTGTTAGCAATAAGTACATCTCTATAATAAATTAACAAGTCGTACTTATCCTGTAAGTCAGCACATGCTAACATTAATGAATAGGGCTTAGATGTTCTATTCGTAAAGTAAACACCATTAACAGTTAAAGACGCGTAGTTTGGGTTATCCTTGCTTCTAACCGCATTTTTGTCTTTACCATTAATAATATAAATATCTCCTCCAATTCTTACACTAGAGTATCTCTGCATTACAAAGTCTTTATCAGTTTCTAACCATTCTACTTCATACACAGGAATTAACTTCTGCATACCATTTTCATCGATAGGATGTCCAGGAGAATTAGAATACATAGGTTGGACTGTACTAGCGTAGGTATAGCCGTATATAGTACCTTCACCAAAATCATCCGACCAAGTATCTTTTATTTTCTCAATGTCACCTCTTGTGAGATCCTTGCCATAACGATTGAGAATTTGTTGTCTACTTAACCATCTTCTTACAACTACTTTATAAGAGTCTTTAATGTAAGGAGATTCTGGATTTCTATCAATAAATGTATTTAGAGGATCGAGAACTTCAATTTGAATGTTTGTACCACTACTACTTTCTTTTACTTTGAAAAATGTATAGCCAGTTATTAACAAATCAAGTAAAAGTTGACGTAACTTAGTAATCATATCAGTCTGACGAGACTGCATAACATATTGAATTACATTTTGAGCAGCTACTTCAAATTTAGAAATAAAGTTCTGATCTATATCTTCTTTTATTTTATCAATTTGTTGTTTGATCGCTTTGTCAGTAGTATCCTTTCCATCCAGGAACCGTAACAAAGTAGTACTCAAATGATCTTTTAAAAATCTTGTAACACCCTGTGCAATAGCTAAAGATTTCTCTCTAGTTATAGCACTAATAGTTTCACTATCTTTACAACTAACTTTTGGTAAAATAGGTGTTCCTAAATATTCTCCAATTAAAGCATCAATGTGTTTCTTAACCATTGGTGTCATTTTAACCGAAGTAGGGCTACCTATACCGAAGTTTTCTTCAAGGTACTTAAACTGTTCTTCATCACGTTCTCCGTGATAATAGTTATAAGCCTTTTGAAATTCCACTTTTTCACGGACTAACTCAGCTATGATTTCATCCGTTCTCTTAATCATCTTTTCACTCATCTTACAAATTTAGCTAATGGACGATTAGAATCAGGAACTAAAGTAGTTTCATAGTACCTTGCAAATATGAAAGCCTTATTCCTTAATTCTTGTTTCATATATTTTAAGAATTCTTTGTCGGGTAGAGTAGCACTAATATATACAGGACGATATTGTATGACTTCAAACCCAACAGAATACCCTTCTGGTTCTAGGTCTTTAATAATTATTTTACCAGTAAACTCCCGATTGTGCAAGCATCTGATGATGTCTTGGATCGCTGCTGTCAATTCTTCGTGGGTCATAATCATTTCTATTATCGCGTAATGACAATTCTTTATCTGGTTTAGGAATTACTCCCCATCGTTTATATCCTCTTTCATCTGTGTAATATCCAAAGTCTTCGAACGCCTCAACTTCTTTTACAACCTCAGAAGGTACTCTTTGACTTAATTCTTGGTCAAGTAATAATACCATACCTAAGGAAGCAACAATATCGAACTTGGTTTTATTCTCGTCATTATAACTCATTAATTCTTGTAAAACTTCTTCAAACCAAATTGTGTGACAATAATCTTCTACAAAGTTAGCAGTCAGTGATGTATGTTGCTCAATAATTTGTTTAGTAGCAGGAGTACCTACTTGATTTGATACAGTTCTAGATAAATCTGACGTCATTGTTGCCTTAGGACGTCTTACAAACATTGAACCATAACCTTTATCTTTAGCCCAAGTATAAAAACTTTTACGAGTTGCTTCTATATTAACTTTAGCATTGTAATATTGACACAATCGTATAGCAATTTTAAAAGCTTCTCGTTCGTCACCAGGACGATCTTTGTACAGTGCTACCAGTTGAGGTTCTTGCATCCCCATCATTCTTTTAAGAATTACGATACAAAAATCGGATGGATCTCTAGTTTCTTTACTAGTATCATTTGCTCCAATATCAATACCATCGACTCCTGCAATGTACAAGTCTTTCATTTCTTTGTATTGAGTTCCGATAGTTTCAGGATCGTAATATGGATAAGTTGGCGAGGATTTAAATTCTTTAGACCAAATTGGATGTTCTAAAATTTGTAACTTACTTTTATCATTAGGAGTCCACTTAAACCCGTCGATGTTTTCTTTAGTTTGTTTGCCAGTTTTAAATATGTATTCTAAATTACCACGTTGAGGTCTTGGACCACGTTTATGCAAACGTATTTCCGCTAATTGATCAGTAATAAGTATTCTATTAAATTTGTTATCACCTTCAAGGTTAAAAGCTTCTTCTGCGTTCCAGCAATACTCAGCACAGTGCTGAATTAAACCTTCAGGATCGTTTAAAAATTTATCACGTTGTTTCTGTAATTTCTCTTTAGCTTTTTCTTGATTACAATAACCACGTTTATCCAAACAATCCCACACCTGAGCAAAAGCAGGAATAAAAAATCCAGTTAAAGCTTCCTCTCCAGTTTGTGTATATTTATGTCTAAATGGTAATACATCATAGGCTTCAGGATTGTAATAAATTGATTTTAGTCCTTCAAGTGCTGGGCCTTCATCACCACCTGTACCTCCAATAATTTTAATTCCAAATCGAGTACCACCAATATTAACAAGAGCTTCTCCCTGAATAACCGCCTTTTTTAAATCAGGCCAAGAACCGGCCTCATCATATACTAATAAGTCAGCACGGTCTCCACGAATCTTTTGAGGATCGTCCGCGTTAATACCTCTTACAATAGATTGCCATCCACTTGGAATTTTATTACCATTTTGCTGAATGTATTCTCCAGCTTGTTTTTCAGTATCAGTATTTTTAAGTTGTTTATTCTTATGCATACCTCCACTAGTTTCATTATCTAAGAAAGCCATAGCATGCCATACTTTTTTCAAAGTATTGTCCATTTTACCTTTATCGTGACATGCTATAATTGCAACACTCTGTCTAATAATTGTAAACATACAAGCAGCCATACTGGCGTTAATTTCTGAGAATCCAACTCCACGGGCTTTCATCATATTGCAGTGATGTCTTGTACGCTTTGCCATTTCATAATAATGAAACCATTGATATTGCGCTTCAGAGAAGTTTGGAAAACCATCAGGACGTCCACCTCCGGCTTTTTCTACTTTATCAACTAAAGGAAGCTAATAAAAGTTTAAAAAGAAATAATGGTCTCCTGTAATAGTATAGCCATTTACAGTATAACCATTTTTACATCTGATGTATTGTTCTCTCCAGAACTCTCTGAATTTTTTCGAACCAAATAAATAAGTACAATACTTACCTGTTTGCTCATATACTTTACGAGTTTCTATAAACCAATTAGGATCAAAATCTAATCCTTGAGTTTCATTAATTGGTCTATATCCTGTTATTTCGTAAGAGTACAACGGGTCAAAGAACTGAACCTCTACACTCAAAGGAAAATCCCAGTAACCTTCTCTTTCAGTTATTGGGATTATCTTTGATTCTTCTTCTTTTAACTCGTTATTTAAAGCTTGAACCTCTTTAACTAACTCGTCTAATTCTTTTGGAAGTTTTTTCTTAGCCATTAAAAGTCTCCTGGATCAAAGTCCTCTATAGCACCTGCACGAAGTGTAGATTTCTCTGCAAGCTCTTTCTTAACTTTATTCTCCAATTCAACTAACTCATCATGTACTTTACCAAGCTGCCCAACCTCTTCCATCACTTTCTTTGCGTTAAAAACAGGTTTGCCATTTACATCACGTTCATTTAAATCTACTATATCATTAAAATAGTCGATGAACTGGTCAACAGCATTCATAGCAGCTTTAAGCATTTTAATAGATTTATTAGATTCTTGGAGTGCTTTATATTTACGACAAGCCTCTCTGAAAATAGGATCGTTGAATTCTTCTTCAGTTATTCCTGAATCAGAGAGGGCTTCCATATGTCGTTCTTGTTCTGAATACTGATTATATAAACTTTTCCAATCTATGGCTAAGTAAATATAAGTAAGTTCCTTCCAAAGTCTCGATTTATTTTTAGTTTTATCTCTATCAGATAAAGCTTTAAATTCTTTAATTAGTAATATTTCGGGTTCATTAATCTCTAGTCTATTATTTCCATTATCATATGTAAACACATTCATAACCCTAACTATTTAATTAAATCAAACTAAAATATTTTTTACGTTCGATAGAACCTCCATTAGCTTTTCTTGCAGAAAGATTTTCAAAATTAATAGGAGATTCTGCAGGTACTACAGGCGGTGTATTTCCTCCTGCAGGAGCTTGATATAAAACTACTACTGGTTTATCCCTCCAATCGTAACCTTTTTTAACTCGTTTCTTACCTTTATCTACGCGTTCTGCTCTAGGTTTATAATCTTTTAAAGTAGATTTTCTATTGTGTAAACGTGGAGATTTTCCGTGTTCAGCTCTCATTCCTTCTAAACTAGGTTTTCCTACATTTTGACCTAATTTATATCCTGCAAATCCTCCTGCAGCAGTTCCTAAGGCTTCAGTAACAGGTGCTACTATTTCGCTTGTTGGAGTTGCAACACTTGCAACATTACCCATACCATCTACAGAAGTCCAAGTTGAGGTATCTCCAGCAGATAGATTTTCTCCTACCTGACGACCTGCAGCACCTCCAGCATAAGCACCTCCAACTCC
>Ga0233386_1000392_pt1 | contig 12178 bp, 7 predicted proteins | sample ElkDunMinimDraft_17_FD_191544 | JGI IMG/M metagenome (GOLD analysis project Ga0233386, IMG submission 191544) | Fecal eukaryotic communites from dung pellets of Tule Elk in California, USA - Elk Dung G4 | ecosystem: Host-associated > Mammals > Digestive system > Large intestine > Fecal | place...
AATTTTGTTTTCAAAAAAAGGATAATTTTCGTCATCTGCATAGATTTTCTTTCCATCTTTTTCAAAAGAAAGAGCAATCATATTTTGTGGAATTTTATCAATTTTATAAAAAGAAATTTTTCTTTCGTTTATTGCCTGTAAAAATGTTGGCGGATTTTCTTGAAATTTCACGCACGGAAAAATTGCAGTTTGATTTATAATCCATGTTTTACAATCATCAGAATTTTGAATTGTTTGAGTATTTTTTTGATTTGAAAATTCATTTAATAAATCACTTTGATGAATAAATGAACTTAAAAAACCGATTCGTAATTCATCTTTTTGTAAAGAAATTTCTGGTGATAATTCTATAAGGATTTTTTCATTCTGAAAAATTGTTTTTTCTACACCAAATTTTGTTAATTCATTAAAAAACGATGGCTGAATTCTGACAACATATTTTGTTTGCTTACATCCAACAAAAAAAATCATAAGAACGATGAGCAAAAACGATTTTAAATTTTTCACAAAAACCTCTGCAAATTTTGAATAGTTTAATTATAAATATATTTTTTATTTTTGTATTGCCCTTTTCTATCCATTTTATTATTTTTAAACAATATAAATTGCATAATTTTTTTTGAGGTATAATAAAATGGCAAAGTATCAATTTCAAACAGAAGTTAATCAACTTTTAAAACTTATCATCCATTCACTTTATTCAAACAAGGATATTTTTCTAAGAGAAATCGTTTCTAACGGTTCTGACGCTCTTGATAAATTAAAATATCTTTCGGTTTCAGATGATAACTACAAAAACATCAAATTTGAACCAAGAATCGATATTACTTTTGATGAATCAAATTCAATTCTTGCTGTACAAGATTCCGGAATTGGTATGAACGAAGAAGATTTAACAACAAATCTTGGAACAATTGCTCGTTCAGGAACAAAAGCTTTCTTGGAAAAATTGAGTAGCGACGCTGCAAAAGATTCTGCATTAATCGGACAATTCGGTGTTGGTTTTTATTCAGCTTTTATGGCTGCAAAAAAAATTGATGTTTACACAAGAAAAGCAGCAAGCGACGGAAAAATCTGGCATTGGTCTAGCGATGGAACAAATGCTTACGAAATCGAAGAAGTTGCTTCTGATAGCGCTGTTGCAAAAAAATACGGATTTGATAACGCAGAACGTTCAGGTTCAGTAATTGAAATTCATTTGAACGATGAAAGCAAAGAATACGCTTCAAGATGGAAGATTGAAGAATTAATCAAACGTTACAGCGACCATATCGCATTCCCAATTTATCTTCATTATGAACAAAAAAAATATGACGATAAAGGAAACGTTACTGGTAGCGAAAATAAAGTTGACCAAGTAAACAGCGCAAGTGCTTTGTGGAAAAAATCAAAATCTGAATTAAAACCAGAAGATTACAACGAATTCTACAAAACAATTGGTCACGACGGACAAGAACCACTTCATTACGTTCACACACACGCAGAAGGAACTCAAGAATACACAACTTTATTCTACGTTCCACAATCTGCTCCTTACGATATGTACCAAGCTGATTACAAAAGCGGCTTAAAATTGTACGTAAAACGCGTATTTATTACAGATGATGACAGAGAACTTCTTCCTGCATATTTACGTTTTGTTCGCGGAATTATTGATTCTGAAGATTTACCTTTGAATGTTAGCCGCGAAATTTTACAACAAAACAGAATTTTGGAAACAATCAAAAAATCAAGCGTAAAAAAACTTCTTAGTGAATTCAAAAAAATGGGCGAAGCAGCAGACAAAGCTCGTAAATCAGAAAATCCAACTGATGAAGAAAAGAAAGCAATTGAAAAATGGAACAAATTTGTTGCAAATTTCAATCGTCCAATGAAAGAAGGACTTTACAGCGATTACGAAAATCGTGAAGAAATCTCTGAAATTGTAAGATTTAAATCTACAGATGCAAGCGGAATTGGCGATGATAATTGGACAAGTTTTGCAGACTATGTTCAAAGAATGAAGCCTGAACAAAAAGCAATTTTCTACATTTCTGGTAGCGACGAAAAAAATCTTCGTGAAAATCCACTTGTAAAAGCTTATACTGCAAAAGGTTTTGAAGTTCTTATTATGGCTGATGATATCGACGACATCGTTATGCCAGGCTTTGGAAAATACAAAGACTTTGAATTAAAAGCAGTAAACCGTTCTGGTAGCGACGAAGATTTAGGAACAGATAAAGCAGAAGCTGAAAAGAAAGAAAAAGAATTCAAGCCAGTTGCAGAAAAAATCCAAAAAGCTCTTGGTGAAAAAGTAAAAGAAGTAAAAATTTCAAAAACACTTACAGCAGAAAATCCATCTTGTATTGTTGTTGATGAAAACGATCCTTCTTACCAAATGATTCAAATGATGAGAGCAATGGGACAAGCTGGACCAGAATTAAAACCAATTCTTGAAATTAACGCAGAACATCCAATTGTTGCAAAACTCAAAGACACAGAAGATGAAACGTTTATAAAAGACGTTGCAGAAGTTCTTTTTAATCAAGCATTGCTTATTGCCGGCGTTGAAATTAAAGAACCAACAGAATTTGTAAAACATTTGAATAATCTACTAGCGTAGGTTTCTGAACATTTTATACCGTTAATCAGTTTCACCTACGCCTCAAGTTTTGCACAAGCAAAACTTGTACGTGCATTGGTAAATAATCTGAACATTTTTTACCGTACATAAATTTTACCTGCGCCTCAAGTTTTGCACAAGCAAAACTTGTACGTGCATTGGTAAATAATCTGAACTTTTTTTACCGTACACAAATTTTACCTGCGCCTCAAGTTTAAATACATGGACAAGTTTTGTTTTAACAAAACTTGAAGCGCAAGGGAAAAAGATGTTCAATAAAAAATGCTCTTTTCTTGCGCTACAAAACTTGTACGTGCGTTGGATTTTACTCTTTTTTGCCGTCCCATTCTTTTGAATGGGACTTTTCGTATTCGATGGCTTTATCAAAATCTACTTGCGGGTCGCAATATTTTTCTATATTTTGCGCAGTTTGATGGAGCCTTTTTATACAATCAGATTTATCTTTATAACCAAGTTTGGATTTTTCTATACTGTCGCGCAAAACTCTAATTGATTCGTCGTATATTTTTAGAGGAACTGGGAATGGATGTCCGTCTTTTCCGCCATGTGCAAACGAAAATCTTGCCGGATCCGTAAATCTAGATGGGGTTCCGTAAATCACTTCGCTGACTAATGTTAATGATTGTAAAGTTCTTGGCCCCAATCCTTTTGTCAAAAGCAATTTTTCAAAAGTATCGTTTTGATTTTCGTAAGCTGTGGCAAGAACTGCACCAAGTCGTTTTAAATCTACATCTTCTGCCCTAACTTCATGATGAGCTGGCATGATTATACTTCGCTTGGGAGAATCGTAAATGATTTTATTTTGATAATTTGGAGTAGCGGGCAAATCTTCTTCTGCAAAAAGTTCACCTTGCACAACTTGATTTGATTTTATTGGCGTTACACTTCCGCCTTGCATAAGAATTATTTGCGACGGTTCTTTTGAAATTGAAATAATTTCATCTATCACTTTTTGAGGAGACTCGCGGGAAATTTCCAAAATAGAATTTCTGGTTGAATCGGCTTTTTCATCTGTAAGATTTAATATTTTTCCGCGATTTTCACCCACAACTCCTGTGTGCGGATTTTCTATAAATGAAGGCAACGACGCAGAACACCAATGATAACGACGCGCAGTTTGAGAAGAAGCATTCATTCCTTGCTGAACTACGGCCCAATTTCCTGTTTTTGTTACAATAAAATTATGTTGGTAAAGTTGAAATCCATCTTGAATTGCATTGTTATCAACTTTTGCACACAATTTGGAATTATTCACAAGTTCAATGCCATTCAATCCTTCTTTCATTGCAATATTTGTCAATTCATCAGGAGTTAAACGAGAATATTTTCCACGCCCTCCACAAACATAAATTCCTAATTCTTTGGCGCGGGCATTCAATCCTCGTTTTAACGCATACATCACACTCGTAGTTATTCCAGACGAATGCCAATCCATCCCCATAACTGCACCAAGTGATTGAAACCACAAAGGGTCGCTCAATCTTACAAGAACTTCATCCACTCCAAAATTTTCTACAAGAGATTCTACTATCAATGTTCCCAAAACCATCATTCTATCGGCTAACCATCTAGGAACAGTTCCTGTGTGAAGAGGCAAATCTGCATGTCCAGAATTTTTAATCATAAAGATATTTTACTACAAGTTGAAAAAAAATGCACTTTTGATATATAATAAAAAAATTAAATATAATTAAAATTATAAAAAGGAATCTACTATGCCAATCACACAGTACCTAGAAAGAAACGCAAAAGAATGGGGCAGCGACATTGCTCTTGTTGAGTTAAACCCAGAAGTTCGTGAAACAATGAGAATTACTTGGAAAGATTACGACTTAACTCAACCTGAACCAAATCTTCCTTATCGTAGAGAAATTTCTTGGCATGTTTTTAATGAAAAAGCAAATAGATGTGCTCACTATTTAAAAGAAAGAGGCGTTCACAAAGGTGACAAAGTAGGAATTCTTTTGATGAATTGTTTGGAATGGCTTCCAATCTATTTTGGAATTTTAAAAATTGGTGCGTTAGCTGTTCCTCTAAATTTCCGTTATGCAAGTGATGAAATTGACTACTGTTTGAATTTGGCTGATATTTCGGTTTTATTTTTTGGACCAGAATTCATCGGGCGTTTGGAAGCAATCACAGACAAAATTCTTGCTCACCGTTTGTTAATCTACGTTGGCGAAGGAAACGCTCCAACTTTCAGCGAAAATTATTTTATGTCTGTAATGAATTATTCTAGCGAAAATCCAAACGTTCAAATCAGCGATGAAGATTATGGCGCAATTTATTTTTCAAGTGGAACAACTGGTTTTCCAAAAGCGATTTTACACAAACATAAAGCGTTAATGCATTCTGCTGCGGTTGAACAAAATCACCACGGACAAACAAAAGATGATACTTTCCTTTGTATTCCGCCACTTTATCACACTGGAGCAAAAATGCACTGGTTTGGCTCATTAATTAGCGGAAGTAAAGCTGTTCTTTTAAGAGGAACAAAACCTGAAGTGATTTTAAAAGCAGCAAGTGACGAACATTGTACAATCGTTTGGTTGTTGGTGCCTTGGGCTCAAGATATTTTGGACACATTGGACAGAGGCGATTTAAGAAAAGATGATTATAAATTAGACCAATGGCGTTTAATGCATATTGGTGCGCAACCTGTTCCTAGAAAATTGATTGAAGATTGGAAAAAATATTTCCCATCTCACGATTACGACACAAACTATGGACTTAGCGAAAGTATTGGGCCAGGATGTGTTCACTTGGGCGTAGAAAATACAGAAAAAATCGGTGCTATTGGAGTTCCTGGTTTTGGCTGGAAAATTCGTATTGTGGACGAAAACCGCAAAGATGTTCCTCAAGGTGAAGTTGGCGAACTTGCAGTTTACGGTCCTGGTGTAATGGTTTGTTACTACAAAAATCCAGACGCAACAAAAGAAGTTTTGGACGAAGAAGGATGGCTTTACACTGGAGATATGGCAATGCAAGACAAAGAAGGATTTATTTATCTTGTAGACCGTAAAAAAGACGTTATCATCACTGGTGGAGAAAATATTTATCCTGTACAAATTGAAGATTTCTTACACAGAATGGAAGCTATAAAAGATGTTGCTGTTATTGGTTTAGCAGATAAACGTCTTGGAGAAATTTCTGCTGCAATCATTGAATTAAAAGAAGGATATTCTTGTACTGAAGAAGATGTAAATAATTTCTGTTTGGAATTACCAAAATACAAACGTCCAAGAAAAATTATTTTTGCACAAGTTCCTCGTAATCCAACTGGAAAAATTGAAAAACCAAAATTACGCGAACTTTATCGTACAGAAGACCCATTCGCATCGATGGTGCAATAAACAAATTTTATGTCAGCTGTTCAAAAGAATATCTTGTTAGATTAAAGAATTGCTGACAAACAACGTCACTGACCATTTTGTCAGTGGCGGCTTTTCTAAATTCTTCTTTTACTTGCTCTAAAATTTTCTCAATTTCTTTGTGAGTAAGAGGAAGTTTTTCACCAACAATACTACTTTCAAATTCCTTGCTTCTAAAAGTAAATGGACCTGCAAACGCCAATCTAATATTTGTAATTGTGTTTTTTTCTGTACTTGCAATAAATGCAAAAGAAGCCGATTGGTCAGTTATAGTGTGTTCCGGTCCGATTCTTCTAAAAATAGATAATTCTTCATCTACAATTGGAACTTTTATATTTGAAAGAATATAACCTTGCGGCACACCTTTAAAATTCAAAATACTTTCAGGTTTTGTTTCAGTTTGATTCTTAAATTCCAACTTTGCGTCGAGCGCCATAAAAGAAGCAAAAGAAGTAAGTTTCTGTCCCGGAGAACAAATATTTCCGCCAATTGTTGCAATATTTCTTACAATTGGATTTGCAATACAATCTAACGCATCATACAAAACTTGAGGAATGTGATTTTTTCCCATGGCAAGAATGTCCGATAAAGTTGCGCCCGGACCAATATCGATATAACGTTCATGTTTAACAATTTGGCACAAATCACTAATTCCATGAACAGAAATTGCTTTTTCAGGTTGTGTTTCAACTTTAGTTAATCCGCCAACAACTTCCAAACCTTTATTTGTTTTTAATTGATAAAGTAATTCTGCTGTATTTTTTGCATAATAAACAATTTTATTCATAACTTACCTTTTTCTTGTACTGCGAACCATACGGGTGCGTGTTGTTTTTGCTTCTTTTAATGAAATTGCATAAACAATTCCATTAACTAATGTTTCCAAATCTGTGCAGCAAGGAGCAAGATGTCGAACTTGTTCTGTAATTTCTGCGCGAGTGAAATTTTTGTTTTGTTTAAAGATTTGATAAGCTGAAAATATTTTTCCTGAATTACAATATCCGCACATTTTTATTCCCGCCTTTTCAAAACCTTTCATAATTATATTATATTCATTTGTTTTGCTAAAAGATTCCAATGTAATAATTTTTTCATCACGAACAATTCCAACTGGAACTTTACAAGACGGAATTGGTTTGTCTTCTAAAAGAACTGTACAAGAGCCACAACTTCCTTCGTTACAGCCACATTTTACAGATGAACAACCTTTTTTTTGCAAAACTGACATCAAAGGTTCATCTGCTTGAGCTTCTAAAATAATTTTATTTCCGTTGAGAATTACAGGTATATTCATTCTGCTTCTCCATCTTTTATTTTTTCATCACTTTGAACTTCAATTTCTTCATTTGATTTTTGCGTCAAATTATAAAGTTGTTTTTCTGTACAAGGCAATTTTGTAAGTTGGGTAGAAAGCGCAAGGGAAAGTGCTGAAGAAAAAGCAGCCGGTAATGTATTATGAACCAATTCGCCTATTTGGCCACTTTTATTTTTTGAATTCACAAAATTGATTGTATAATTATCGCAAGAAACATTTTTTCCTTCTACAAGCATTGCAAGTTCCTGCTGAATTTCTAATTTTACAGTTTTTAACGCGGCATCTTTATCCAAAAGTTCACCACAATCTATTGTCATCCAAATTCCTTTAATTTTTTCTGTGTAAGTGTAAGGGTCCAATTCAACTTCTACAGCCATTGTTGCAAAGGAATTTGAAATAAATGGTTCTCCTTCAAAAGCTTCTTTATCCCACGTTTTTTTTGCTCTTGGAGAAAGACTTTTTTTGGAAGATAAAGGCAACGGATGATAAAAACGCTTTTTTTGAATATCCAAACAACATTTTCTTACAAGTCCGTTCATAATTCCAATTGTACTAAACGAATCTTCTGGTGAATTTGGAATTTCTTCCAACTCAAAATCAGAATTAATTTCTACATTTTTTATATCGACTTGCAAAACTTCGGCAACAGTTTTTTTCCAAATTTCTTGAACAACGCTAGAAGGTTTTATTGCATGGATTTCAACTTTATCATCTGCAAAAAGTGTTACTTCAATTTTTGGTGCAGCAGAAAACAAACTTTCGCCATTATAACCAATTACATTGTAAGCAGTTGCAAGTCCAACGCCACGTAAAGGCAAAGCAAAGAAGTGATTTTCATCTTTTTTTTGAGTTCCAACAGAATCCATCTTAAAAGAAGCATATTTTCTGTTAAAGTCACTGATTTTTAATGTATTATTCAAAGTTGGAACTATGCTTTCTGAATCAAATAAAAATGGAAACACGTTATTCTTGGGATTCATATTTTTTAAGCGAATTTCATCTGGAAATAATTTAGTTTTTTCTGCCAACTCTTCCATTTGATTTTCTATTGCAAAAAAAGCTTGGGAATCAACAGATTTTATAGAAATTGATGTTGGTGGATTTGTAGAAGTATGAGCACTCGCTTTTATAAACAAATTTATTGGTCGGTAATAATTTGTTACCGCAATTGTAAATCTATCTGCAATTTCTTGTGCAAACGGATTAAAAGTTCCAACGTCAAAATTTATATATGCTTTTAAAGCTTTTATTTTTCCGTTTTTTTCGGTAGCAATTTTATATTCAATTTCAGTTTTTACACCTGGACGCATATACAAATCTTGTTCTTCCTGTGTAATAACTAATTTTATTGGTTTTCTTAATTTATATGCAGCAATTGATGCTTGTGTAGCCAATTGTGTTGTACGCCATAAGCCTTTGGAAAAAACTCCAGAGATATTTGTTTTATGAACAAATATATTTTGTTTTGGAATATTCAACGTTTCAGAAATTGTTTCTAATAAATGAACAACCCATCTTGTTGGTGTATAAACGTGAAGCATTTCACCTTCCATATAACAAAAAGCACCGTTTGTTTCTTTCCAGATAGGAGGAACTAAATCCAAAACCCATTTATTTTGCGAAATAATCACTTCGTCTGTAAAAAGAGTTTCATCTGCTTCTGCTTCATCTGAATATTTATATAAACCAGATTTTACTTCACGAGTTGCAACGATTTTTTCTTCCTGCAGTTCAATTTGTTTTTTATCCAAAACGTTATCTAGCGATGGCATTTGATTAATTTGCATCAACACATCAGAAAAATCTGAATTTTCGTTATTTTCCGATAATTGCACAACGGGTCGTTTTGTTTTAATTGCTTTTTTGAACGCACCTTCCAAAGATTCAATATCAAAAGTGATAGAAACTTCATCTAAAAGCGACAAAACAATTCTTTCATCAGGTCCAACAATCAAACCTAGCGGCTCACCTCTAAAACTAACGCTGTCATAACCAAAAATTTTAGAAACATGTTTGTTTGTTTCCATTTTTTTGCTACCAGGAATATCATCTGCTGTAATTAAAAAATATCCTTCAGGAAGATTTGGAACTGCAATTTTTTTTACTTTTCCACTTGCAGCAGGACTTCTAATAATTGCGGCAAATAAAGTTCCGTTTTTAAAATAATCGCTATAAAAATCTTTTGCTGCAAGAGAACGTTTATTTGATAATTCAACAGTTTTTTTTCTAGGCATGATTTTGCATTCCTATTTCTTTTACAATTTGTATAACATATTCAATTTGTTCATCTGTCATATCCGGGAATAAAGGAATTGAAATTGTCTGACTGTATTGAGTTTGCGCATTCGGAAAATTCTTTGCAGTAAAATCTGGGTATAATTCATTCCAATAAGTAAAATTAAAAAGTGGAATAAAATGAACTGAAATCCCAATTTCTTTTTCCTGCATTTTTTTTGCAAATTCTTCACGAGTGATTTTCAATTTTTCTGGAACAATTCGCATCAAATACAAATGCCAAGAATTTCCTTGTGTATCTGGCGGAAGTTGAATAAAATCCAATTTAGAAAATTCCGCATTATATTTTTCTGCAAGTTTTTTTCTTTGTTCATAGAATAATTCTGCACGCTCTACTTGTACACAACCTAAACCCGCCAAAACATCAGGAAGATTAAATTTATATCCCGGAGCAATTATATCATATTCCCAGCTTGCACGTGGCGACGTATATCTATCCCAAGTTGTTCTATCCATTCCGTGCAAGCGCATAACAGTCATTCTTTTTGCAAGTTCAGCGTCTCGTGTACAAACCATTCCACCTTCTGCTGTTGTAATTGTTTTTGTTACGTAGAATGAAAAAACCCCTATATCACCAATTGCGCCCGCGTATCCTAACGATGTTGGCGACGGAAATGAATGAGCGGCATCTTCAATAACGTAAATTTTATTTTGTGGAGTGCTGTATTTTTGAGCCAACGCACAAATTTCTTTCATATCACAAACGTTTCCTGCAATATGAACAGGAACAATCGCTTTTACTTTATGTTCAGTGTCATTTTTCAAGATTTCTTCAATTTTTTCAGGATCGATGTTATAAGAATCTTTTTGAATATCAGCAAAATAAACATCAGCATTCAAATGTCTTGCACAAGCGGCAGTAGAAACAAAAGTATAAGGAGTTGTAATTACCGCAGTTCCTTGTTTTACACCAACTGCTTCCATGGCAAGAATCATTCCGCTTGTGTTAGAATTAACAGCCAAACTGATTATTTCATCGTTGTTTAGATGATTTTCTTCTCTATTTTTAAAAACTAAATCTTTATTAGATTTTTCGGTCAAAGCCTGACTGAATTTTTTTTCAAATTCAAGGGCATATTTTCCAGTTGTAAGCCAACCAGAACGCAAAATTTCTAAAACAATTTCTTCTTCTTGCTGAGTAATTGATGCTTTATGAAAAGGAACTTTCATTATTTTCTCCAACATTCCTGTTTTATAAAATATCGGTACGAAGTTGTTCTTCCGTCTTTAAACTTTCGTAAAATTCTTTCAAAGTTGGAACATCATCGCACAAAAGTTTTAATAGTTCTTCTTTGTTTCTAAATAATTCTGGTGCAGAATCATCGTAAAAACAAATTGGTTTTAATTTTTCTATTAATGAATTTAATCTGTTTGATTCATAAGGTAAATTTTTTAATTGTAAAATCTTTGCGTATTCTGTTGCAGTTGGATTTTCTTCTTCCAACCACAAAGGTTCATAAAGACGCTCCCCTTTTCTAGCTCCCACAATTTTTATATCAATGTCTTTGTAAGGCTCAAGCCCGCTGAATTTGATAATTTGTTTTGCAAGGTCTAGAATTTTTAAAGGTTCGCCCATATCAAGCAAATAGCAAGCTCCATTTTTTCCAACTCCACCAGATTGCAACACTAACGAACAAGCTTCTGGAATTGTCATAAAAAATCGTTCCATATTTTCGTCTGTTACAGTAAGAGGTCCACCATTTTTAATTTGGCCCATAAACAAAGGTAAAATTGAGCCACGCGAACCAAGCACATTTCCAAAACGAACAAACATTATCGCCTGATTTTTGCTTGCGTGTTTACTTGCTTCCAAAACCATTTTTTCACATAGCATTTTAGAAACTCCGTAAACAGAACAAGGACTTACCGCTTTATCTGTAGAAATTAAAACGAATTTTTCTACATTATATTTTAGCGCTGCATCCAAAAGATTTTGTGTCCCAAAAACGTTATTTTGCACCGCAGCAACTTGATTTTCTTCCATCATCGGAACATGTTTATAAGCCGCACAATGAAAAATCACATTACATTTTGTTTTTTGAATAATATAATCTACGTATTCTTTATCTTTCATGTCGCCAATAATTGGAACGACAGTCGCTTTTTCACCAACGCCTTCTGCTTGCAAAACTTTCAACTCTCTAAAAATCTGGCAAATTGAATTTTCACCGTGCCCAAATAAATAAAGTCGCTCTGCCCCACCAGAAAGCAATTGTCTTGCAAGTTCCGAACCAATTGAACCACCGGCTCCAGTTATAAAAACACGTTTTCCACGCAAATAAGAAAGGCTTTCTTTTAAAGAAATTGTGATTGGAGTTCTTCCCAAAATATCTAGCGGATCAATTTCGCGCGCCTGAATAAAATGCGCAGTTCCATTTACAATCTGGCTGATTCCTGGAAGAATTTTTATGTGAGAAAATTTATTCTTTTTTAGGATTTCGTATATTCCGCGAATACGTTCTGTTGGTGCAGAAGGAATTGCTATAATCGCTTCGTCTGTATCAGAGTTTCCCAAAACTGACGCAACGTTATCAATTGGTCCTAAAACTGGAATCCCATCAATTACAGTACCAA
>Ga0233386_1000396_pt1 | contig 12098 bp, 28 predicted proteins | sample ElkDunMinimDraft_17_FD_191544 | JGI IMG/M metagenome (GOLD analysis project Ga0233386, IMG submission 191544) | Fecal eukaryotic communites from dung pellets of Tule Elk in California, USA - Elk Dung G4 | ecosystem: Host-associated > Mammals > Digestive system > Large intestine > Fecal | place...
CACCAATTTTATAGGTGTTGCTGTTTCTGTCCACTATTAAATATACATATCCCATAATATATTTATGATGATTTTGTTATATTTGTTGTATGAAACATAAGAATGAATATACAGTAAGGCTGTCAGAGGTATGGTATACAGAGGACGGCATCAATATTGAATCAGGTAAATACGAGGGATCGGGTTTGTATCATATGATTCACGCAGAAAGCTTTGAAGAAGCTGTTGAGAAATGGAACGACACATATTGTCCAGAAGAGTTTAAGCGAGTATGGGGAGAGTGTGGTGTGAATGAAAGTCTGGTGATGGTTTTAAATTACAAAGGCTATGTGAAGTATTTTATGTAAATAATAATTATTATTTGGAAGTTTGAAATAAAATCATTATCTTTGTAAAAAATAGAAGGGATGAAAATTAAAAAGTTTTTGTTTATGAAATTTAGAGTTACAAACACTTGTAAGCATGACAATTATCATATGTGGAATTTCTACATTTTACCGTCATTGGAGTTGTGGAAAGATAATATATGTGAGTGGGAAGATGGTGGAAGTATTATTCTCACATTTAGTTGGTTATGTTGGGATGTAGATATTTATTTTAATTAGATATGGAAGAAAAGAATAAACTATATTTCTCGGCTATGTTGCGATTGCTGGATTTGTTGATGAACAGTAATGATGTGGATAAAAGACAGATGATAGCATACACCAAGAAGTTGATAGAAGTTTTGAATCGTGAGGGATATGTTATCGATGCGAAGATAGTTGAGAATTATCTTATAGAAATGGAAACAGGTAAGAAAATGGCTCGTGCCGTAATGGATGAAATCATTAAACAATAAGTATATGAGAGATGTTATAGAATTCATGATTTTTATTTGGCTGCTTATTATTACATTAGCAGCAGCAGTAACACCAAAAGCAAAATATGATATGGAGGGTAAGAGTGTTGTAATTCATCAGGATACACTTATGATCACAAAGGCGGATAATGGTGATGTGCTTCATCTTTCAAATGGTGCTGAAATCACAGTAGATCTGGCGGAGAAATATTTAATTGATTAATGTTATGAAAGCGAGGGATGTAAATCATCAGAAGATGACAGGAGAATGGCATAAACATGTCAGAAAGCGTCTTGGATTCAAGAGAATACTGAACAAAAGACGCAGAAAGTTTTTCAAGAAAATGATGGAGAGCGAGTTAAATTAGTTTGGATATGATGACTTATGTGAAATATTTTTATTCATCAGAATTTGAAGCAAGATATATTTACGGATATATAAGTGGATATGTAAATGATAAAGACGGAACACCTTTAGTTGTAATTGTAACACAAGACAACACACTACAAGCGATTCATTTGAGGAGAATATTGGTGGTAAGCGAACAGGAATATATGGACAATGCAAGTGAGAGATATTCTTACTAATTGTCCATTTTTAATTTGGAAATATAAAATAAATTCATTATCTTTGTAGTAGAAATAACATAAAAATTGATTGTATGAAAAAAATTAATGGATTTACAGAAGCGGAGATCATCTCTTCATTGAGATTGAGTGTAGTTAGTGCGATGGATGAAGGATCTTTGTCAGAAAATGAATATGGGGCGTGTTGTGAATATTTGGATGAGTTGGAAAGCAGATTGAAATCTAAAAATTCCGTAGAGTGCTGGGAATGTGATACGATATTCCATTATACGGATAGCGATATTGACAACGGACAAGTAAAATGCCCTTGTTGTGATAATGTTATAGTATTGTTGAACTAAAAAAAAGATAAAAAATGAAACTTACATTTAAAGATATAGAGGAAAGAGGACTGCTTCTTTACAGATATGTTCGTGGCAGTCAGGCATACGGAACAAATACACCAGAGTCAGATCAGGACGAGGGTGGAATCTTCATTGCACCACAGGAGTGGATCGATGGACTTGGATTTGATTATTCAGAGGAAGTGTCTGATGATAAGCACGACACTGTATGGTGGGAACTTGGAAAGTTTATGCGACTTCTCTGTACAAGCAACCCTACCGTGCTGGAGGCACTGTTTGTTCCAGATGATAAGGTTCTGTTTGAGCATCCAATTATGACAGAGATCAAGAAGAACAGAGATATGTTTATCACCAAGGCGTGCTTCAAGCCATTTGGAGGATATGCCACATCGCAAATTGCAAAGGCACAAGGTCAGAACAAGAAAATCCACTGGGATATTCAGGAGATGACAAGAAAGACTCCGCTGGACTTCTGCTATACATTCAAGAAGCAGGGTAGTCAGAACATTCAGGATTGGCTGTCAGAGAGAGGTCTGGAGCAGAGAAACTGCGGACTTGTCAATATTCCAAATATGAAGGATACTTACGGTGTGTATTACGATTTCGGACAGCATTTTAAATTAAATGGCATTGATGAAGAGTATTTCTGCGATGTGGAGAATCGTAATGAACCGTTTATCAGATATATTCTTGATACATTTGTAACTCTGGATTACTGTGAAGATTTTGCATTTGAGTATGTTGTGAGTATGGAGGCTTTTTATGATGTATTAAAAACACCGAAGGGTGGTCATTGTGGAATTATTTCGGAAAATGGCGACAGCAATCAGGTCAGATTTACATCTGTTCAGAAAGATGATGTTCCTATCTGCTATATGACATACAACCAGAACGGATATGAGAGTCATTGCAGGAAGTATAAGGAGTATATCGAGTGGAAAGAGCATCGCAACAAGGCGAGATATGAGAACAATCTGGAAGGTCTTGAGAAAGATAAGGAGAAGTTCTACGACAGCAAGAATATGATGCATTGTTTCAGACTTCTTTCTATGTGTATTGAGGTTGCGGAAGGAAAGGGTATCCTTATCGACAGAACGCATATCGACAGAGATTTTCTTATGGATGTAAGAAATCGCAAATATACTTATGACGAACTGATGGGAAAACTGCTTGAACTGAAAACAAGAATGGATAAGGCGATTGAGGAGAGTGCTATCAGGGACAGCATTGATGTTGAATTTGTGAACAATCTGCTGTTGGATTGTAGAAAATATTTCAGGGAAAAGTAAAATGGAATTTGTAAATTACATAATTTCAAAGAAACTCAAAGATAAGGGGTTTAATGAGTTGTGTTTTGGGCATTATTGGAAAGATGGGGGCGAATTTGAAATGGATATGCCCCCACATAACTATCATAGAGATAGATATGTTAGTGCCCCCACAATTGATCAAGTCTTAAAATGGATAAGAAAAGAACACGATATAGATATAGAGGTTTTGACATATCACACTTTTGCACCAGCAAGACATAGAGCATATGCGGCGAGAATTGTAACGCTGAATATTGATGAAACCCTTAATAGAATAGAGGATACAGAGATGCACATAAAATGGGAAGATGCTGCTGTGTGGGCGATTGAATATGTGGTTAATAATATGATAATATAAAATAATAATTATTTTTTATGAATGTTGAATTGATAAATGGAGATTGTCTTGAAGAGATGAAGAAGATACCAGATGGTAGTGTGGATATGATTCTTTGTGATTTACCATATGAGGTGCTGAACAAGGGAAACAAGAACGCTTCGTGGGACAGACTGCTTCCGTTTGATCAACTGTGGGAACAATATAATCGCATCATTAAAGACAACGGAGCAATAGTTCTTTTTGCACAGGGAATGTTCACCGCTCAACTGATGATGTCAAATCCAGATATGTGGAGATATAATCTTATATGGGATAAGATGTTTGTAAGTGGATTTCTGAACGCTAAAAAGATGCCGATGCGATCGCACGAGGATATTTTGGTATTCTATAAATCGTTGCCAACATATAATCCTCAAATGACAACAGGTCAGCCTCTACATGGTAAAGGAACTTCTTATAAGAATAAAGATGTGACCAATAACTGCTATGGGGATATTAAAGGAGCCGAAGATGACAGGAAGGGTAGCACAGAAAAATATCCGACCAGTATCGTTAGCTTTCAAAAGCCACATCCAAGTTGTGCGGTTCATCCTACACAAAAGTCAGTAGAGTTATGTGAATGGTTGATTAAAACATACACTAATGAGGGCGAAACTATTTTGGACAACTGTATGGGAAGTGGAACAACTGGAGTTGCTGCTATAAACACAGATCGAAATTTTATAGGTATTGAACTGACAGAAAAATATTTCAAGATAGCAGAAGATCGAATCAATTCTGCAGTTGAGGATAAGAGATGTCAATTGTTTTAAATTAAAAATAATAATTTTTTTTACAAACCATCAAATTTATTTGGTGGTTTCAATTTTTATTGTTATCTTTGTATTAAGAAATAAAATAAAGTATAAGATATGATAGATATTTATAAGTACCTTGGTAAATGGTATGAAATCGCTACTATACCACATGGCTTTCAATATGGCATGAAAAATGTTACAGCAGAATATTCACTTAATGAAAATGGAACAATAAAAGTAGTAAATTCAGGATATTTAGATGGTGAATTGAAACAGATAACGGGTGTTGCCAAAATTACAGATAGTAATGATATATTAAAAGTATCATTCTATCCAAACACATATTCAGATTATAAAATACTTGCTGTTGTTGTAGGTTCGGATGGTAAATATGAGCACGCTCTTGTGGGTGGAGAAACTAAATATTCTCTTTGGGTTCTATCAAGAAATCCAGATATGAACAAATCTACATTTGACAGATTTGTTGATATTGCGAAAAAATATGATTATAAAGTTGATAAATTGAAAATCACTGATTAAAATTTAATAATATGAATGTATTTATAGTAGGAACACCATTAGAGACCGCTAAATCTCTCGACACAAAGCGTCTTAATAAACAGATTATCGAATGTTCGCAGATTCTTAAAGCACTTTCGGGAGAGTCTGATGCGTGGAGAAATCATCCTGCAACAAAACAGTATGCACATTATCAATTTTGGCTTTATGACTATATGAAATGTCTTATGTCATATAGAGATGGAAATATGTTCTCGGCTGAAATGTTTAGTGGAGCATGTGATTTGATAAAACCAGAATTCCATACACAGGAATACTTTGATCAGATGAAAAGAAGGTTATATACCAAGAATAATGAACATTATAAACAGTGGGAATCACTTGGAGAGTCTGATATCAATTGGTATTATGTGGATGGTGCGTGGAAACATTATAAAAATGGAAAATTAATTTGTGATTAAATATGGAATCTCTTATAAACTTTTTATTGGATAAAATGTATAAGATATCTATGATACCCAAAAGTTCGTTTGATGTAAAGTTAGATATCAAAAGCGAAAAAGAATGGAATAAATGGGTAGAAACACTTAATAAAAAATATAGAACGGAGGATTAGTTTATGGATTTAGGTATGGTTTTTTTAATTGGACTTATGTTCCTGTTGCTCATTGCATTCATAGTATGTATGTGTGAAAGAGATAGAATCAATAAAAGACGATATGCAGAATTGAATGTCGGAGATAAGTTTTTTCTACTTGACACATACAATGGTAATAAGTGCATTATTGAAGTGACATATATTAACCCGATTAAAGGTGATGAATATGTTAAAGTCATTTCAAAAGGTAATGAATACAAATATGGTATGAATGAGTTTTTTGAAAGAGTGCTTATCAAAAATAACAGATACTATTACGAAAAAATCAATAAAGATAGTTTTAACAATATAACAGAGAATTAAATTATGAGAACAAATTTTAGAGATATTGATAGCGGCAAAACAATAGAACTTGGAGTATATCTTAAATCTGGTGTAGATGTTTCCCCAATGGATATTCCACTTAAAGGAGATATGATCAAAGATGATTTTGATAGGTATTGGGAAGTTGTGGGTAGACAGCATTATTGGACGGGATCCACACATACGATGACATTATATTTAAGTGAAGTAAAGAAATCATAATAAATTTTAATAAATCATGAGCGGTATGAAATATCAGGTTGGAGATAGAGTAAAGATTAAATCATTTGATTGGTTTAGAAATGGAGCGTGTATTGGATTTAGTACCTTAATGTCAAAATATTGCGGTGAAGTTTTAACAATACAATCAAAAACTAACATGAATACCTATTGTATGAAAGAAGATGGTGGGCAATTTTTTTGGTCAGATGATATGATTGAAGGTGTGATGAATATTAGCAAATTAGGATCGGCAGCAAATCCTGTTGAGCCAAAATCAAACGCAAATTGTTTAACACGGGAAAGAGTTGATGAACTGGCTACAAAAATTGATAAGGAACTGCCTTCTGGAAATCAGAATGTGTGGGAATTGCCAGATGGCTATCAGTTTGTTGATGAAGATGGAAATGTGATTAATGCGACAAAAATTGCATTGGAGAAAAAGAAAACAGAATATCCGAATAATACACACATGACTAAAGAAGAGCAAGAAAACATACTTAAAGATTTCATTAGTAAGATTACTGATGATGTGCAGGATGTACCACCAGAAATAATAGAAGCGGTTGATGAACATTTTTTTGATTTATTATAGATATGGTTAAGTTTAGATTTGTAATATTAGATGATTACGATAATGTAATAGAGGTACTTGATGAATCTCCTGAATACAAAGATGAGTGGGATAGGGATTGGATTGAATACGAATATCGTATGATTCTTGACCTTAATGAAAAATATGATTTTTATCATTATGACGACTGTCCTTTACTTGAAACACAGATATTTGAAAACGGAGAGTGGAAGCGTCATTCTGATCCGATAGTTGATTGGTTTAATTTATAAGTTATGGTAGAACATTTTGTAGAAGTTAAAGAATTAAAAGTGGAAAACTGCTTTCTTGAATGGCGAATGACAGACAACTGTCTTTCTTGCAAGCATTTTGTTGCTCTCGTAAAGTCAAAAGACGGAAAGTGGAAAGTGTTATGTGAAACTAACTCTCCAACAATAGAATAATTATGGAAACAACGAAGAAAAATTGGAAGGATTCTGTAAAGAAAATTATAGGATATATAAAAATGCCTTTTTGCAATCACGAAAAGCATTATTTGATCAAGAGTACAAAAGAAGGTACGCTAATAACACATTATTGGAAATGTGCCAATTGTGAAAAAACATTTATAAGTTATTGGGATACAAGATATGATTTTTGATAAAGACTACTGCGACTATGAAACAAGTTGCAAACTATATGAATTGGGATTTTACCTTGATATGACAGAAAAGGTATATGAAAGAAATCTTATGACCAACAGGTATGAAATGATGCCAAAACCACTTTTATATGAAGCTCATAAGTGGCTGTCAGATGAGTATCATTTTCATGTTTCAACTAAACCTTACCCATGCGAAGATGGTTTAAGGTGGATGTTTGAGATCCGAAATTTTACAAATGAAATGGTAACTGTTGTGAAAAATAAGACAGGTTTTTGCAGTTCTGAAGAAGCCCTTGCTGGAGGTATAAAAGAGGCGGCTATGATGATTGTTGAAAGCAAGACGAAAAATGTTCATACTTCTTCATTTCCAAGTGGGGCAGATGCACAATGAGTGTGGAGATCCAATTATGATAATTCAATAATATAGTGATAAAAAAAAAATAATTATTATTTTTTGAAAACCATCAAATTTATAAAGGAAAGAGTACGAGCGACTGATGGAAAAATATGGATCATTAAAGAGTGAAAATTAATATGGGATTTTTTGAAGATAATTTTGGAGAGAACACAAATAATGAGTCTACTCAGCATCGCATTAAATGGGAATATAAAGTTGTACATAACATTCTTTTGAACACTGCATATTCATTTAATGCATTAGGTAATGAGGGATGGGAAATGTGTGCGTATTCAGATACAACAAATACAGCCGTTTTTAAAAGAGTAAAATATTAAGATATGCATATACCAGAGATAAAGAAAAATATCAATGTTGAAGTGACAGTGACATTGGATAACAAAAATATTGAAGATGTTCTTGAGGAGATATGTGAAATTTGCCACGATGGTTTGATGGATGTTTCAGTTCTTCGCCAGGAGTGTGAAGAGAACCCAGCATTGAATACAGCAAAGAACTGGAGAGAAGAGTGTGAAAATCTGGAAGGAATACTTTGTAGAATACTTGACCGTTTAGGAGATTAAAGATATGGTAGCAAAGATTGTAGTAGCGGTATTTTTGTTCATTTTGGTGATTCTTTGTGAGTCGTGGTCAATAAATGCTATAATAGAAAAAGACGATAAGTTTGCAGTGCTTTGTTCAATTGCAGCAATGCTATTTGGGTTGGTTTTAGGTATGTTGTTAGGATCGTTAGTAATTTAAGATTATATGGAAGTTAAAGATAAAGCATTATTAATTAAGGATTTAAGTAGTAGATTACCATATGGTGTGTATGTGGAGCATATTAGAACTGGTATGAGAGGACACTTACACGATCTTAAAGTATATCCGTTATATGATAAAACAGATGATCATATATATGATTACATATGTAGTACAGATTTTCTGGGAGATGGGGACTATTTTGATATTGAGGCGTTCAAACCACTTCTTTTCCCGCTGTCAAGTATGACAGAGGAACAGGAAAAAGAATTATTAAAACTTGGGGTATCATACGGTGAATATGCACTTCATGATGATATACGAGGATTAGGTATTATGGTGGATGAAGCCTATATCTTTTTCGAATTCTGTTATAAACATCATATAGACTTTTTAGGTCTAATTGAAATGGGATTGGCAATTGATGCAACAGGAAAAAATGTTTATTAATATAAGTAATTCCATCACGACACCAATTCTAAGGTAAGACACTGGGTGGAATTTGAAAACATTAATATCTCTGAAGGTTTGTGAAACATACAAAATGCGATAGTGCTGACCAAAGAGCAGTTGGAACGATATTAATGAATTATATTTTAATAATAAAGTTATGAAAAGTTTAAAAGATCTCATTAAGGAAAATGATCCATTTTATGGATGTGAAGTTTGGTTGAACGAAGGATGCTCACATGTGGATGGATTGCTTTGCAATTACCCAGAGTGCGAGATTCTTAAAAAATACAGAAAAGATGACACAAATAACATTTGAAAAAATACTGATAGAAAATAATATTCTCTGGAACGATTTAGTAGAGATTGAGGTATTTAATCCAAATTATGTTAAGACTTTTTTTGGTAAATATCCAAAAACCATTAAGTTCTTTGGGGCGTTAGGTTATCACTGGGGCGATAATGATGTGAGGTTGTTTGTTGAAAATGACGATAAACCCTTTGAAACAAAGATTATATATTTTAATTTTGAACAGATATTAAACATTAAAAAGTGGAGGAACTAATTATGATTAAGAAATGGTTAAAGAAATTGTTTTGCAAACACGATTGGGTTTATGAGTATTGGACTCATGGAATAATTAAGACTTGCAAAAAGTGTGGTAAAGTAAAATCAATGTAAATATGAAAGATGTAATTGATACTTCCCTGTATGAAAAGGGACGATTAGACTGTCTGCATTGTGTTCATAATTTGGATTGTGATGAGTTGTTTGACCATTGTGTTGCAAATTTTCTTTTAGATGATGATGTTATTCATCTTAAATCAAAGGAGGATGTGCTATGACAGGAAAAGAATTTAAAGATTTAGAAAAGGAGTTTTGCGATTACGAAACCAGTGTCGCCCTGAAAGAATTGGGATTCAGAGAAAAATGTCCAACATATTACGACACAGAAGATAATGTGGGACTGCTGCTTAACACACAATGGACATCTGACTATATGCCGTGCCAATTTATAGATTGTTTGGAAAGCCATAACTCTAACACATCTGATGATAACAGTTATGTTGATGCACCAACTATATATCAGGCACAAAAATGGTTGAGAGAAAAAATGGGAATATTATTGGATCCACGATATCTCGATATGATAGACGATTGGATATGTGTGATTTCTTATAAGAATACAAATCGCCGTTCATCTGCAACTATTGGAATGGGTGGATATGAGGAATCTCTTGCAGAAGGTATTAAAAAGGTAGTTGCTACTTTGAAAGATGGACTATAATGGGGTTGAATTTACAATCCCATTTGCTATCTATAAAATAATAATTATTATTTTTTATAAAGTATATGATTTTATTTGATAAATCATCGGAATATATTTGGAAGTTTCATTTTTTATTGTTATCTTTGTATCAGGAATAATAAATTTTAATGACTTATGGAAATGAGATTTAAAATAGGAGATGTCGTATTCATCAAAACGAGAACAGAAATCTGTAATATTATAGATTCAAATGATTGTATTGGTGATTGTCATTTTACAAATGATATGTTTAATCATTGTGGATCGACACTCACAATAGATCAAATTGATGATATACAGGGAGTTTATCGTATGAAAGAGGATCCTTGGCATCTATATAATGACGATATGATTTCTCACCTGTATGAAGAGAAAGATAGTCCGAGATTTGCTGTCGGGGATAAAGTAATACTTGATCCTTGGCCGTGTGAAGTCATTAATGTAAGATATATTAAAGAAAAAAGTCGTTTTCTTTATACAGTTAAAGGAATTGACTTTACAAAACTTGTATCTGCAGATATGTTGGAGATAGATGCATCCGAATATCCCAAATATAATGAGGGTGATGTAGTTGGTGTGTATGGGTATGAAACAGATGTTGTTATAGCAGATGTTCGTAAAGAAGGTTCTTCGTTTGCATATAAAGTATATCTTGCAGATGAGGAAGAGTGGATATATGATGATGATATAGCATATCGTGGAGATGTTGCAAAAGCAGTATCAAGTATGAAAAGCAACACACCAGAGGTAAAGAGAGAGCCTTTGTTTAAGCCTGATGACAAGGTGGAGACAAATGATAATCTTTTCGGTACAGTTGATCGATCTTGGTGGGATGAAAAAGAGAACTGTTATGTATATGAAGTTTCATTTGCGCATGTGGATTTCGGTGTATATAAGGAAAAACATCTTAAACCGTATGTGAAGAAAACTAATAAACCAGATGCTTGTAGAAGCTGTTTCACACCGTTTTTATCCACACAATGTTTGATCAAGGATTGTCCTCATAATAAACAGATAAAATATATTATGAATATATCTGATAAAGTAACGGATACAATAACAAGTCAATTGATGGATGGTAAAAGTTTTAACCTTCCAGATGGATATCATTTTGTTGATGAGAATGGTAATAAGATCGAAGCATTGAAAATTGCTTTGGAGAAAGATGTCAAGGAATACCCAAAGACTTTTTTAGGTTGTTGTGATGTGTTGGGAATAGAAGATACTATCAGTAGAGGTGTTAAAGGCTATAAATCAAATTTGCTTGACACATTCCAAAAACTTCTCATCTGCCGTGATGTATATTGGAAATTTTACGGAGAAGAGATGGGGCTTGATAAACCTTGGGAAAACAGTAGATGTGAAGTTGTATATGGCATATGTAGAGACGAAGGTAACATAGTTAAACGAGATGATTATTGGGGTGATACACATATTTTTGAGTTTCCGATAAGAGAAATGCGAGATGCTTTCTATGAGAATTTTAAGGATGAAATTGATAAATGTAAGGAGTTATTGTAATGAGAAATTTAATAGATGTAATTAATGAAATGTTGAATGTTGTTCCTAAAAAGGAGAAACAAATAATATCTTATTTAAAAGATATACAAGATTCTCAACAATATAGGGCACCAGAAGATATGATAGGTTGGTATCAAGTTTCTGAAATGTTGCAGGGATTTGAATATAATAAGAAAACTCCTATGTGGAAACTGGAAATGTGTTCAATTTTTTCCACACAACCAATGGAGGAAATTTTAAGGGAACTTTAAAAATAATAATTATTTTTTAGAATATGGTATTTCAGATTTATTTTGGAGAAAGAGGAATGGAGCACAATGTTCTGTTTGACATTGAGGTTTATTTAAAGAAAGAAGAACGACTGTGTGGAGAATGGCAGTCGGAAATACATAGCAGTGCTTTTGGTAGTGCGTTTGCTAATTACTTTTTTAGTGTAAATATACAGGAACTTATTGACAAAGGTTCGTATATATCGGATATGGTCAAGGATGCCAAAGAACTTGAGGAGTTGAGAGGTTGGCT
>Ga0233386_1000398_pt1 | contig 11999 bp, 9 predicted proteins | sample ElkDunMinimDraft_17_FD_191544 | JGI IMG/M metagenome (GOLD analysis project Ga0233386, IMG submission 191544) | Fecal eukaryotic communites from dung pellets of Tule Elk in California, USA - Elk Dung G4 | ecosystem: Host-associated > Mammals > Digestive system > Large intestine > Fecal | place...
GATCTGCCGAGACAACCGGCGGTACCCTTCCTGTCCGCGGGCGAGCACCAGCAGATGCGCATCGTCGAGCGTCAACTCCGCACCGAACACCGTCCGCATATCGAGTTCCCGCGCGGCTTCGGCGAAGCGCACGGCGCCGTACAGGCCGTCGTGATCGGTGATCGCGAGAGCCTCGAGGCCGAGACACACCGCTTCTTCGACCAGTTCCTCCGGGGTCGAGGCGCCGTCGAGGAAGCTGAACGCCGAGTGCGTGTGCAACTCGGCGTACGGCACCACCGGGCCGTCGGGTGGCCGGGCCCGACCTTCGTACTCGCCTCGGGTGCGGCTCCACGCCGGGCTGTCGTTACCGTCGCCGGGGTGGACGGGATCGCGGCGGGACGTGCCGGACGGAGGCCTGCCGGACAGGACACGTTCCATCTCCGACCAGGTCGGCGGGCCGTTTCCCCATCCCATTCCACACCTCCAACTGCCCGTATTCACCACAATTATCGCACGTATGTTCGATACTTGTGCAACCCCGTGCGTGGTTCAGGTGCTGTTCGTGCCTACGTGTCGGTAGCGGGCGGCCTCGTCGTGGGTATCGAGATGGCCGGTGCGGACCTTCGAGCCGTAGGCGGCCTCGGTACCCAGCATCGGTGCGGGCACCATGATTCCGCCCGCGACGAACCGGCCGCCGCGGCGAACCACCCATTCGGCCGCCGAGGCTGTGTTGCCCGGGGTGTCGGAGATGAGATTGACGAGGGTGCGACCGCTCAGGTCGTCCACCGGTTCGAGGATGTCGTACATCGCTCGGTAGTCGGTCAGGCTGAGGATGATCAACTCCGAAGCAGCGACCGCGTCGTCCGGGTCGGCGGCGCGTGTCGCTCCCGCCGCGACCAGCGTGTCTGCACGTCCGGGCGTCCGGTTCCAGACCGTGACCGGATGACCGGCGCCGAGAAGGATGCGCGCCATCGCCTGGCCCATCGGCCCCATGCCGATCACGGTGAGCGAAATGTTGTCGGCTGCACTCATCGCATGTCCTTTCCCGTAGGTCATTCGGGGTGAAGGTCGACTCCTGTCATGCTCCGCTCGTACCGTGAACCCATCAAGTACCGACCGCCCGGTCGATGTCCGGACTCACCCCCCGACCATCGCCCGACCCGAACCTCAAGCCGAATATTTTGGTGGCGGCCCGGACGAACACAACGCCGAGCCGCTCACCCTCCGACTACCGGCGTGTCGTCACTCGTCGAGTGACGCCAGGTATTCCGCGTTTCCGTGCACAGCCGCCTCGTAACGTTTCATCTCGGCTGAGTCCACCCGGTCCGCGATGAGCGATAGCGCCTCTGCCAAAGCAGCATTCGGACGACCGGCTGCGTGAAGTGAAATGATCTGGAACACCCGAAGCGAGTCGGATTCCGGGTACTGTTGTCGAGCGTCGGCGAACACGGTCAGGGATTCCTCGAACCGCCCCAGGTTTCGCAATGTGCTGCCGTACTGGAGCAACGCTCTCCGGTGTCGATCCCCGGAGAGCCCTGCATCGAAGGCCTCCAGGTAGTACTTCTCGGCTGTACCCTCTTGCCCCGCAGTGTCGTACGACCCGGCGAGTTCGTACAGTACTGCCGCATTTCCGGGGTTGGCTTCGAGAAGTGCCGCGAAATACTCGATCGTCGGGCCCATGTTCGCGCGGTCTCGTGCGTCGAAGCCGGCAGCGATGGCCGCCTCCAGCTCGGGGGAGTTCTCAGAATTCGACATACCCCGACTATTGCAGCGACCGCGCCTCAGCGTCCACTCGGACGGGCGCAGACTCATATTGAATCTTGCACTTGTATTCCAGCGCAACACAACCAACTTACGCGGTGGACCTGGCGATTCATTGAATCCGTGTCCGATATGCGAGGAAATTCGTGTTAAGCCCATATTACCGGAGCATCGCATAAACAATACTCGAGCTAACAATCCGTTACGAGGACCCTCGTCCGGTAGTAATTGCACGCGTGCCGTGAATATTGTTTTGACACCGCCAGCCGGTGGGAAAGAGATCGAGAAGGGAAAACGCTATGAATGACATCACCGCGTTCGACGACATCGAGTACATCGAAGCTTCTCCCGAATTGCTGGCGACCTCGTACTACGTGAACATTCAGTAGTACCGACTGCCGCCGAGATGGCGCACCGATTCCGACTTCGGTCCGGTCGGGGCGCCATCTCGGCACCACCTCCGTGCCCGTCGACGGGCAGTGACCTTACTCCTGTACGCACACACCCACCGGAGACGCGATGAGCATGCTGACGTTCGACACCCTCGCCGGCGACAAGGCGCAGTTCCACCGTGAGTACTTCGGAAAGAAGCCGCTCTTCCGAAAGGGTGTGGTGCGCGAACCATCCGAGCTCCTGTCCGCCGCGGAGTTGGACGACCTTCTCAGCCTCGAAATGGTTCGTCCTCCGTACATCAAGTTGAACCTGAACGGAACCGGTGTGCCGGAGAAGGGCTACACGCGAAGCGTCGTCGTCCAGGGGACCAACGTGACCGACACAGTGGTCGCGTCCAAGGTGTACGAATTGTTCAAGGCCGGCGCCACAGTTACGTGGAGCTCTCTCAATCATCTGTTGCCTAAAATGCGTGTTCTCGCGGATGCCATAAACAGTGAATTGTCGGTGCGTACCGACCCGGTCGCTTTTCTAACGCCAGCCGGGAAAAAGGGATATCCCCCTCATCACGATCCGGTCGATTTGTTCATAGTTCAATTGTCCGGGACGAAGCGATGGAAATTGTGGGACATGCCGAGTCCACGTAAAGGTGACAACGCATCCTATTCACACGAAGAACTGGAAGAGCCCATACTGGATATCGTGCTGTCCGCGGGCGACGTCCTCTACCTTCCGTACGGCACACCCCACGCGGCCGTGGCGGAGGAGCAGACTTCACTGCATCTGTCCATCATGATGCGACCGCGTATGTGGTCGGACCTACTGCTGGAAACGGCCAAGCAGATCGTCTCCGAGGATCCGATCTTCAACGAGTATCCGCTTCTGGCGCGGGAAACCACCGACGAGACGGAAGCAGAATTTCGGCAGATGGCCGGGTCGCTGGCAACACGCCTCATCGAAGCCGCAACATCGCGAACGCTGGAGCGACTGCGGGCGGTTCCCGCCGGGCAAGGTGGGCACGGACGCGGTGACACCTTCCAGTCCATCGTGGAGGCCGACAGTCTGCGTACGGAGGCCTCGCTGGTAAGGACCAACGTCTCGCTCGACATCGTCGAGGTGATCGATACCCGGGCAACAGTTCGCGTGAACGGCAGCAAGATAGCCATGCCGCACGCACTGGCGGATACGCTGGTGGCGATGGAGCCCGGTGCGGTAATAGGCATCGATGAGTTGTCCCCCACCGCAGATAGCGGCCGCCGGTTGTCGATGGCAAGAATGCTGGTTCGCCTCGAATTGGTCCGAGCCGGAGTGTGATAGAGGTGTACACGAGTAGTGCCGCGCGTGAGAGCGTGAGCTCGCTGGTGCAGTCTATCGATGAACCCCTTGAGCCGCGCCCGGTCCCCGTGGACGTACTCCCCGCAGCGCTGCGGAGCGGCTGGCACGTAGTTGACAGTGTGCTGGCGAGCTCTGCCATCCGGTCGGCCAACGTGCGGGTGAGTACCGCCGCCGGCCCGACGAACTCACGCTCCTACCTCTCCTACGCCGACGGTCCGACGGGAACGAAGGTCGAGTACGTCGACACCAGTGCGGTGGTCGAGTTGTTCGCTGCCGGAGCGACGCTCATCCTCGACGCCATCGACACGTTACTCCCGGACGTCTCCCTGCTAGTTGACGAATTGACTCGCGCGCTCGGCAAGAAAAGTGCCAATGCCGTGCTGTTCGCCACGCCGAGTGCGCAGCGTGGCCTTCCCGCGCACGCCGACCACGTCGACGTTCTCGTACTCCAGATCGTCGGGTCGAAGAACTGGACAGTGTGGGACGCCGACGGTCGGCGGGTTGCTCGGACGCTCTCCCCTGAAGATCAGGAGGCCTCGGTGAGCAGATCATTCGTCATCGAGCCAGGGCAGTGTTTCTTCTTGCCCGCGGGAACACCCCATTGTGCCGAGACCCCGCCGGGCTCGGGTTCGGTCCACATGAGCGTCACGCTCACCGATTATTCAGTCAGAGACGCGCTCGCAAAAATGCTGGACGCCGCCGCGAATTCGCTCGAGATCGACCTGGACGGGCCGACTCCGAAATTCCCGGCGATGTTATCGGACATCACTGTTCGCCTATTGACCGCCGCGACGGCGGCATCGCTCGACATCGCCGCCGAGAAGCCAAGACCGCCGAAGGTGATCGACTATGCGCACATCGAACCGGGCGCAATGCTGACCGGACAAGGCACCATTCGCGCGGCGCGTTCGGGCGACCGGTCGCGGCTGGAGTTGGTCGGCAGCAGGGCGACTCTGGTCCTAAAGAAGGAGACCGTCGAATCGATCTCGATACTCAACGGAAAAACGTCCGCTGCCGCTGGCGAGCTGATCGCCGGAAGGCCCGTCGAAACTAATCTTGCTCTCTCGCTGGCACTTCTGCGAGCGGGTGTGCTGACCACAGTGCAGGAGCGCATATGACGACAGCGAAAGAACCTCGAGTCACCACAGCAGGGCCGTCCTCGTCTTGGCGATACCTGTATCTGGTCGCAGCGATGCGTGGTGTCACCTTCTTCGGTAACATCGCCGCCGCCACCGCGATCGAACTTTCGCTTCAAGGCCGCGGATACAGCGGCGCAACCGTCGCCGGTGTCCTGCTGGCAGCGACCATGCCGCCGATCCTGCTCGGCCCACTGTCCGGTCGCATCGTCGACAAATACCCCAAGGCCAAGGTTCTGGCGGTCGCGGCCACGGTTCAGCTGGTGCTGGGAGCGGGCACGCTCCTGACCGATCGCCCTGTCATCTGGACAATGCTGATCCTGGGAATCAGCTGCGGTGTCGCGTTCGCGCATCCGGTGTTCGGTTCCATGCCGAGCCACTTGATGCCTCGCAAGGACCAGCCGCGCGCGGCGTCAATCTCGCAGATGTCCGCCATGGCGGGAATGCTCAGTGCCCCTGCCGTCGGTGCGCTGCTGGCGTCGCAGTTCGGCACGGACGGAGCACTCTGGCTGAACGTCGTCGCATTCGCCTTCGTGGTGGTGGGTGCGTTGACGCTGAGTCGCCATCCGGCATCGCGGGCGTCGGCGAAGACCGATGCGGCCGCGGCCGCTGACGACTCCGACGCGCGTGTCGCCGACGGCTACAGTGTGTGGTCGGACACGGCGCTGCGATCCCTTCTGGCCGCGAACGGTGTACTGATGTTGTGCGCCAGCACAATCAACGTTTTTGTGGTCTTCTTCGTTCGCGACACTCTCGACGCGTCGGAGAGGATGTACGGCCTGGTGGGGTCGGCATGGATGGCGGGCCTGATCCCCGGTGCGTTGCTGGTATCCAAGGTGCGCATTCCGATGGAGCGGATCTTGGTCGCCTCGTTTGGCTTCGTGGGACTCGGCATTCTGCTCACGGCCGCAGCACCGTCCGCTTGGTGGGTACTGCCGTTCTACTTCCTTGGCGGTCTCGGGAACGGTGCCGGCGCGACGGCAACGCACGTACTCCTCAATACCTATGTCCCCGAGAATCATCGCGGCCGCGCCTTCGCGGCTTTGGGCATGGTGTCTAACAGCGGCCCGAGTCTCGGCATACTCCTCGGTGGACTGTTCCTGGCCGTAGCCGACCCGCGGGCCGGATACCTGGTGGCGGGACTGGCGGTACTGATCGCTCTGGCCTTCGTCGCGCGGCGGGTACTCGCCATGGGATCTCCAGCCGCTGCCGCTGCCGCTGCACGGAAAGGGGACAGTGATGCCGGAACCGAATGACCTGCCCGGCGGCCCGGTAGTCGGATTGCCCGCCGGTACGTACGCGACGCATCACCCGTCGATGTGGATCCGCCGAACCGATGCGGCAAGCGATTGGTACGAGTCGATCCTGGGCCGGGTACAGCGAGACGCCGACGAGCAGATCGGCGGTCTGTTGCGAGGTACGACGGAGTGGGCGGTGCACCCGGAGTGGAGTCAGGTCGTCCAACAGGTCTACCGCAAATACGTGGCCGGAGACAGTCTTCACGCGATCTGCTCCGCTGCAAAGGCATTCCAACAGTCAGTGTCCACAATGGACCGGCAAGCCCTGCTCGAAGCGATCGGTGAGCAGAGCGGTTACGCGATGGGATACCCCGTGACGGTTGCAGTGCTCGACGGGGAACGGTCCGGCTACCGCATCGACTGGGCGGTGCCGACGCGCGGTGCCGGGGTGAGTCCGGAGCAGAGCGTCGCGCATGGGTTCGGTCCGCACATCGACGCAGTCGCCGGGGTAGCCAGACTGAACCGCGATATACGGGAGAGAGTTCAGCGGTTCGAGTCGACCGAGCTGGCGGACCCTCGGCGTTCGCATCGCCCGCATCGGTGTTCGGGCCCTGTCCTCTCGGCGCTGATCAGCGGTTTCCGTCGCTCCGGAGGAGTCGATCCCGATTGCTCTGACTTCACTGAGATCGTCGTCGAGTGTTCGGGATCCTGCACGTGGCTCGCCGGCGTCGACGAAAAGGTGCTCGCCGACTTGATATCCTGGGGCTGGCTCCACCATCGTGCCCCGATGACACCTATGTTGTCCGACTTGAACTTTCGTTACCATGGACGCGCGATCGGTGCGAGTGTCCCGCGTACCCGGGAGAACAGAGCGACCGGATTCTGCGCGGCGCACTTCCCCGAACAGATCGGTGCCGAACTAGACGGAGCGAGGACACGGACGCCGGGCACGGAGGCCGCGGACGCGTCCATTCGGGGGCTGTTCGATCGGATCAGGTCTGCGCTCCTCGACGTTCTCGACACCCAACCGGGTTTCACCGGCGTCGACGTCGACCGCGTTCGTACCAGGCTGAAATCGATCGTACTCGAAATACGGTCGCTCACCGAGGATCCGGTGCCAAGACGAGTGATCCCGACCGATGCGCACCGCAGTCTCGTGGAGTGGACCGAATTGTTGAACCGCGACCGTATGCACTCCGCGCACCGGTCCGCAGCACTGGTATCCGGTACCTCGTTCTTCCAGCACAGCCGTGGGCGGGTCGTGATAGGGACTAGCCTGGCCGATTCCGCGAGGCTGCATCGCGCCGCAGATCCGGTGTTCACCTGCGCCCGAATCGGGTTCGTGATGGGCCACGAACTGGGCCACGCCGTGGTGACAGCCACGGAAACAGCCGACGACTCGTCGATCGGCCGGTGGCTGCACGCCTTGTCCGCGTTCTACTCCACTGTCACGGTGGACGCAGGCGGCGGGGAACGGCTCGCCGTGAACCCGGCACGAATTCTCCGTGAGAGCAGCGCCGACGTGTTGGGCCTCGCGGCAGCTGTCGTCGCGTCGCGCCGCTACGCCTGGACGCAGAACGTGTCGACACGTCCGTCCACCACGGACCCGACTTTTCTACGCAGCTGGTTCGGTTTCTGGGAGAACCGGTTACCACTCGATCATTTGCGCGCGCGCTCGGTGACCGGCCCTCACGCCGTCCCTGCTGTTCGATGCGAGATCACCCCTGAGCTCGTGTCGACTGGCGGTGCCACTCTGACCGGGCAACCGGCCGGCGACGGTCCGGCGCCTCTACGTTTGGACGGTGTCGCATGAGTGAGGAAATCGAGGTTTTCGCGCGCGAGTTGTACACGAGCTATGTCGTCGGATACCCGGAATCGTGGATGTTGCCCCGTGGTCTGGCCACGATCACACCACCCGTCCGTCGCAGCGGCCGTGCCACCGACGTCTCTCGCTGCCGACGTTACGTTCGGGACAACTCGGCCAGGGCATACGACGCGGTGCTGTCCGGCGTCGCGGCGGAGTGGCACTCGGCGTTGATGTTGGCGGTACCGGCCAACGCGGTCTTGGTAGACGAGCGCCGATTCGCCGACGTCGATCGGATGTGGGCATCGTTGCTGCGCAGGGGGATCGATGACTGGGCGGTGTCGTCCACTGCCCACCGCTTCGCGGCTCAGGCCTGCGCCCGGCTCGGTCGCTTCGACGAGGCCGGCACAAGGATGGACTCGGCCATCGACGCGGCTCTCCGCAGCGCGGAGGGTAGCGTGCTCGCAGACGCCTATTACGTCCGCGCGTGGATCGAGGAACAGGCTGGGTTCATCACCGAGGCCCACACGGACGCGATGCGGTCGTTACACCTTGCGCGCGAGGCGGGCTACACGGTGCGAGAGGTGGATTCGCTCAATGCAATTGGAGTCCATGCCCACGCGCTCGGCCATATGGACGACGCTATTCGCTACTGTAATGCTGCCTCGGAGCTGGCAGCAGCACACGGTCTACGAAAACCGCGACTCGCGGCCTTAGACAGCCTGGCCGACATGGCAACAGTGAGGGGAGATCATGCCGGTGCGGTCGAATTGCTCACCGAAGTCGAATCCCAACTCACGCACGCGGACGAGGTCTACCACCTCGACGACGTGAGGATGCGCTTACGCGACGCGCGGCTCAAGAGGGCAGCGGCGGTTTCCTCACAGCGCAACGGCATTCCGGTGCGACGTACCGAGCAGAAAGAGGGTGTATCGACGATGACAACGAGTACAGCAGCATCTGTCCCGGTGAGTATCTCGATTGACACGACGAGGGCAGCCACCCGAATCGGGGCCATGCCGACTCTGGGTGTGCCGTCGATGTCGGCGGACGGTTCGGTGGTTGCCGTCGGGATCGTTACCGCGGACATCGACAGGAACACGTACGACGCGACCATGTGGATCTCTCGCCGCGGAGAGCCAGCGCAACCGTGGACTGCCGGGGGATCGAGCGACGGTTACTCGCCCGCCGTCTCGCCCGACGGACGCTGGGTGGTCTTCGCGCGAGTTCCGCAGGGCAGCAAGGTCTCTCAGCTGTTTTTAGCCGACGTCGACGGTATGATCTGCCGACAGATCACGGAGTCCGCCCTCGGTGTCAACTCCGGCCGATGGAATCCGTCCAGCTCGGCCCTGGCGTTTGTGACCCGCATCGACGTCGGTGGCCGCTATGCCGCAGCCACCGAACACACCGCACACCGGTTCACCGGCCTCGGCGGATTCGCCGACGGCTTCGGCGCGACCTTCGACCGTCCTCGCTCCATCCAAGTGGTCCACCCGTTCGATGGCCCGGGCACCACGATCATCGCCGATGCGAGCCTCGACGCCACCGACCCGTCGTGGAGTCCGGACGGGTCGTTGTTGACCTTCACTGGGAAGAGTGGGCCCGACTCGGATCTGAACGCCCGGAATTCGGTCTTTGCCTGTGCAGCGGACGGCTCAGGACGCCAGCTCGTGGCTTCCGGTGATCTGGTGATGGGCTGTCCACGGTTCGGACCCGACGGCCGGTCGGTGTTCGTCGCTGGCGAGGTGCTCGACAGCGAGGGGTTACCCGATGCCGCCGCGAGCTTCGGAGTCTGGCGAGCACCGTCGGACGGAAGAGCAGCGGTGGAACGCATCACCGACGAAGAGCCATACCACATCGGGTTCGCCTGTCAGACACAACAGCCGGTGGACGCCGGTATCCTCGCCGGTATCGACCGCCGCGGAGCTACTCACCTCGTACTCTTCGACTTCGACGGTTCCGAGCGGGATGTCGTGATCGGCGGGGAGCGACAGGTGAACGGCTTCGTCGCGACGTCTCGGCCCGACGGATCTCTCGTGGTCGCCGCAGTGGTGACTAGCGCGCGATCCGGGGGAGATCTGATCCTGACCGACGGGTCGACCGAAACGCAGCTCACGCATTTCGGTGACGACCTCGAACGAAGCTGCGGAATCCATCCGGTGGAGTCGTTCGAGACCGAGGTGGACGGGGTGTCGATTCAGGGATGGAAGGTGCTACCGCCGGGTGAGGGACCCTTCCCGACTGTTCTGTCCATCAAGGGCGGACCATTCACGCAGTTCGGCTACACACTGAACGGGCCTGCAGCCCTCGACGACGCGCAGTTGTATGCGGACGCAGGTATCGCCATGGTGCTCGTCAATCCGCGCGGGACCTCGGGCTACGGTCAGGCACACGGAAAGGCAGCGTCGCCCCTCGCGCCGGTCACGGAGCTCGATCTGCTTGCGGCGCTGACGAATGCGCTCAAGTCCGATGCCCGTCTGGACGCTGGGCGCGTCGGTGTCACCGGCGGTTCATTCGGTGGATACATGACCGCGTGGCTCGCAGCCAGGGCACCCGAGATGTTTCGAGCGGGGTTGTGTGAACGAGGAGTCTACGAAATCGACAGTTTCGCCGCGAGTGGAGACGACGGATGGAGCACTGCCACAGCGCTTTACGGCCGTGACCGGGGCACGTGGGCGGGACAGAGTCCCGTGACCTACGCGGACGAGATCGACCTACCGCTGCTGATCATGCACTCCTACGGTGACGGCCACTGTCCGTTCGATCAGGCCAGGAGGTTGTTCTTTGAGCTGCGTCTGAGGCACAAGGATGTCGAGCTGTTCGCATTTGGTGACGAGGGCCACGAGCTGTCGAGGTCGGGGTCGCCAGCCAACCGGATGGAGCGTCTGCGCGCGACTCTCGACTGGTGGGATAGATGGCTCTGCCGAGACCTGTCCCGAAATGCTGTCGAGCCGTCCGCGACCCGATGATGCACTCCGCGCTTGCCGAGCGCCAGGCGAAGAACATCATGGCGCGTTGCGATGTGATCGCTGCCGAGTCGTCGAGGCCGGACGGTATTCACCGCTTCTTCCTCAGCGAGGAACATGCCAGAGTGAACGCGCATCTGAGGCGGTGGATGACGAAATCGCGGTTGAAGGTGTGGCAAGACGACTTCGGCAGTCAGTGGGGCAGAGTGGATTCCGGACAAACGTCCGGCAAGGCCATGGTGATCGGCTCGCACATCGACACGGTTCCCGATGCCGGACGTTACGACGGTGTCCTCGGTGTACTCATCGGCATCGCGGTCGCCGAGATGGTCGCCGACAGCGGGATCCGGCTCGATCGTCCACTCGAAGTCGTTGCTTTCGGCGACGAAGAGGGAAGCAGGTTCCCGGCCACACTGATGTCCAGCCGGTTCGTGGCGGGCCTCGGAGACCTGGGGTGGTTGGACCTCGAGGACAAAGACGGTATATCACTCGCGTCGGCGATGGAGTCGTTCGGACTCGACCCCGCCGTGCTCGAGGGCTCATATGGTCATCGGCATCTCGACGGTGTCGGCTACTTCCTCGAACCCCACATCGAGCAGGCGGATGAGCTGGAGCGGCGTGGCCACGCCGTCGGTGCCGTCTCCGGTGTTGCCGGCGCGGTGCGGGCAACGGTCTCGGTGGTCGGGGAGGCCGGTCATGCCGGTTCTCTACTCGAATCGCGGCGCGACGCCGGATCCGGTGCCGCGGAGATCATGATGGCGATCGAGTCTTGCGCACGAGTCACACCCGATATGCGCGCGACGGTGGGCCGAGTCTCGTTCGGTCCGGGAGCGGTGAACGTCGTGCCCGGTCGCGCCGAGCTGTCGGTCGATCTCCGGGCGGCGAGTGACCAGCGTCTGCACCTGGTGTGGGACTCGTTGATGACGCAGATCGGCAAGATCTGCGATCGGCGGGGGTTGGAACTCTCGGTACGGCGTGATCATGCGGCGGGAGCGGTGGCGTTCGGCGGGGCGGTCACCACAGCCGTGTCAGAGTCCATCGAGTCCGGTATGGCGGGTGCGGCACCGACACTCTGGTCCATGCCGGGGCACGACGCGATGGTGATGGCCCCCGTTGTCGACACGGGCATGGTCTTCATCCGCAGCCGGGACGGTGTCAGCCACAGCCCGAACGAGTCGGTGTCGACGCACGATGTTGCGCAGGCGTTGGACGTCTGCCTGAGGACGGTCGTCAACCTTTGTTGTGCGCGGTCGCTCCGGCAGGCGTCTTGACTGTGGCGGCCACGTCGGGCCCAGGCTGCGGGTTCGATCGCCATCAGGAACATCGACAGGAAGGGTAGATAAAGGTCGTCAAGCTGCACGGATATGCTGCTCGGAATGCGTGGGTCAGG
>Ga0233386_1000405_pt1 | contig 11958 bp, 15 predicted proteins | sample ElkDunMinimDraft_17_FD_191544 | JGI IMG/M metagenome (GOLD analysis project Ga0233386, IMG submission 191544) | Fecal eukaryotic communites from dung pellets of Tule Elk in California, USA - Elk Dung G4 | ecosystem: Host-associated > Mammals > Digestive system > Large intestine > Fecal | place...
TGTGTTATGTGAATGTAGGATTATGATGATGGTAATGATGATGGTGTTATAAAGTGAATTAATTGACTTTGTGGGGAGAATGTGATATAATTATTATAGAAAGATGAAGAGAATCTCACTTATAGTTGTAGCAAGAAATTCAGCAAGTCAGAGTATCCATTATATCCATACCTCCTTTGAGTGGATGTAGCAGTCCACTCATTATGGACAATTAGTTTAATAGTAGAACATCGGCGTCAGTTAGAACGGTCGGAAATGTTGGTGCAAATCCAGCCTTGTCCATTTCATTCCTTTCTTCGCTCATTTCATTCCTTTTCAATTTCTAACAGATTGCTGGAAGAGCTGGTGAGGAGCCAGAAGAACGCTGTTAGAAATACCATTCCTTTTCAATCGTGTGTCCAGCATGACGCAGCTCTGCTGGACATGCGTGAATATAAAGTCAATGAATTGGGTTTAAAGAACGATTATTTTTTTGGAGAATTTAGTTTAAACTATCACTTGTAAGTGAGAAAAGAAAATGGAGGTGTTCCGATGGAATTTCACGAAAGATTTTATAATTGGCGCGTTCGCAAAGGTCTAACGCAAGGTCAAGCCGCGCAGTTAATTGGTGTTGGTCGCACATCATATAACCGTTATGAGAAGTATGGAATTGCAGGCGACATTAACAAACAGAAGTTCATTGACTTCTATTTAAACCATGAGGATGAATTTGATTTCGGGGAGTTGATTTAAAATGAATGAGCAAATGATTCAAATGATGATGCAGATGGTTCAAAATCAGCAACAGATGGCAGCGGCAAATCAACAGATGGTAAATAGCTTATTTGCTATGATGACACAGCCGCAACCAGACCCTGTTCAAGAAACAACTGTTGCTCCTGCACAAGGAACAGAACAAATTCAGGAATTGAAATCACAGATTGCAGATTTGCAAAGACAAGTTGATGCCTTGCAGAAACAGAATCAAATTCTAGCGGGAGAGAACACAGAATTACAATCGCAGTTAGAAGCATCACAAGCTGCTTATGAACAAGTTTCACAAGCTAACAACGAATTAAACATGCAGATTTCGCTTGTTGAGGCACACCGCGGCGAAAGCTTTGAAGAGCAGGTTGAAGAAGCAATAAGAACAAGCGGTGAGGATTACTACAATGAAATGAGAGAGCAATGGGAAAATGATAATTTAAGCAGTAAAGAGAAGCACGAAAAGATTGCTGATTTTGTGGACAGAAGAAATGATTACATTGAGAAGCAAAAAGCAGAAAAGAAAGCTGCTGCAAAGGAAAACCGCGCAGCAAAGAAAGCTGAAATGGAAGAGATTAAGAGAACAGACCCTGCTCAGTGGGAAGAAATGCAAAAAGAAAAGGCTGAGAAGAAGCTTCAAGCACAAATGAGAAAAGCTCAAAGACAGCAAGAAGAAGAGGAATTAAAGAGAACAGACCCAGCAGCATGGGAAGAACTACAAAAGAAGAAAGCAGCAAAAGTTGCAAAAGCCGCAGAAACAAGAAAGAGAAATCAGGAAGCCGCAGCATATGAAGCTGTTAAAAATGGTATCGACTTTGGCTTCTAATTTAGGGGTGAGAAGAAATGGGCGCCAAGCTGAAAGGCATTTTAGAACTGAAATTAAATTCAAAAGAAGTTGTTCTATATACCAAGAATGGCGTTCATTCCGCGCCCACATTAGACAGCTTTATTTATGATTTCCAATCCACTAATGGAACTATTATCTATTTAAGAGAAAAATTCTTTAATCCAATTTACCAGCATTTGAAAAGAAATGCAGAGGAAATGGTTTTTGAAATTAAAGTAGGAGATAAACACATTGGTTTCACAATTAAGACAGGTTCTGTTAAGACAACAAAGACTTTCTACTCTATGAAATATAAAATAGGAACAGACGAACTTGACGTTCAGAAATCTTTGGTTTTAATAGAAGGCGCGCCGACATGTTGTAAATCTGGTTATACTTCTATGCTAAGAAAAATCATTAAGGTTAAAGAGCCAATGCTTGATTTTACCATTGATAACAAGCCTTCTCTTAGTCCTATGATTTTCGCAAAAACAAACAAAGAATTTGTGAATGCAAAATGCTTTGATATTACTAGTTTCTATCCCTTTCTTCTAACCCAGAAACTACCAATGTTTCAAGATTTTATTGAGAGAGAGGAAATGGAAATTGGAAATGAAAATGAGACATATTACGGCGCGATTTTAATAAAGAAAATTAAAGCAAAATCCACTATCTATCCTCTTAGTTTAGTAGGAGAAAACATGGATAGACAAGTGAGAAATGGCTAGGGATTGAACATAGTGCATTGCGGCACAAGATTGATTTCTGCTGATGAGGTTATACTTTTTGGTTTTATTCCATTTCTCTTAAACGCATTGAAAGAATATGATTATGAGGAATATGTGATTTCAAAACAAGTTGCGCGGTTTAAGCTTGAAATTGACTGGGATTTAAGAAAGTTAGTCATTGAAATGTTTAATGTTAAGCAAGAGAAAAAGAGAAAAGGAGAGAATTATCAAGGAGAAAAAATTCTATTAAATCGTCTCTATGGATTTTTTATCACAAAGGGAAACAACGCGCCCGCGCATTATTCTCAATTTATAGTTCAAAAGGGAAAAAACATTTTACTTGAAATCATAAGGAAAATAGGATTGAAAGACTTAGTTCATTCTCATACAGATAGCATTAAGTTTGTTGGCAGCCACGAAGACGTAATTGAAGAATATAATAAGACTGTTGAATTTGAAGAGCTTGGCAAATTTGATTTTGAAGGCACAATGGAAAAGGTTATTTACTACGGGACAAACAAAGCAAAATATATCATGAATGGAGAATTGAAATTCAAGCATGGCGGCATTGAAGCAAAAGATATTGAACCTTTGTTGAATTTGACCTATGAGGAAATTGATAAGAAAACAAAATATGAACTAACAACTTTTTATGTATATTCTAGTGATAAAGGATTTTATGCCAACACTGTTGAGAGGGAGTTTGGAGGGAGCTTAAATGGAGATTAATTTTCATAAGGTTGAGAAATGGAACTTTCATGTATTAGATACGTTCTATAATGAATCAGGAATTTACTTACTTAAATTTCCAAATGGAATGAAATACCTAGGAAAGTCAAAGAAAATAAATCGTCGCATTCGTGAGCATTTCTAGGACAACAGGGCATGGCATGAAAAAGCAAGAAAGACTTACACGAATTTAAGCCTTATTCCATATTATGACCCTTATACTTTCGCGGCTAAGCAACATCCAGAATGGAAATTAATGACAAAGAAAAGAAAGCAAATTGTTTTGGCTGAATATGAGAAATACTATGAGAACTATAAGAGCAACTACTATAAAATGTGCTGCGATTATTTTAGCAAGGTTGAACTATGGGTGTGGCGTGTTCCAGAAGAAGATATCACAGAAGCAGAAAATTTATGTTTAAGCCAAATTGCCTTAGAAGGCAAAAAGGAAAATTACTATAATACCGTATATCCAAAGGAGGTAATGAAATGAGAAATAGTGATGACTTTCTAACTAACCATGGGAATATTCCTGATTATCCTGATTACTATATAACAAGCTGTGGCCGCGTTTGGTCATTTAAGAGAAACAGATTTCTGAAATTAATGAAGAAGCCGCGCACTGGTTATTATGTCGTTAATCTTTATAACGAAAATGGAATGAAACAGTTCCAAATTCATAGTCTTGTCGCCCTAGTCTATGTTCCAAATCCAGAAAACAAGCCTCAAATTAATCACATTGACGGATGCAAAGAGAACAATTGCGCTTCTAATTTAGAATGGGTGACGTCCAGTGAAAATATTAAACATGCTTATGACACGGGTCTTAGAACAAGAACACATAGAGTTAAGAAGGTTTATTGTCCTGAGAATGGCAAAATTTATAAGAATTGTAATGAAGCCGCGCGCGATTTGAGTATTAGTGAGGCTAATGTTTGGCGTTGTTGCAATGGTAAACAATCTAATGTTTTTGGTTATACGTTTCGTTATTACGAGGAGGGTTGATGATGTTGTGGTTGGTTATTACTTATTGGCTAATAATTTTTACTATAGGAGGGGAAACAAAATGAAAATTAAAGAAGTTGAAAGAAGATTAGAGGATTTGGTTTGGGGATTCAAGAATGGATGCACCGATTTCTTCGCGCCCAAAGATGAGGAACTTGCAAACGCAGAAGCCCTGCAAATTGCTTTGGATTTAATCAGAGATTTAAGAAAGATTAACAACATCTCTGAGGATGGTGATATCTAATGGCATTCTATTCCTTAGATAGTATAAATAAAATAGGAGCTTAGTATAATTTCTTACTAGGTGGGCGTGGCTGTGGCAAAACTTATGGTGTCATTAAATAGGCGATTGAGCATTACTTTAAAACAGGTGAGCCATTCGCCTATATAAGACGCTATAAGGAATCTATCGCGCCCTCGAAGATTTCTTCATTATTGAAGCCGCACAACGAACTTATTGAAATGCTGAGTGATGGTCAATACAATTGTGCTAAGGTTTGGCAGTAGAAAATTTGGCTGGAATACAGAGACGAAGAAGGAGAACGCGTTAGAAAAGACCCCAACCCTATTTGTTTTCTAGTTTCTCTTAACACGCAGGACAATGATAAAGGTGAAGATAAAGGTTTCGTTAAATACATCATCTTTGATGAGGTCATCGCGCGCAATGGTTATTTGCGGGATGAATGGAGCATTTTCACTAACTGCTTATCATCTCTCATTCGACACAGACCCGGCACAATCATTTATATGCTTGCAAACCCTATCTCCAAATTCTGCCTTTATTTTGACGAACTTGGAATTGATTTTAACGCGGCAAAACAAGGTCATCTCTATGTTATAAAGTATGACGATGAGGGCAAATCCAAATGTGCTTTTGAATGGATTGCTGATAATTTGGAAGGCTCTTCAAGCGTTGCAGATGAATATTTTGCTTTCAAAAATGATAAGGTAAAATCTATCACAGATGGCACTTGGGAATTTGATGAGGTACAGCATTTACCAGCTGGCTATTACATGATTTCAGAAGAGAAAAAGAAGTTCTATTTCTGCTTTACTGGAAAAGTATTTTGTTGTGAATTGCGCCGCTATGAAAAAACCTATTTTCTATTTTTTAGACCGGCAAAAGAAGTTCCAAAGAAATCTTACTACTTCACATTGGAAAGAAACTTTGACCCCTATGCAATTGTTGGTTGTAATAAGGCACATCCTGTTTATCAGCTAATTGATAAGTTTTGGAGAACAGGTCAAGTTTATTACAGCGACAACACCACCGGCGATTATATCTTGGGCTATCGCGCCGCCGCGAATAATTTAAAGATTTAAAAGGAGGAATTGGAATGAAAGAAAGCAGAAATGGATTAAGCTTTTGCGAAATCTTGACACTAATTTTCATTGTGCTAAAATTTCTTAATTACATCCATTGGAGTTGGCTTATAGTCCTGTCTCCTATGCTTATCGAAATAATACTAACTATCATACTTTCAATAATTATATTTCTAAAAAAGAAAACCCCTCTCGATTGAGAGGGGCTTTTATTATCATTAAACGTAAACACCAGAAGCCATAAGAGCAGCAATTTCACTTCTTTCAGCATCAGTTGCAGTTAGTCCATTTAAGACAATTGTACGACAACTTAAAAATCCTTCAAAAGGCTTACCATTTATTGTTCCACCAATATCAGAAGGATAACCAAATTGCTCAGCATAGTTTTCTGGATTAGACCACTTAGAACGAGCAATAATTAAATAGCATTGTGTGTCTATTGGAGTTGTTGCTGGGCCGCCCTATGCGTTGGAAGCTATAGTGGCAACACCTGAATTAGCCGCACTAACTGAATTGGCAAGACTGTTTAATCCAGAGCCCACTCCTTTTAGCGCGCCGCCTACCATGTCGTTCTGAATACCATTCATAAATAGTTGGCCTGCGCCTGATAAATTACCCTAAGCGCCATAAAGACCACTCAAACCACCAACTAACTCACTAATACCACCTGTTGCTGCTGCAATTGCAACTCTGCCTACCGTTGAAAGGACTGTCGAAGCTACTTGTGTTCCAACAGTAGCATCACGGGCTGAAAGTGGAAGTACTTGCGCACAAGTTCCTTTAAATTCATAGCGATAATTACAATGTCCAAATCTATCTTGAGTCCAAACTGTGGCAACAAGATCTCCTGTTTGAACATCACTAACATAATCAACACTTAGCACGCCTTCCATGACAGCCTCTACGTCTATCTGCTTTACACCAATATAAGGTAAATGAATATAAATAGCAGTATTGTCAAAATCAGGGAAGCCTTCATACCAGCGAGGATCGGTTATGTCTAAATCTCCAACATGATAATCGGTATAGGTGTTAGAAAAGAGATGGACTTGATCTGTTGATAAATTAATTTCAGCCGCTTTTATTACGGATTTATTACTTGAATACTTAGGACCTAGTGCATATGGCATGAAATGGCATGTGACTATTGCATCTCTGGGATTAAAGAAATTATTAGCAAAGGATTCCCAGAAACTAGGCGACCAGAGCCTATTTATAACCTAATAAAGAGCTGCATTATCGGCGCCGGGAAGTAAACAATATCTGTTTTGATTCGCACTCTAAAAAGCTGAAAGACTATTCCAATTTGCAACTCTTGTTGCAATTCCACTACCATTACGATCACCACGGTCATTAGAAGGGCCTGAAAAAGCACCATGACCGCCTTGACTATAACTAGTCTCACCACTTGAAGCAGGTGTTGTTTCTTCTTTCCAGAAAGGCGCGCTTAGAGCTGTAATTTCTGCCCTTTGCGGCAAATCGTCCGCAGAAAGAGAAATAGCTACAATTCCAGTGTAGGTTTCTTCTTCATAATCAAATCTTATCATCTGAACAAGTAATCTAGATTGATAACTATTTAATGGATTTGATTGAGTAGAAGTCATTCTGATCATGACGTTATCAGCTGTCGCATAAGGTTGTCCAAACAAAGCAGTACCAAAAGCACCATTCGCTTTCCACCAGAACTCGCCGGGATAATAGTTGCCACCTGTTCCGAAAGGTCTTCTATTGTACAAGACATTAACAGATTCTGAAATGCCATCAGCTGTCGGAATTAATGAACGAGAAACACCAAAAAATCCAGTAGCACCAGTATAGAAGATTTGAGCAAAATTTGGAACTTCATAATATTGGGTGTTTTTATCCCAAGTTGGATAGTAAACGCCTGAACGTGCTGTGCCCGCGCTAGAATAATTAGCGTAATAAACCCCAGAAACTGATGAAATATTTTTTGTGAAATATTTATCCATGTAATGCAATTCCCAATCGGCTGGTCTTTCTCCAATTGTAATAAGTTTAGCTTCTGAAATACCATAAGGAGTGCTTTCGGTGCCGTCTCCAACATCATAAGCCGGAGGTAAAACTAGGTTCTGTTCAGAACTGGAACTTTCTGCGTATCCGCTTAAATAATTAATGCCAGCAGTAGTAATATGTATTCTAATTTGTTTTAATTCCTCGCCGGTAGTTGGCATTGTTCCAGTTATTTGATTTCTTATTTGATAGTCCTAATCAATTACAGCATTCTCAAAGTCAAAAGAGGCACATTGATAATTAATAATATTTGCATCTGATTTTGCCCCTTTATAAAGCATAATTGATGCCATTATTTACACCTCCTTATCATGGTGCAGGCGCGCCTGTACCAAGTGTTATTAAATATAAAGTATCAGGTTTACCAATATCATTGCCAATATTTAGATATTGATTTTCTATGTATGTATTATAAATTCTCTTATCATCATGTAAATAGAAATTATATTGGTTAGTTGAGCGCGCCGCGATTAATGGGCAGTTTCTGATTTGAGAATCATAAGTGGAAAGAACATCAACATGACCATAAACGGAAACTTTATTACCTGCTTCTCCGACAATATTAGTAATGAAATATTTGCGCCCAAATTCAGGAATTTCCATGTAGTTAACATGGGTTAGGTCAACCTTATCTTTATCTAAGATAATTTGAGGATTCAAGCGATCAACTGGTTCATAAACCTCGCACTCAATATTATCCTATACTGGGAAAACATCCTTAGTAAGATAGCGTTCATCGCTTCTGTTTATGCCCAAAGAAACTCTAATGCTCATTCGTTGCCACCTCCATTCTTAATGTAGAAAGAAAGTTCTTGCAATGCCGCGGTGTTCTATTGCAAGATATCATTCATCTTATCAATTTGCGCGGCATTACGAGCATCCTGAATTTTGTTTTGCCACATGAAGTAAACGCAAGCAGCGATTGGGAATCCCAAAGTCGAAACAGCCGTTATAATATCTGCAAAACTCATTTCATTTCACCTCTTAGAATGACTCATCTTCGGGATTCTCAACATCGAGAGACGCGGTTTTCAATCCAGAAAGAGAAGCTGGGTTAATTGAATTTAAGGTTGTAGCAGGTGATACATCTACCCACTTATCATCATTGTGATTAAAACTAAAACTCATCACAATTAGTGAGCCTGCTGGAATTTCCTCATCAATCCGCATACGAATGCCGCCCTCATTATTGACCCAACATTGCCGGAGAATATTGTTTGCATAGCATGGGCCCGCAATGAGATAAGGAGGTCTATATCCTGCCGCTACCGACGCAAGGAAGAAACTTGTGGAAACAGCAAGAGCATTTGTGGATACAGCTCTGATATTAATTGTTATGATATCTCCCGTCACTATTGCGCTGTATTGGAAGCTAGAAAATGCCACGCTAGGATTCGGAGTGATTGCTGCTGTCACAACGGATGGTTTATCTTGTAAACTAGCATAAACGCCGCCGCTCGTAATAAGGTTTTCGCTGTTCTGAATTGGAGTAGTATCAGTGCCAAATTTTTCAAGAACCGTTAAGTTTCTATTGCTTTCTTGGATGCGCGCGTAGTGGATTTCAGGATAACCATTAGTGTTATTATCAATTGCAAAATAATCAAGAATGCCGCCGCCCTCAGAAAGGAAATACCATGTGCGCCCATTCATTACGAAAGGTCTGTGCTTTGCAAGAACAGATGCAATTTCTCTTGGTAGTGTTGAACCCTGAGCCGCGCTAAATCCCTCTTGCTCAAAAATAGAATCAACGTCAAGAGCTAAATTTGCAATGTTTGTAGTATTCGTACCAATCTAATTTTTATAAGCATCGGTAAAGTCATTTGTTGAAAGCCCCTTTCCCGCAACTTTCTTAACGAAAAGGGCATCAGCTTGTTCTTTGGTGTAAGTATCTTCGGGAGAGCCACCGCCGCCACCTTCAATTCTATCAATTTCCTGATAAAGAATTTCAAGCCGCTGTCTTATTTGAGAAACGATTAAATTAAGGTCTGTCATTGTATTTCACCTCTTTACATAAAAAGGAGCAGCGACATAGCGCCGCCGCTCCGCTTTGTTTTTATTCTTATGAGTTTGCATCAGCAACAACGAATACAACGCAGTTCTCATAAGTATCATTCATGTAGCCTGCATCCCACTTGTAGAAGTAGTTGGTGTACTCGCCGCGAGGGTTATACTGAGAAGTAATACGATAGTTCTCGTTAACAACAGCAGCCGCTTCTTCGTCAAACATTACAGCAACAATACCTTTCTGCTTAACATCAGCAGTAGTAGTGCCATCGGTAACAGTAATGTCAATCTCGCTTCTTACATCAAAATCATCATCGGAATTACCCTGAGTCTGCCAGAAAGGAACAGTGGAATAACCGGCCATCTTAACAAACTCATTGTGGTAAGTATCAGAATAGAGATAAGTTTCCATGTCTTTCGCGAACTCGGAAAGAGCAACGAACTTAAGACGATCAGAAGGAGTGAATGTAATGTAAGAATTAGAATCATTATACTTTACAGAAGCTGTCTTGAGATAGTCTTTGTAAAGGGAAATAGTTTTGGTTGCAAATCTTAGGAACTCAATAGAGCGAAGAGCCTGTGCCGGAGTAAGAGCAGTCGTACCAGCTGGAAGATTTGCATTGTACTCAGTGAGTAGATTGACAACATTCTTGCCACCGTGAATCTTAAGACCAATAAGGTTGTTAATGGTTCTCATGATTAGAGCGTCGGTAGAAAGAGTCATCTTAAGCTGAATACGGTTTTCAATCATAGCAATGAAGCGACCCATTTCAGAAGCAGAAGTGAAAGCCTGCTTTAGCATGAGGTCAGAAATAGTAATTGGAGCTTCGTAAGTGACCTTAGAGTTATAAACTTTCTGTGTTGCTGTAGGAGCGGAAATTACGAATGGGTCAAGCTCAGAAGCATCAGCAATGCCAAGACCATCGAGAGTACCAAGTTTCCAAGAAGCATTGTCTCTGAAATCCGGAACCTCTGCGCGCACCTTCATTAGAATGGAGCCATATTCGTAAGAGTCCTTTAGAATGTTAGGAGCCTGTGTTGCGTAAGTTCTGTCAACATACTTAACGCGACCAACGCGGTCAATAATATCTTTAACAAAATCATTCATATTGCCATTTGCAGTAAGAGAAGTAGTAACAACCTTACCAACATCAACAATGTTGCTTAAGTCTTCTTTTACGATAGCTGCTTCGCCGGTAACCTCATCAATAATACCAGCAGCTGAAATAGAGCCATTAAGCACGCTAGAAATCTGTGTAACTTTCATTTAAAAATCACCTCATTTCAATTTTAATCCCAAACATAGAGCAAAAGCTCTTTGTTAATATCTTCAAAGAATTCTTTAAGTAAAGAGTAGCGAACAAGCTGTCTCTCACTTTCAATCATTTGCTGGCTTGTCGTGACGCCAATGTTTCCGCTTCTTGTTAGAGAATGCTCAGTCTCATCATTTCTATTTGTATAAGATTTCGTGTCCGTATAAGAAGGAGAATTTGGTGAGCCAGCTGTAATACGACCTGTTGCCGGCATATCTGTTTCTACATTAGAAACTGTACTCTGCGCGGTGTCTCCTTGGGTCGTGTCATAGTTTTGAAGTCTGCCTGTTGAATCATCGTCCATTGTAGTTGTATAGTGCTTTGTAGTTGGAGTTCCATCTGGTGATGTTTGCTGTGTTGCAATTGAATTGCCAACTGCACCGCTTGTATCTGTTGTTACTGCTCTGCCTGCGCGCACATCACTTACGCCTTTCTGGTCTGTTGCTATCTTTCTATTAGCATCAACGGTAATGGTTAGATTCTTAACATCATCTTCCGTGGTATCAATTATGCTTGAAGCAAGAGGGCCAAACACTTCAACGCCTGTGATTTTCTTTCCATCTACTTCATGTCCTAAGCTCTCTTGTCCGTTATAGGTCTTCGTATCGGTACCTGCTTCTACCATATCATAGTTAGAAATCGGGTCATAAATGAAACCAAGAGTTTCTGCCAATCTCTTATATTTAAAGTAGTTTTGGTCAAGAACAGCTTTAAGCTTTTTAGCTAATTTTGAAAGAGAATTTTGATTGCCAATTCCAGATTGAGAATTACTACTATCAAAGTAATAAAGCTGTGAGAATAAGCGTTCTCCATAGAGAGCAAGATAATCGTTTCTAATGTCGTTAAGAGAAACACCACAATTTAAATAATCTGGTTGTTCTACTCCTTCGTCATTAAGAGCAACAAACTTAAAATAAATAGAACTGAAAATATCTGCAATGCGTGAACCTTCTTGCTGAAAAATATAAGTTAAGCAATCGGTGTTCCCTGTGAAAGGATCTCTTACATCAGACCAATCAATGACTGGAAGATAGCATCCGCGCGCCTTGTTTCTTCTCATATCACGTTCTGCAATACCCATCAGTCATCATCTCCTTCGGTACTTTCCTCTGAAGCATCTTCCTTTGCAATTTCCATGGCTTTCTCAGCAGCTTCTTCAAGGTCATCAGTAGCATCAGGTTGAGCAGCATCGTCTTCCTTAATACCATCAACTTGCGCCTCTTGGTCATCTTGGTCAATTTGCTCTGCCTCAGTG
>Ga0233386_1000406_pt1 | contig 11944 bp, 12 predicted proteins | sample ElkDunMinimDraft_17_FD_191544 | JGI IMG/M metagenome (GOLD analysis project Ga0233386, IMG submission 191544) | Fecal eukaryotic communites from dung pellets of Tule Elk in California, USA - Elk Dung G4 | ecosystem: Host-associated > Mammals > Digestive system > Large intestine > Fecal | place...
AGCAGGAACAGGAAAACCAGCCGGAACAGGAAAACCAGCCGGAACAGGCAAACCAGCCGGAAAAGGCAAACCAGCCGGAAAAGGCAAACCAGCCGGAACAGGAAAACCAGCCGGAACAGGCAAACCAGCCGGAAAAGGCAAACCAGCCGGAAATGACATCTGCACAAATATTAATTCATGTTACCGAACTTATGCAGAACGCACAAGTCTACATGGATACAGCGGAATTTGAGTCTTTATGTGAATCTATGATTGACATGATTTCTAATTTATAATGAAAAGAGGTGAATATTTATGACAAATCAGCCTGAAATTACTACTTCAAGTGCGTATAATGCTATTCGTGAAATTATTGAACAATATCGAAAAGAACACGGCAACACACAAGCACTGTGCTTGTGTGGAGATATTGAAGAAATGATTGAAGATATTAAATATTACATTGTTGACAGTATGACAGAATAGTGAAAAGAGGGCATATGCCCTCTTTTCCAGTTGCTAGATGCCTAGCACGCCGACGGTTGCTAGATGCCTAGCACGCCGACGGTTGCTAGATGCCTAGCACGCCGACGGTTGCTAGATGCCTAGCACGCCGACGGTTGCTAGATGCCTAGCACAGAGAAAAGAGGTTAGACAATGAGCGATTATATTTTTTGTTTCAATTCTGTAAACAGAAGCTTATCAAAACTATGCGTTAAATTCCCTATGCTGAAAATGGAGATATACAGAGACGACAGCAAAAAGGAATTTACAATAAAAATTTTTTTTAAAGGTGGTGATGCTTAATGAATGTTTTGTTTTTGCCCGTTGATGAAAGTGACAAGGCTTACTGTTCTCAATGTGGCGTAAAGGCAACACTTATTGAAATTTTTTCAGGTCATTTTTTCTGCAATAAGTGTTCTAACAGTCAAGAAATAAATCCTAAATATCCGTTTGAAGATAAGAATTATTTTGAAAACTAAAAAGGAGTTTTTATTATGAACGAACTTATTAAAGTATCCGATTTTTCTGATATGGATTTTGAATTCACTTCAATGGCACTGAATACTATCGAGGAAAAGAAGATTTTCCACAATGCAACACAGAATCCGGAATTCAAGGCATCTGATTTTATCAACAAATCTTTCATCTGCAAAGACCTCTACATGCGTAAAGCTATCATTCACAACGACGAGGGAGAAGCATCAGAAGTTATCCAGACAATTTTTGTAACTCCCGACGGTAAGGGCATTCTCAGCAATTCAATCGGCATTGCAAAGTCCGTGGCATCAATCATCAATATTTTTGGTGCGCCGTCCGAATGGGGCTTTGAGGGGCTTGAACTTGAGGTGAAAGAAATCAATTTCAAGAACGGCAGATATTTCAAAGTTCTTGTTAAGTGATTATATGGCTCTGCTAGTTATCTAGCAGAGCCATTTTCTATATGTGAGGTGATTTATAATGTGTAATGATTACGATATAGAAGATTTTGGTGGCGGTTATTATTGCCCATATCTGGGCGGTTGGTGCTATGAAGATACTGGTAGTTTATCTTGTATCGAATGTGAGCATTATATAACATTCAACAAATATTATGATACAGATAGCATATATTCTGTATATGAAAAAATAGATAAGGAGAGTGATGAAAATGCTTAAATCTTTTAAAGCAAAAATAAATGCCATTAATAAATGGTTCAGTGATGTTGCAGATATTTTCGGTTATGATTCAACAGAATTTTCATACCTTAAAAGTTCTTATGAGCAATCATTCAATAGAGTGCCTATGGAAATAAATGGAAAAGTTCATCTCGAAACTCCTGATTTTAGAGGTATAACCTCAACGAATGAAAAGGGGATAACTGTTATTGATAGGGATGCTGTATCATATCTTACTTCTGGAGAATTTAAACCATTTAAAAAAGTTTATGAAGAAATCTTTGATAGAACTTTGAGAAAGTTTGAACGCAAAGGCGGTATTTACAAAATGGCGAGAAGTTACAGCTATGTAACACCAACCGGAATAGTTAAACGTGTTGATTCTTTAGCACTTGCTAAGAAATATAAAGACCAGATAAAGCAAAGTGCGTATAGAAGATATAGGCTTGAAACTGAACATGATACCAATATTTATGTAGAGATTGAAAAAGTTGAAGATGAATCAGTAATGAGAGAATTTAAATCTAGGCTAACCGAAATTGCTAAAAAAGACGGAAAATTGATTTCAACAAAAGCGGAATTTATCGCATTAGAAGATGAAGTTTTTGATTATCTTGAATTACAGAGATTATCACAAATGAAAAATTTAGATGCGCAAAAATCGGCAGAGCGTGATGAAGAAATCCCCTTAAGTGCAAGTGACATATTAGGTGGTTTGAGCATAAGAAGTCGCTAGTTATCTAGCATAAAGGAGTTGTCGAAATGATTATTTACTGGGAAAAAGATTCTGATAAAATAAGAGATAAGATAGAAGAAATTATTTTCCATGCAGAATTGGTTGTTGACCGTAAATTTGACAGTGAGACAATGAAACCTAAAACAGATAATTTTTATAAACTGGGATGCGGTTTTGATATTGAAACGTCAAGAGTTGAATTGCCTGATATTACAATATCTATATGCTATCACTGGCAATTTACCATAGACTATTTAACAGTCGGCGGACGTTCTTTAACGACAATGTATCAATTCTTTTCTGAATTGGACAAATTACTACAAGTTAGAAATGCTAGATTATTAGTTCTTGATGCTAACTTAAACTATGAGTTCCAATTTTGCAAGCATTATTGGAACGGATTAGGAATAAGCGAATTATTTGCAAAGGGTGCGAGAGAGCCTTTAAGATTATTAGTAGGTAAATCATTATTCTTTGCAGAAGTTCTCGGTTTATTTGGTACTTCTCTAGCCAATATTGCAGACAATTATTGTACAATTAAAAAATTAAAAGGCGATTTAGACCATAACAAAGTCAGAAATTCTAAAACTATAATATATCCTAAAGAGGGTCAATATTGTGAAAACGATACTGTAATATTAAAGCAATTAGGGGGTTATATATTCAACAATTTCTTTGGAAATAATGAAAAATTCCCGTTAACTGCAATATCTAGGATAAGAAATAAAATTAAAAAGAAATGCGGAAAAAGATTGAGATATATAAAAAAGGATATAGAAGAATGGATGCCAGATGAAGATGACTATACCATTTTAAGAAATTATCTATTTAAAGGTGGTATTTGTGGAACAAATCTTGAATACATGAATATCGAATTAGATAATGTGCTAATGGCAGATTATACTTCTGATTATCCGGCAAAATGTTTTCATTATAAATTTCCAATGGGGAAATGTAGGAGAGTTAAACCTAGTGTTGAGAATATTAAAAAGGCTTTAAAATTAAGAAAACCGTTCATAATGAAAATAGAATTTCATAATTTGCAAAGTACGACTACACATTCTATTATATCAACTCATAAATGCATTGATTCTAAAGAATTTAAACAATGCAATTCTACCATAGATAATGGTAGAATATATAGAGCAGATAAAGCAACATTATTTCTAAACGATATTGAATTATTGTCATTCGGATTTTTCAATACAAGTGATAGAACTGCATACACTTTTGATAGAGCAGAAACAAAAGTATTGCAAATGTGGGTATTTGATTATTACGGAAAACTGCCTGAGCATGTTCTTTCTGAAATTGAAGAAGAATACCGGAAAAAAACTGTACTCAAAAAAGAAATTAAAAAACATGAAACATATTTAGAAGAAAATGGAAAATTAGATATATCATTTTATGACTATATGAATTTAAGGATAGATTATAGAGATTCTAAATCTGCTGTAAACGGAATATTTGGTATGATGTGTACTGCATTATATAGGGATGATTTAATATTTAATGGTGACATTATAGACAATACCAGAGATGAAGATAATAAGATAATATACAGAGAATATTCACAAGCAATTCAAAATTTGTTTCTATATCCATTCTGGGGATTTTGGATAACGTCATACGCACGAATGGTTTTAATAGATGCGATTATACGATACCCTGACGTAATAGTGCAATATGATACAGATAGCATATACTTTGTAAATGATGGTAGTGAACAAAGTGAGGGTTTGAAAAAATATATGCTAGAATACAATTCCAAAGTTACAGAAGTGAATAAAGCGATATTTAATAATGACCCAATATTTGAGGATTTAGGATGCTGGGATATAAACAAAGAGAATTATAAAAGATTTAAGGGATTGGGCAGTAAAAGATATATGTATGAAGATAAAAAGGGATTGCACGTTACTATAAGTGGATGCAGAAGTGTGAATGTTGTAACATATAATGGTGAAATATATGATGAAATGGAATTTTACAAATTGGCTAATAATAAAAAAATGAATGATAATGAAATAGAAGAAGTTGTAAAAACGATAAAAAGAATATCCACTTTGGAATATCAATATATAAAAAAGAAAGTAGGTTGCAGTATATTTGAATATTTTGACGACGGATTAGAAATTGAAGAAGAATTTTCAAATAAACTATGCTCAAAATATGTTGAATTGAATACAATCGCTGAAAAAATACCGTCTTTAAAAATCAAAGTTGAAGATTATCAAGGCAATATATGCACCATGCCTGTTAGTTCGTGTGTTGTGCTAGAGCCAGTCGAATTCAACATGTCAGTGAAAGATGAACATATAATGCTGTATAAGTTGTTACAGTCATTTATAAAAAATCATCCTAATGTCAGTCTTTTAGATAATAGTGATTTAGAAGAAACAATAAAAAATAACCTTGCTAGTTGACTAGCAAGGTTATTTTCATAGTTCACTTAAAAATTTATCGAATAAATCTCCAGTTTCGTTATCGCTAAATACAACCCTATTGTCTTTTATAAATGTTCTAATCTTTAACGCTAACTTATCTTTGTAAAAGAATACTTGATTCGGCTCAATTGGTAAAGTCAATACATATTGTATATCACCGTTTTTCGCAGAGTAATAATTTGTTGGATGCACTTCAAAGAATATTCCGCTATCTGTTGAAATGAATGCGCCCTCTAAATATAAATCATCATGATAATTGAAATAAATCCCTCTACAAAGCAGTTCACGATTTTTCAATTCGCAAGTTTGCGGATACATTTTAACGTTCCATTCACCATTGCCAACAATAGCGTTCAATTCAGGATTGTTAAAGCCGTAATGCGCCAAATTAAAAAGTTTACGTTTTTCAGGTGCTCTGTTTTCAAGAAAGTGTATATAGATAGGCATATTTTCACTTGTGTAAACTATTTTAGATTCTCCACGTTTTAATTTTCTGACTTCATTTTGAATTGTCAGTTGTCTATACCAAATATTGTTAACGTCTAAAGTGTTTCCTAGTATGAAGATTTTATCACTCATTCTTTCACGGACAATAGTCTTGTGCAAGTGAATAAAGCGTACAAATTCTTCTGGAGTATTCTTGTCATTAAAGCACTCATCTAAAACAATCCAGTCCCCTAATGGTGCTTCATATTGACTACATAGTGCATAGCAATCTTCACTAGCTAAAGAAACACAAAAGGGGTCATGCGCTCTTTTTTCTTCAACACCATTTTCATTAATGTATGAATAATAAAACTTTTTCTGATAATACTTAACGTTATTATACTCGCCGTCAGTCAACAGATTTATATATTTGCCCGAATCATAGCTAATAATTGTGTTGAATAAGTCGTTATAATAGGATGCTTTAACGACATGATGCCTTATCAACTGAATAACTGTTCCATACAATTTATTCATGCACATTCCGTATAATAAAATATTAGTCGTTTTACCTACTGAACGTTCAGAATTTAAATTATACCATTTAAGATTCTCATTTTCTATAGGTATAATTTCAGTGAAATCGTATTCTTTCGGAATTCCTAAAGAACGATAGAGTTTAGAAATTTTCTTGTAATTGTATTTTATACCTTTAGTTTTGTCACCGTCAATATATCTTAAACTCATAATAACACTCCTAACTTGCTAGTTACCTAGCAATTATAAAAATATACCAGTTGTCAAATAATTTCTGATAATATTCTTTTCTTCTTCTGTCGCATAAATACCGCTTAAATCTGGATTAGAACATACTGTATACCCGCTCATTTCTTCAAGTCTATGAGTTTCATATACAACATATCCGAAATTGTGTCCATATTTTGCAGGAATTACTAAAGACGGTCTATGAACAAATACCATAGGCGTTAGTACAGTGTTTATATTGCCAAATCCTGAACCGCTTGTTACTTTAACAGGAATATTTCTTGATGACATTGCAATATTGACAGCATTTTCAACTAGCTTTAATGAATCGTGGGCAACGTTTTCAACATCTTGTTTTCTGAATTCTCTACGAACTGTAACTCCACTACTATCGGGAATGACGTTATATTTCATGTTATCGTGCATTTCACCAATATCTGAAATAGTAGAAACAACTGTGTTTGCTTGATTGAAATAAGCGTGAGTCATTTTTTCAGATTGTGTAACAATGTCATTAGCACTAACAGTAATATCAGAGCCGATTGAACAACTTTCTGTTAAAATAACTTTATTACCATTATATAAATAATAAGTGCCTAAGCCAGTAACTAAGTCAAGTGAACAGTACAAAGTTAACGTTTCTTCTATAACGTCAATAGATTTTAACTCAACATAACCTAAAAATGGTAAATATATGAAAGTGGTTGTATAAGGGTCAAAATCCAAAAAGCACTTATTACTGTATTTTGTCGGAATAGTGACAGAACCTAAATTATACACTTTCGTATTATTAGCAAGTCTGTAAGATGAAAGTGAAGAACCACTAACTAAATTAATAGTACCGTCACTATCAAAACCAAATTGCAAAGTAGTTATAGCTGTGTCAGAATCTTCAAAAATTTGAAATGGGTAATATCTCAATGAAACAATATATGGTAACAAATTTTCCTGTTTTGTGTCAATAGAAGTACCTAAGGCTTCCCAGAATGTAGATGCAGTATTTGACAGATTTGTAACTAAAGCGTTCACATCAATTTGAGATAAATCATAAAATGTTGTGAAACTTCTTGCTAAAAGATGCAAATTCCTATTGAAGTCAGGAAAAATTCTGTCTCCGGTATAGTCAGTACTTTCCCATATGTTTTCATCATCATCAATTTCCGGTTTAGTTGCAGGGTCATATTCGTTATCAGTTAAATTCCCTGTTATTTGCCATGGAGCACCGTCAAATGCTAGGCGACTAGCAGGAAAGAATTCGCCTGTTAGTTCATCATTTTCAAATTTAGGATAATATACATTTGCTAGTTCACTATCATATCTTAAAATTGGTTGCATAGCAAAAAGAAATCTTATTTCATTTATCGACATCTTTTTATAAAAATAGCGATAATTGGATAAATTGTAAGGTCTGTATGCTAGCCAATTTTCACCTTGATATATTTCAGTAGTATCTGACATTTCTGCTAAATCAGTTTCAATGTCAAATCCGCCGAAATAGTAACCATAAAATGTTATTGGGTTAGAATTCAATCTTGGAGAGCTACTATAAAATATTTGAACATGCCCTGTAGGATGATATTGCGAATGCAAATAAATGTCAAAAACATCATCTTCATCTTTATATGATACTGAAACACTACCTAAAATCGAACTATATCCTGCAATAGTCGAACTGTCATTAATAGTATCTGCTCTAGGTGAAATTGTACATGCTGTGATAATTATATATCCATTATAACTACTATCAACATAAGGGAATGCCCTATCTGTTAAAAAATCGTTTGCACTTAATTCAACATCTGTTAAGCTCACACCAGAAAATGCTGTATTGAAATTTATTTTATACGTTCCATTAAGCCAATTAATGAATGATATGATTGACGGAAAATTGTAATTATAATTTGCAATTAAGGTATTTCCTAAAACACCGCCTGAAACTGGTCTGTAAATAAATGAAAAGGTAAATGATGGTGGAGAAATATTTTGTGTCAATAATGACATTTTATTTACTGCTTCAATGTTAGCAGAATAACCGCCATAATAGCTAGTATAAGAACCGGATGCGGAATTATATCTTGATGCAAATGACAAACCACCAGCCGTTAAAGGGTTAACGTTTCTAGCCGTATAAAACAAATCAGCATTTGCAGTAATTTCCAACGGCTTAGAAAATAACTTAGTTCCGTCAAAACTGATTTTAGTAAGACGGTATGTTTCAGGAATATTATCTCTATCTATCCAGCCCAAATAATAAGGCTCAAAGCCCTTACTGGTATAATCAGTTAAGTTTGGCAAGGTTGCAGAATATTCGTTACCGTTTGTATTAGTTCTTGACGTAGGATAGAAATTTTGAATATCCATAAATAAACTCCTTTCTGCTAGATAACTAGCATCATGAACCGCCTAAGGCTTGTAATACATAAGAACCCCTATTATAAAATTGGAATGGATTGCTGAATGAATATTCGGTAATTTCATTTTCACCTTGAATCATTACGTTAGAATCGGGCAATAAAGAATAAGTGCCGAATTCGTTTCTCAATATAGTGCATGACAAAGATTTTATTTCATCAGCGTGTGACATGAGAACATCTTCACTTAAACTTAAAATGCACCTACCACCGTTTATAAGTAATGGCGGAGAAACATAATAATATTTATTCCAATCTGGTATATATGCATAATTGCAATCTACTACTTCAGGACTATATAACAGTAGAAGTACTGGATTCATGATATTGCAATCGTTATACACGTTACAATCTTTTGTTACTACAGTGACAACATTTTTGTTTAAAACCCTATTATCACTATAATTTTTCATTAGAGTCAATGTCATAAACTCACCCTCAATCTGTCCAAATTCCGGATGATAAACTCTCAACTAGAAAACTAGCAATGTGCGTGAACAAATTGTTTCTTAATCTTAAACCGACTTCCAGCTCAACTAATCTTTGGTTTGGTGTTATTCCGATATTGCCGACTCTGTGTATTTCTTTTTCATATGTGAGATTGTTTGATTCAGAATCTGTGCCGTTGTGGGAATCTGTAGAATTATAAGTTGTGGTAGTAGTTTTGCCATAAGTCACACCACTAGTTCCTGTTAAATCATGTTCGCTTTTAACAGTAGGATTAAAGTTAGACACGTTATCGTAAGTGGTAGAAGAATCTGTTGTGTCGTCAACAGTATCAGAATAAGATGTACTATCTGTGCCCGAAGTACTTAAGCCGTCAGTACCAGTTTTAGCATTAGAAGAATTATACGTCTTTTCACCAGAGCCCTCTTGTGATAAATTTTCAGTAGTGGTTACATCTGTATTATTCAACGGTGAATAATTAGCAGTTAAAGCCTGATATAACCTGATTAAAGCAACACCATATTTAGGTGCTATCAAATTAGTTGCAATATATGCAGGAGTTTGAGTTTCAAGGTCAGTTAAAATGTCCATATTATAATTTAAAAGCATGTGAATGTGAAGTGGGAGTTTATTTTCAATGATAAATGTTGCACAATCACTTTCACCCATCGCAACCCCTAATGCGTTGAAGAATTCTTCTGTACAGAAATCACCCATTTTCATTATCACTCACCTCACTTTCTGCTAGTTGACTAGCATCACTTTCATTTTCTGAATCTGCTAGTTGACTAGCATCTTTTTCCCTTTCACTATAAAGCTGATTACTCATTTCAACTTTCCAAATCGGAGAGAAATCAAAAAATAACTTTTCGCCAGTTTTTCTTTCTATTTCATCAAACCCGAATTTTCTAGGAGTTTTCCAGCCCTCAAGAAATGCTAGAGCAGTTGCTTTGTTTTTATTTAATTCTGCTTGTGTGACTTGCGCTTGTTTAGAAGTATCGCTCATAGATAATCCCATATGGAAAAATAATCTAGAAATAAGGTTATCGTGCAACTGTGACAAATATTGAATATAGCGACTGCTTTCAACTTCTGACAGATTCAATACGCTTATAGGCTGTGTATTTTCATTAATTAAATCGCTCACTTTAACATCTGTCACGATAGTTTTAAATTCACCTTTATCCAAATCGGCAAAAATTTTATCTATCTGATTCTTTGTCTTATTATCCTTTACAATAGGGATGGGCTTCTTTCTGCTGAAAAGTATATTGCAATCAAGAGAAGTATCACAGTTAGTTAAAAGATATGCGTATTTTTCTATAAAAGTATCGCACGTTTTTGTCAGATTGTTGAAAAATACGAAAATTTCCTTATTTTCTCTCCAATCTTTATATGTTCTGCTTGTGCCGTCAAGTAAAAGTACGAAAGCATCTTTAAAAAATCCGTCAGGGTATCTGTCACCGCCGACAAAATTACAAAATGCAGGGGTATATTTAGACAATTCTGTGTTAACAAGAGCACAGCAACCTGTTTCATGCAGTATTGAATCAAACAATTCAGGCTCATATACTTTTTCATCATATTTAAACATTGATAACAAAACATTTAAAGCCATGAAATAATAAGTATCATCATCATAATTCTGACGGAATTTCTTTTTCATGTCTCTATAATTAGTTATCCAACCACTATTGTTTATAGTGTTCATAAAGTTTCCGCTTAATTCCATTAAAATCACCTCTTAATAAAGTGCCCTGCTAGTTGCCTAGCAGGGCATGATGTTAGGCAGGAGTATAATCAGCAAGAATGAATACACAGCCGTTCAATTCGAGATTGTTGATGTATCTATCAGTAAACTGATGTGCATACATTGTGATGTCCTTGATGTCGTCTCTCTGATAGCCGACTCTGTTCTGCACCATAGTGTGCATAATTGCCCACTTATCAACCATAAATGCGACAATGCCGGATTGTGAAATTTCGTGACCGTCAGATGTGGTAGCATCAATAGTGGAAAGCGTGTTGAAATCTGCCGTTGCAGTTGCCGTGTCAAGTGCTTGCCATGAAGCAACGTCTCTGTACAAAGGCAATTTTACAAATTCGTTGTGGTAAGTGTCGCTATAAATTGTAGAAGCAATCATACCCTCAAAGTCTGAAAGAATCTGAAATACAAATCTGTCAGAGGGGATGAATTTGCCCTTTGAGCCTGTCTTTGTTGTAAAAATAGTCGACATACGTTTAAGTAAAGATTTATATTTCTTAAACGTTTTTACAGCGTGGCGCAGGCACTTTTCATCTGCTAGGTAACTAGCAACAGTCATTGCCGATGTGATGCCGTACTGTTTGCAATATTCCTCAACAAGGTTGACAACGTGCGCCTTATTTGCGCCGGAGTTAGCCTGAGCATAAATCTTTTCTGCAATATAATTATTTCTATTAATTCCTGCCAAAGTCTGTTTATGGTAGGTGATTGCATTCTTAGCAACCAAATCGACATAGTTATCAAACTGTCTCAATTCAGATACTGAATTGAACGCTGAATTTAACTGTACTCCAGTGAAACATACTGGAACTTCCCATGCAGAAGTACCACCGAATAACTGCTGAGATACGATAGGCAAGTATGCAACGTTAGAGCCAATTGTAGTAGTACCTGATGTCACATTAATCCACGAACGGTTCTCAATAACTTCTGGCATTTCCATAGAGATGACCTGAACGATAGCACCGAATTTATCAGATGTTTCAAAGAAAACGTCATTGTCCATCATGTCATAGTTCGCATCTGTGTAGTATGTTGCAACACGGCGACCTGATAGTTCTTTTGCCCACTGTTCCTTTTTGGCAAAATCCCAGTCGACCGCAGTATCGACAATTTTCTGATAATCGAGCTGTGCAAGATTAATTTCGCCGGTTCTTTGCTTGCTTGCGTTCTCAAGTTCAGTCGAAATATCCTGATTGATTTCCTGATTTTCATCCATAATTATTATCCTCGCTTTCTGCTAGATAACTAGCACTGTAGGGAAAAGTGCTAGTTTATTAAGGTGTAAACTTGTGGTATGTGCTATGAA
>Ga0233386_1000407_pt1 | contig 11920 bp, 21 predicted proteins | sample ElkDunMinimDraft_17_FD_191544 | JGI IMG/M metagenome (GOLD analysis project Ga0233386, IMG submission 191544) | Fecal eukaryotic communites from dung pellets of Tule Elk in California, USA - Elk Dung G4 | ecosystem: Host-associated > Mammals > Digestive system > Large intestine > Fecal | place...
CTCTATCGCCCCAGCACGTCACACATACGGTCTTAGGGTATTGCTCCATCGTTTCGATGATGAGCTCCTGCTTGATCCATTGTCCGTTGGCACCCTCTCCCTCTAAGAGATTGCCGAGACCTTTTACTTTTCCTTGAATTTCCATGATTGTTAGTTTTTAACGTTATACTTGTCTTTTATGACTATCTCGCAGATAGCCTCATTATTCTTTACACATCTGATTTCCGCTAAGCTCATATAATATCTTGCGTTATCGGCGTCGCTCGAGCGATGAACGAATATCTTTCCCTCGGCTATCTTAGCGTCAAGCCACTTCTTGCCGAATATCCTGATCGCATCCTTCATCGAGATGACATCCTTTTCAGGGAAAGATTCCGCCCTGCCTGTCGCCAATCCAGCGGCGAAGGCGTTTTTGACGAGGTTGTATAGACTATCGTTACTCATGACCTTGTGTAATTGACGAGTGTATATACATAAGCGAGCGTACAGTCGAATTTCGCGGCGGCTTTCTTTTTCGCCTCAGACGGAGTTTCGCCGTTAGCGACCATATCGTCATGGTAGCGTACGATGGCGTTTCGATCAAGTCTCTTCTTGTAGAGTTTTTTGCTTCTCCTCATATTGTATACGGTCGAAACGCACACTTTGAATTCTTCAGCCAACTTGTCGACAATAGCTGTCGTCTGATTGTTCGGATTAGCGGCGAGTTCTCTGTAACGCTCAGACATGGCGTTGTAGAGTTCCATTCTGTCTCGCTTCGCTTGGGTTATTACTTGTTCCATATTTATTTGTTTTTTAATTCCTTGATAGATTCGATGAATATTGCAGCGACCATCGTGATAAATACCGATGATATTGCTAAGTTGCTCCATGTGAGTGTCTGCGCCCACACATGTGCGTATGTCAGTCCAAGCACGCCTATAAGCGCACATCCTGTCAAGATTACCTGTAATAATGCTATTGCTTTCATATTGATTTGTTTTTAATTGTTTTTTATTCATTCGCTCGGAGGAGGGGAGTCGAACCCCTAAGCTCTGTCGGGCATTTAAAGGATTTTACAGAGCTTTTTTTCACTGCTGGTGTAGCATTATGCGTCGCTTCGTTTCCCAGGTTTTCAGACGTGTTAAACAGACAATCTATTTTTTCAAGCGACCGAGTTGGCGATTTACAGAAGTGTCAGCAGTGACCTTTCCTCCGATAGCGCAGGTTACGCCTATTGTTTATTGTCAAAGAACATTGTCTCCAAATGTCGGGTGTTCTTAGGACTTACAGATTATCTTTAAGAGCCTCTAAGCAACATTCCATCATTTTTTTTATATCATTCTGCTTCATCATTGTTAATGTTATTGATGTGAGTAACTTGCTTAAGTCATCACAGAGCAGTGTACATCCTGCCGTTCTCTCGAATCCTTTTACATCGTAGAATATCAGAAGCTGCGCTTTTCCGCCCAATGCTCTGCTCATCTGCTCTTGGAATATTTCCGTTATCTGCTCGATTTGTTTTTCTGTGTTTTCCATAGTTGATTGATTTTTTCTGTTAAACATTGATTTTTCTTTTTATCTTCAAAAACTTTTTTAAATTTGTTGTTAAATTTCTTTTAAATTCACTTTGCAAAAATAAGTAAATTTTACATATTACACAAGAAAAAATGTAATTTTTACTATTTTTTAAGTAAATTTTATCAAATTATTAAAAATCAACAAATTACAACTATGAAAAGAACAAAAGAACATCAAGAAGCAATACTCAAAAGAATAAAACTCGTAATCAAGGAGAAAGGATTGACACAGATTCAATTATCTGAATTAACCGGCATAAATCAAGGCAATATTGGCAAATATTTAAATGGAATCAATCCCCTTGCCGACGGATTTATTTACACGCTAATATGTAAATTATACATAAATCCTTTATGGTTGGAAAATGGTGAAGGCGATGTATATTTATCGCCATTTATATCAACAGAAATCAAGAAAACAGACGTTGAAGATGTTAAAATGTCCCGTGAAGTATTTAATGTGATAGCAGACCAGGCTGCCGCGATAAGATCACAGCAGCACATTATACATAATTACATAGAAGGAAAAATTGATAAAAATTACAAATCTTGTATTTTTTAAACAAATAAATTATTAACTTAAATTTAATCATTATGAAAAAATTATTAGCAATCATGGCGTTGTTGCTCATCAGCTCGGGAGCGATGGCGCAGCTTAACGTGGTAAAGCAAACGGAAAACACATGGGAGAAGATAACTCAAAGGCTATACTTTGACAGCGAAGACAGCACCTATTTTCTAAGGCTTACAACAAGCAATAGATTCGACAGAATTCTTTACTTTAGTTTAGGCAGCAAACAAGAAGCAATATTGTCAATAAAACAGATGATTGATTTCATTGATACTGCCGAGAAAAAAACGGTACTAACAATTCAAGACGATAAATTCAATGAAGAAATACATCTTAGCAAGTATGATAAAAACAATATTATGGTTTTTGCCGAAGGCTATGCAGGTTCTACATTTCTACAGAAGCCCAGTCTGTCGCAGTGGTGGGTTAAAATAACGGAGCACAAGTGAATTTTAACAACTTGTAAAAAACGACATAAAAAATCCTAAGAAAATATCCATATCTTTGCAGCGTACGTGGAGAGTACGAGATTGTTATTTTTTCATAGGATTTAAATGTTGATTAAAATTTTTACCACCCTGTAACACCTTACGGGGTGGTTTTTTCTTTTCTGAAGACGAAGTCGAGTACCTTTCTATTGGCCTCCCATATTCTCGTGAAGTCCTTCTTGACGTATATGTCCGTTATCTTCATGCTTGAATCGCTGGCATGATTCAGAGCCTCGTGTATAGTCTGCATGTCAATGCCGCAGTCGTTATAGGCGATGGTCGCCCATGAGTGACGCGCGTAGTAATAAGAAAGACCGGTCGGCAGGGTCGGGTCGTATAGACGCAGACGTTTAAACATTTTATTAATGCTCACAAGCATATTAACATGTTTGTTATACCTGTTATGAAAATTAAGGAGATAGTCTCCATAGTCGCTATATCTGTCTATGAGCAAGGAGGCTTCATCTTCAATACGTATCATTATCCTCGCCTTATCGGCACGTCTGCCCCGGGTTTTTTCACGGCAATAGGTGAGCACGCCGTCCGTAACATCCGTCTTCTTAAGATTGAACAGGTCGATGAGATTGATCCCTATAAGGCAGAACGACAACAAGAACACATCACGGGCGAACATGTCGTATCTGTCGCCGCTCATCATCGACATACGCCTTATCTGCTCTGCGCTTATTACCCTATGCTCAGTAGCCTGCCGAGACGGCATCAGAGACTTCTTCCTGAACGGATTGACACGAATGTTGACTATATCATCGCTATTGTATTCATCAACCGCCATGTCGAAGATACATCTAATACGTGACAGATATGTTATCACCGCATTATCAGCGACGTCTTTATTCTTCAAATATTTTTTAAACCCTTCTACGAAATTAAGAGACAAGTCATTGACATCTACGTTGTGTGAATAACATCTTAGATGGTTATACACTATATTGTAAGACGTTGCGGTCGACTTCTTCATCTCAGCTGTCTTCTGACGGTAATACTCAAGAAAATCGAGACGGAACACCTTGCCCCGCTTCATTCTCTCGATGATGATGTCACGAAGCACATCGCACGGAAGCACGTCGACACACTCGACGTCCATTATAATGGATCGCATCTCCTCGATGGTCCTGCTGGCAGCCGCCAATACATCGTGTGCCTTAATTTTTTTCGACTTGGTGAGCTGTCGGTCGGTGACCGAGTAAGATGTCGGGATATAAAGTGATTTCCTGTTGTGCGTCAGCCGTATCTTGACGCTGTAAGTGCCATCAGCCTTGCGATGGTCGACTACTGCCTTTAACGTTGCCATATCTAAAACTATTTCAAAACTATTTCGAAACAATTGAGTGACAAAAATAGGGCTTTAACCCCAATTTGCAAAGTTTTTTTTTGAAAAAAGAGCTATCAAAACACAGATTACAAACGTAATTAGGTGATGTTGATGATATTAGCGAATTTTGATGTTTTGTTTTGTTTGAAAATAGAATAAAAATACTAAATCTTTCTAATTTTCATCAAATTATATATTTTTGAATTTAATTTTTTCAAAACTATTTCAAAGTTTTGGCAAAAAAAAGACCGATACTTGATAATATCGGTCCGTTGGTTGTGCTTATCTACAATAGTAGAAATTCAGACGCAAAGATAATCAAATTTTCAAAGATTACAACTTATCTTCAAAAAATTTTCTTCGTGGAAAAATACCCCCGACCTTTCAACAAGGTTACGCATCGCCTGTTCGCCGAGTATTCCCTGTTTGTGTTTATTCCTCAGCGATGTGATATGCTGAGGTGTCACATCTGTATTCTTCCGCCATAGTCTTGTATTGTCGAGCAGGTAAAGAAACGCCTGCTCTAACGTGTAGTTTGTGTTATTCATATTCATCCTCCTCATCATCATAATAATCTTCATCGTTCAAATCAGCCTCAAACATTATATCTCGCATAAACGTCTGCTTGCGTTTTTCTTGCTCATAGACATACATCTGATAGTCTCTGTAATAGTCCGCCGCTGGCTTCATTATCTCCTCGATAATCTTATCTCTGTCGGCTACCACATCAAGCAATGGCGAATGATGTAACGCCAGGACAAAGGTCGCTGTCACCATTTCCGATGGGTTGGTGATACGGGGAACAGACATCGTGAAGCTGTATGTTATCACATCCTCTGAAAGGAAGGCGTTACCCTTCATAAACACCTCTATCACTGAGGCTGAGCGGACATGTAATATCACCTCTCTACCTTGAAGCTCGTTTTCGTCTCCATACCCCCACAGCATAGCGAATGGAGGTAGCGTTAGTTCTATCATCTTTTTCATGCCTTTACAATTTTTCCAAAGCCGAATTTTCCGTTATCATTTATCTTAACACTCACGGTGCTGACACATTCGCCATTCACTATGTGATTGATATTTGTGTTGTAAAGATATTTCATCCTCTCGCTTGGGGTGAACGCTATCTCAACATGCCATTTAGCATCGCTTAAAGATTCAAAAATTTCATTGATTCCGTCGATTGTCCAAAAGTTTTTTTTCATTGTTATCTCTCCTCCATTGTTAAATTATACCATTGCCATGTAAGCAGTACCTTTATATTGATTTCTCAAAGAGTCGTCCTTTGTGCTTCTGAAGCTGAGTGAGCTGTTGTTTACGTAAACTTGTCCGAGAATGAAGTCGAATTTGTTATCGGCTGTCTTTTCACTCTTAGCGTTCATTTCCATCATACGCATAACTTGAAGCATGAAGTCTTTAAGGCTGATGCCGCTAAAGAATTGCTCACCTGCTAACTTGTTGTATTTAGCGATAACTTCTTCTCTTCTGCTGCTTAAGTAATCTTTCATGTTGAATTTTGTTGCCATTTTTTTATCTCCTATTTTTGTTTGTTATTTCCTTTGTTTTATGTTACAAATATACACCTTTTTGGCGCACTTTTTAAAAAAACGCAAAAAAAAGCAAGGAGCGACACACCATCGCTCCCGTTACTCCTTCAATACATGTTTGATGAGCTATCTAATTCTATATCTCACACCAACGCCCGCAAACGGTGACAATCCGTCACGGGTTGTAAGTCCCGCCTTAATACACACGCTCCATCTGTCGCCAAGACGTAGCGAAGCAGCCACATCAGCATCGATATAACCTCTTCCGTACATCATCACGCCACCATCAACGCTCAGCCTTGGCGGTTTAACAACGATAGTGTTCTCAACCATTTTCGTGACCTCACGAAAATGATACCTCACGCTGTCAAGCGTCACACGGTAGCCGCTCGCCCATATATCGGAAAGACTATCCGAGAAATGATACGAGACGGCAGGAACGGCGATATACGTCGTATCGTGCAACATGACGGTGTCGAAGTCAGTAGCGGGAACGAGCGTATAATCGACAATAACGCTATCTCTTTGCTCTATGTCATATATCGTTGTATCTCGATATGTGATATTATATATCGTCGTGTCTCGGCAAGAAGACACCTGCCCGCCACGGGGAGCGACAGGCAGGATATGCCAAGCAAAAATTGATAAAAATCCCAGCATTATCAGACAAAAGAAAACATTTCTATTATTATCCATTGAAATACGTGATTTTTTCGCCGTTTCCCGCGTCATAAGTATCTATATGAAGCCAACTAACATCTCGCTCTATTCGCACGTTGTAGGGCAGCAAATCCGCTTTCTCGGCAATCTTATCCCTCATCTGCTGAGCGGTCATCTTAGGAGACACCATATCTACAGCCTTGCCGAGCGAATGAGCGGACATGTACAGGTTACGGCTGTCAGTCTTATTTAGGTTCAGCTCGCACAGATTGCAGCGCAAACCTCGTTGCGTGAAACTAACACCGTCATTGGCATATAACGGCACCTTGAGAATATCACGACGCACCACGAGCAATGTATGAAGAAGTGCCGTGTCGAAGAACCGCCAAGCCTGCTCGCCGTATTTTTTTAACACGTCAGGGCAGACGAGTTCGCTTAGGTCGAAGTAACGTGATAATTCTTCAATTATCTCATTCCTTGTCATCATATTCTCCATTCTTTATCTTCTCTATTATCTTGCTTGCATTCTTGGCACTCTTACAGTCGATTATCTCCTGGAGTATGTCGAGCACTACGTTATCGACCCTTGCGGCGTGTGACTTCGCCTTGGCGAGGTTCTCGAGCATTGAGCGCCCCTCGATAACAAGCACCGCAAGCGTGATGAGTATTGCCGCATAAGGGATAGTGTACCAAGGGAAGGACAGCCCAAGTAAATCGATAAGAACACCGAAAACAATGACGAACCAGTATTCGATTATCTTTGTAATAGTCTTCCGGAGCACATGACTTCGGATAGCTTCACCAGTCTTCTTCGCCGCCTTGATACCTGTATACAAGTCGAGCAGAACCGCTATGCCGGTGACGACAAAGCATAGGAATATGACGGTCACGCCATGCCATATATCCTGAGTAACGTTAAGATGTAAGTTCATTCGCACAATAGTTTATTAATGACACTTCTTGCAATTTCCGCGACCATCTCGCCTACAAGACGACTTGCACGCTCGCTGTAAGCTTCGAAACCTAACGCCTTGGCGATATGTTTCTCAACATGGTCGACCTCGTGAGCAAAGGTATTAATTAATTCTTTAAACGTTTGTGTTTTTGAACAAGTTATAAGTGATTTTCTTAATTTTCGGGAACTCCACGAGAATCCCACATTACAGCATCTGCCTGTCAACATCTTTTCAGCTTTATTTAACACCTTATCACCACATCCTACATCTTCCATCTTATCAAGTACCATATAAGCGTCATCGCTATCCACGGCAAGAAAATAGTACACTTTCCAGTCGTCAAAGTCACGCAGTATGATACTTCCTGCTATCATAGCATCTCTTCCCATTCTACGGGTATTCCTCTCGAAGTCATCTCCGCATCCCAGCACCTCATGACCTCACCGTCACCCGCCATTTCGTCATCGATAACATCCTTAACATACATAGCGAGTCTCTGTTCGTCCATTATGCTGCTTTTGAAGAATTTGGCCCTGCCGTAATTAGCGACAAACACATAGTCATAACCAACATTATTATCGAGTGTCACTCCATACTTCGACAGCAGCGTGTCAACGGTTTCCTTGCTCATCATCTCTATCTTCTCCATCTTGCCAGTCGCCGTATTGCGTTTTTTTATAGCGCTGACAGCATACTCGCACGCCTTATGGTTGAAGTGCCAGCCGTTGTGTTTGAGATAAGATCTCATCTCATCCGGTATCTCATCGTATATATCTAATGGTATTTTCTTCATGATTTTAGTTTTTAAAGGTTAAAGGCTGCGCCTGTTACGACACAGCCTGTTAAATTGATTAGTAACGTTCACGTCCATAACGTCCAGCACCTTGATTTCTGCCTTTGTTGGCGTTACGTCTGTTCGTCATAACGTCATCATCGTCTTGATGGCCCATGTCGTCATCGTCTCTTTCGTCATAATCCTCATCATCATCGAGAGGCATGTATTCATCGAGACACTTCACGAGCTTCTTCATGCACATTAACGCCTTAGTAGCGTGTTCATGCAATTTTTCAGCCTTATTAGACTTGATTTTGATAATTGTTGCCATAATGTTTAGTTTTTAGTTCTCGAGACCTTTGCTGAACCTCTCAATCAGGCTGTCAATCTTTCCATTGATAGTCTTGATCTCGTCGCGCAGCTCCTTATTTTCTTGTTCGATACGCTCCCGTTCTGCTATCTCCGGGTTAAGCTGAGCCATGATACCTTTGCAATTATTCGATATGATGCGATGTACCGCTAACAATTCTTCATCAAGCGCAAGATCGCTCGTCTGCTTGTGCGACACCACCTCCGTATTAATAGCGTCACGACTGCATGATACGAAGATATTATTTCCGCAATCTTGTATTACCGCCGATGGTGTCAGTCCTTGCACGGGAACAATCCGCTCGCCTATTCTGACGGTCAAATTAACCACCTGTTCGGCTTGCTGTGGTATGTAGTTAGGAAACATCGCCTGCTGTGGATTCTGCTGTGTTTTCTGCTTAATTTCTGGATCCGCCGTCAATACACCCACTTCGAGTTTAGGCGCATTATCTTTGTGGAATATGTACAAGGTACTTCCTGTCTTAAGATTTCTGAAGGTCATAATAATTTGGTTTTATGCTCCATCAGCTGATGGAGCGGTTGTTGTAAATACATAGAGTATTCCGTCTTCCGAATCGTAGACGGCGAGATACACTCCCGCACGGGCTACATCGGCAACGGTCAAAGCCTCGCCAGTCTCGTAACTAACAGCAGATTGAGCATTGCCGTTGGTTGCGAAGACGACGGGAAGCGTGTCAGCAGTACCTGTAGGTATAGCAGGAAGCTTGAATAGAATCAAGCCTACGAAAGGAGCGTTAAGGAACGGGTGATTCACAAAACTGAAGCGTACTTCCGAAGCCGTAGCGTTGACGGCTGTCGCTCTCAGTCTCGGAATACCTTGCGTGTTGGCTAAGATGTAAGGGTTAATAGGGAATGACATAACATACCTCCTTCCTTAATTAACCCCAGCCTCCGTTATTGCCATTCAAGCCGTAAGGATTACCATAAGCACCTAAGCCGCAATAAGGCGCATTGATAGAGCGGTTTATCGCTACGTATTCGGGAGTAGCCGGAATAACTTCAGTACGAGGCAAACGGCACTTGATACCATCGACATCGCCTTGCAAGCCTTGTACAGCTGCTGCGATAGGTGCTGTAGCTTGTGTTATCATAGCACCGAAGGTCTGAGTTTGTTGGTAGTTGTTAATTGCTGTCTCCTGAGCCGCAATACGTCTGTCACGTTCTGTTATCTCACGTTGCATCTCGCGCATCTCAGCGGCTCTCTGACCTGCCAGCACAGCCTCCGTTGAAGCTGCTATTGCCTTCTCGATAGCGCAAGTCTGTTCGCGTGTAGCGTAACCGAGACTCGAGAAACCGCGTTCTTGACCTATCGCTACGTCGTTGATAGCGCCTTGAAGTAGATTGGTTTGGTTGCCGATGAGCGTCTTAAGATCGCAGCAACAGTTGCATAATTGCTGGATAATGCCCATGTTGCCTTGCTGAATGGCGTTGATAGTTTGTTGTCCTGTCAAGCCTACCTGGTTGCTAACGTTGCAGATGGAAGAAGCTACGTTCTGAACGGCTACCATGATATCACCGATTGAACATCTGAGAGTGTTTGCCATCTGCCCCATGTCGATACCGTTGCGGTTGATAGCGTCAAGAATGCTTTGTTCTGCTTGAACGTTGCGGTTGTTACCGCCTCCGAAGCCGAAGCCTCCATTTCCGCCGAACAATGAAGCGACTACCACGAGACCGATAAGACCGTTGATGTCTACTCCGCTGCCGAATCCGCCTCTGTTGCCGCACATGGCGAGCACCGAGCCGGCGTCGAGACCTCTTTGGTTGGCCCCGAAGCGATGAGACCAGCGAGGAAGTCGCTGTTGCCTCTGTCTTGGACGACGATAGTGTCGTCATAATTTGGATTTGCCATAATTTTTTTGGTTTTTAGTGTTAAGTTTATTAATACAATCTCTGTACAGATGACTAATAAACACAAATCCCGTCTCGATGTTTAAGGTCAAGACGGGATTAACGTAAATTTAACAATAATAGTTTTTACATATTGTGCTATACTAATCTTTTGGATTGAAAACCATCTGTATACTTCATATTCTTCAAATTACAAATCTTTAACAGCTCGTAACATATATATTTTAGAATCATCTGATCCATCAGTATCTCCAATATAAGTTAGTTTAGTCCCATAATCTAAAGTATTTTGACCATATACTTTTTTAACATAAAAAACTTCTGAAGAAACTATATCGTGTGATATGGAATTAGTTATATATTCTCCAAGTGGCAATATTAAAGAATTTCCATTATGTCCAATAATGCGACAAATATACATATTAGCATCATCATTGTAAATTAACTCTTTTTCACACTCAAACAGTTCTCTCCATTCAGAGGAAGAAGGGGTTCTTCTTCCAGGATTTAGAATATTAACTGCAGGGTCTACAAAATCCCAATAAGTACCCTCCAATGGTGGAGGATATGATAGTTCTTGAAGATAATCGTTAAGCGCATATAACTTACCATCATCATATGGAAGATTAGCTTCTATATTCATAGGATACCATTTAATACCACTATCTAATCCAAGGTCTATTGGTTCTGGTACAATTATAGGGTATTGTTTTTTCCACACCAACACACTACCGTTATAAACTTCCTTTAATGGTACATTAAAGAACGGGGTTGCAATTTTATTATTTCCGTAATATAACATAGCACTATAATTTATTCAGGTATACAATATAGAACTCCGGCGATTGGATCAGCAGGTAATTCCGGTACAAGCAGTATTTTGGCGGCTATCTGTTCATCTGTGTACTGATTAGCACTTCCTAAAGTCTGTGAAGCTGTAGTATATGTATAATTTCTTGCCGCTGTTGCCACACTTGCTACAGCTTTAGGTGTTGCCGCTACGCCATTATTAACACCAAAGCTGCTTCCTGTAGTAGAATCAGACAACTTAACAATGCCATTGACGGTAGAACTTGCAATATCATCCAATGCTGACATATCTTGCAACGTGCCGTTATACATGGTATAATGCTTGCCATTATATGAGAATATAACACCTGTCTTAGCAGTGGCTGATGAGGTATCATAGTTGTTATTATACAATGAAGCATTAAGGAAGTTGGAGTAGAATAGTCCATTTACTTTATAGTAGAAACGGTTCTTAGATTGCGAACAATATACTTGTCCTCCCGTAAGAGCGGTACTTTGGTTTTGGATATTACTCATATCAGTACTTGTCATAAACCCTGCAAACGGCTGTATGGATGATTCTCCGCTTGATGAGCCTCCCGAGGCTATGTCTATAGTCACTGCTGATGAGCCGTCATAAGTCTTTGTTGTGCCATTGTGGTTGATGGTGAGGGTGTTTTTGACTTTTGTAGCACTATCAGCATTGCCTTGTAAAGCACCCTTAAATGTATTCGCTGTAACAACACCACTGCTTGAGACAGTCATAGCGTTAGAACGAGCAGTTTCAGATGAACCGTTACCAACGACAAAGTAAGCAGAACTATCTTGTTGATTATAGATACCAACAACACATTGTTGGTTTCTGCCAGAGATACCATAAGTAGCAAGTATAACACTATCTTGATGAGATGCTTTTGAGCCTCTACCACTTGCTACTGAGGAATTACCACTTGCTACTGAGGAATAACCACTTGCTACTGAGTAAGAACCACTTGCTACTGAGG
>Ga0233386_1000408_pt1 | contig 11877 bp, 10 predicted proteins | sample ElkDunMinimDraft_17_FD_191544 | JGI IMG/M metagenome (GOLD analysis project Ga0233386, IMG submission 191544) | Fecal eukaryotic communites from dung pellets of Tule Elk in California, USA - Elk Dung G4 | ecosystem: Host-associated > Mammals > Digestive system > Large intestine > Fecal | place...
CTATAGATCCTGAGCTTATATAAGCTACTTTTCTTATTGGTGTATCTCTGTATGTTCCATATGTTTTGCCGTTTATATGCACACCGTGTTTTGGTATTGTGATTTTATCACCTGTAGCCGCGGGTATACCACCGTCAACTGATTTGGTCATACTATATTCATATTCATTTATAGCGTTAGATACTGTTGACGCTTTAAGCATTGAATACTCTGCACCGCCTGAAGCGCCTGGAAGAACAAAATCAAAAACCGCATCCGTCGCTGTTCCTGAGTTTGTGACTGCTGGCGTGTCGCCTTCCGTTACCTTGCCGATCTTTATTGTTGCAGCTTTACCGTCCGCGCCGACTCCGTTCATTACATCAAAAGCCTGATCGCCGTTTTTGTCTGTGATTGTTACCTTGTGGCCGTTGTCGATTGCTGTGACGTTTACGATAGGACTGAAACCATCATCGCCGTTCATTATGTCAGCGGAATGCTGGCCGCTTGCGTCTGTGATAGTTACCTTGTTGCCACCTTCGATTGTTGTAATATCAACCGTAGGACTGATTCCGTCGTTGCCGTTCTTGCCGTCAATCACATTAAAAGACTGCTCGCCGTTTTTGTCTGTGATTGTTACCGCGTGCCCGCCTTCAATATCTGCAACTGCAACAGTAGGACTAAAACCGTCCTCACCTGTTCCGTTCATTACGTCAAAAGACTTATCACCGTTCTTGTCTGTGATAGTCACCTTGTTGCCACCTTCGATTGTTGTGACTGCAACAGTAGGGCTGATTCCGTCGTTGCCGTTCATTACATCAAAAGCCTGATCGCCGTTTTTGTCTGTGATTGTTACCTTGTGGCCGTTGTCAATATCTGCAACTGCAATAGTAGGACTGAAGCCGTCTGTACCTGTTCCGTTCATTACGTCAAAAGCCTGCTCGCCGTTTTTGTCTGTGATTGTTACCTTGTGGCCGTCTTCAATGTCTGCAACTGCAACAGTAGGACTGATTCCGTCGTTGCCGTTCTTACCGTCAATTACATTAAAAGACTGCTCGCCGTTTTTGTCTGTGATTGTCACTGCGTGTCCGCCGTCAATCTCTGCAACTGTAATAGTAGGACTGATTCCGTCTGCTCCGTTCATTATATCAACAGAATGCGATCCCGTTACGTCTGTAATTGTCAACCTGTGGCCGCCTTCGATCGGCGTAATATCAACAATAGGACTTACACCGCCGCCACCTTCTCCGCCTGTTCCGTTTGTCACAACAAAAGAATGCGGGCCGCTTGCGTCTGTAATTGTTACCTTGTGTCCGCCTTCGATCGGCGTAATATCAACAATAGGGCTGAAGCCGTCCGCACCGTTTGTAATATTGACAGACTGCGTGCCGTTCTTGTCCGTGACTGCAAGATTATAACCATTTTCAATCTCTGCTATTACAACTGTAGGGCTGAAACCGTCGTCGCCGTCCGTGCCTATTCCGTTCATTACGTCAAAAACCTGCTCGCCGTTTTTGTCTGTGATTGTTACCTTGTGCCCGCCTTCAATGTCTGCAACTGCGACCGTAGGACTGATTCCGTCTTCGCCGTCTGTGCCTTCTGCTTTTACGCCTGTGTCAGTATCTCCGATATACCAGTTACCGTTGTCACCAATGCTCGGGGCGCTTGCTGCTCCGCCGTCTGCCCATTCCTCGCCGTTTTCTGTTTTGGTCCATACCTGACCAACCTCTCCGCCGTCAAATGTGCCGTTAATGTCGTTAATATCCTTTTTGATTGCATTGATTTCGATCATAATGCGTTCATACGCTGAGGGGGTCGGAAGCTCTGTGTTTTCACCTTCTGTTGTGCCGTGTCTTACTGTTCCCATGTATCCCCATATTGTAGGCATCACAATATCATCGGCTGGGTCTTCTGTCTCTGCACCTGCTGCACCGATTACACCGACATATAAGTCGACATCGGCAACGGCCAAAACCTCCCACGGTATAACACATTTGTTCTCGTCGTCAAGCGTTACAGATATAGCCTTTTCGCCTGCTTTAAATGTGACTGTTTTTGTCATTTCATCCCAATCATCAGAAAAAACAAACTGACACTCATACGTATTCACGGATCCACTCGTCACCGTTTCCTTCTCTGCTATTTTTACATTGTTCTTATCGATAGATACTATAAACATATTAAAAATCTCCTTTCAATTCTTACGCTGAAATTACTGAATAACCTTTATCGGTTGCTATTGCTTTATCTTCGTCTGTCAAATCTCTGTATGCTGTACTGTTGAGCGTTATTGTGTAGCCTGCTGTTGTCGCGGGCATGCTGTTCATCATATAGACGAAACTCTCACGCGGGAAGCGATAACTGTCCGCGAGGTTGATATTGCAACCCGTCCAACTACCGACGTTGTTGAAAATCAAGCGCTGCAACTGACTGCAACCGCTGAAGCATGTATCGTCAAAAGTTAAGCTGCCAGCTCCGACGCCTATTTCAATCAGTTCAAGCATTTCGCAATTTGTGAAAAGTCCTGTCACTGTCTCACTTATAATATTGCCGATTTTTACAGATTTCAACTTTTTGCAATTGTTGAACGTATAATCACAATACTTAATCTGTCCGCTCATCTCGCCAACGCGGATTAAATTGCTGCAGTTTTCGAATGTATTATCAAGCGACAACCTGCCCGTGTTAGCGATGAGCTTGCCAACCTGCCGCAGATTTGTGCAGTTCATAAAAGCTTTATCAATATCAACGGAGTCGGCAACCATGTCACCAAATACGCGCAACCTTGTGCAACCGCTGAATGCATATTCTGCGCTAATATATGACGCGCTTCCGAAGTCCATTTCAACGAACGCGGATATATTGCTGCAATTTTCAAACATATTGCTGATATATAAAGAATTACCGCTGCCCGTGTTCTTGTATCCTGCGCATTCTAACGATGTAAGGCCCTTAAATGCCCCGCTACCACCGCTCGTTACGTTTGTTAATGTGTCGCATGCAATAAGACTTGTTGCATAACTGCTAGGACGATATCCGCGCGCTACTAATACCGTACCCTCATAATCCGTAATACCAGGAAACAACTCCGACTCACTCACATTATCACGCGTAATAAATAACATATCAACAGATGACGCCGAAACGGTCGATCCTGTTCTAATTTCAGGACATCCATAACATTTACCACTAACGGGCATTGTCGGTCCTATTGTGTAAGATGTACTAACACCGATCCCCGCTCCTGTCTCATCTGTTAAGCGCACAACAGCCTGACAAAATCCCTCAGATGTATTGTTATTATAGTCATCCGCGTAAACAGTCGTTGAAAACAATCTTGTGTTTACGTTATCACCTACAACCCCCTCATACATAGGGACGAAGGCTCCGTTTTCGATTGTGCCGATCTCTACCTTTGCGCCGCTCGTGCTTTCGAATGTTATACCTTTATATGTATGCTCGGGGATTAACCATAACATATATAACTCGTTCACTTTACACTGTGGCAACTCCAACCAGTCCGCGGGTCGTAATTCTTTATAAATCGCATCAACTGACAACCCACCACCCGCCCCGCTGCCGCCAGCGTATTTTTTAGCCTCAGACCTTGCCACTCTACGTATAAACTTTTCAAGATTAACCATCAGATCACTGCCGCCCGTGTCGGCGTCTGATGTGATAGCCTCCTTGACATTTGAAGGCTTGTATGTTACTGTTGTAGCCAATACGATTATATCAGTCTCTTCTCTTGTTGTGATTTTAAGGCTGTCGCCTGCTTCAATTTTCGGTGTTGTTGATACGGTAAAACTGCCAGGCCTGAATGTCAACCCCGTCACTGCTCCGCTTACGCTGTTCGCTACTGCTTCGATATTATCTTTTGTAATGAACGGGTTATCTGTTATATTTATCACATAACCCTCGGATCCGCGGTCTGCTGTTGTCTCTCTGTCGTCCGCTTCCACATGTACGCCCGTCACTGTTACATCCTCAGTGTTCAACTTATGATCGAACGTTACGCCGACATTATACGGGGCAAGTGTTACATCATACCATCCAAAATATAAATAGCTATCCGCACGGCTCTTGCCTCTGAATAACACATATTTACCAAGCATCTGCGCTATGTACGAAATCGCGTCCCTGTTTGTCATTGTGTCGTCCTCGGGGTCGTATAACATTATATTTTTCACATTGTCAAGCCCGCGGATTGTTATGCTCTCAGAAAATCCGTAATTCACGAGCGCTGTTATTGCTGATACGGCATCTATAGGCCACTGAATGCCGACCTCATAGAGTTTGTGCGTGTCCATTATTTCAAGCGGGTCAAGTGCTTCAATTGTGATTATATCACCAACCGTCTCGTGCGATACAATATAGAAATAACCCATATAGGCATCGACGCCGTTGACGGTTATTGTTATATCAATGATCGTATTAGTCCAGTTCCAGTTGTTGAATTTCCCGCCGTCATTCCATAAAGAAAAATTGAAACTGCTTATAATTGCCGCGCCGACCGTAATTTCTCCGCTGTTACTTGTAGCCTCTCTGAATGTGAGAGAGTTCGCAACAAAATCGGCCTCAGTCAGATTTATCTTCTCCGCGGTTACGTCTTCGCCTTCGTTTAATTCCGCGTGCGTGATATACGCTGTAATAGTCGGCTTGCCTGTCAAGTCTCTTAATGAGTTTACTCTTGCCACGTCTACCTGCTCCCCTCTTATGTAATATTACTGTTCGGTTTTACTTCAATTAATGAAAAAGATACTTTAGAGAATACTTTTCCATCAGTTCGATCCATCCACTGCTTGAACGGTGCGGATCTGTCGCCTACATAATAAAGACGCTCCTGATATTCTCCGTCCATTACGTCGTAAAGCCTGCAATAGAAATTTTCTTTTTGGTTTATTGCTTTCAATATAATAGATGCATTTTCGGGATCAATCATATTCCACGATATATCGTACTTACGGATCTGCCCGATAAGTCTCTTTTTCATTTCTACGGCTTCATTACGGCCCGCGTCGCTTGCTGATACGTCCTGTAATGCCCATGACAACTCTGACGGGTCAATCACCGCCACGCCGTTAAGTATAACCATGTTTGTATTGAGTGTTTTACTCATAACAATCTATCCTCCTGTTTTAAAATTTGTCCATATTAATTATAACATAATATTGACAATTTGTCAATATTATTTTGCCTATTTTTAGGCGTTTTGTTTTGTGCAAATTATACAAAAAGGGATCGGGTCATGTTGTCTATTTCCCGATCCCTGTTGTAATTATGCGAATGATACGGAATGATTACCGCGTCTGTCGATCTGTCTCTGTCCGCGTGCTGTTGCTCTTGCGAGCTCTACGCTGTCAACATTGAGAACAATATCGCCACCCGCGGATGAGCTGTCCGCGATTTTGTCTGCTATGTTATAACTAGCCTCAAGCATTGCCTGTCTTACACCTGAAACCACGGCAGATATAATCTGATCGTTGTTTACGATCGCCGTGTTGCCTGCTCCGTCCTTTGTGATGAGCTCTGCAACTCCGCCCTCGTTAGCTATGAACAGCTGACCGTCACCGACTACGCCACCATTAGCGAAGTGAGGGATTGACTCGGGGGCGAGCATCCAGCTGTAATCGGGGGTTGATGTGTTGACCTGCAAACTGTTAAGCTTTGCCGTTGCGTTATCAAGTCCCGTGCTGAACTTCGCAAGGTCGTCAGATGTAGCCAACAACTCGGGTGCGAATCTTGAACTCATCATGTCCGCGGTGTTGTCTACTGCATGACCCTGAGCAACAAGCTGATCGGCAAGTGCTCTCATTTCGTCATTAAGCAAATGTGTATCACCGTCGATGTCCTGTACAAGACCGTCAAGCGAACCATAAACCATATCAACATAATCCTGCGAAGATATGATCGTGCCTGCAAAACTTACAAAAGCGTTATTTGTATCAGTTAAAACTTTAGATGTGTCGAGATACGTTGCCATAGCAGCGCCGAAATTACCACCGAAATGATCGAACTCCGCGCCCATTTCGTTAAGTGTTTTAAGGCTTCCGCTGCCTTCCCCTTCAAAAAGCTGTTTTGTGTTGTCGACTACAGTCGGGAGTGATTGAGCGATTGCGTCAATGCCGTACGCTGCACCTGCTACGCCAAAAGCTCCAGCAACTGCCGTAAGTACGACAGGTGATGATGCAATTGTTGCCGCGGATGATGCTATCACGGATCCGAGGCTACTTAATCCAGTTGTGAGCGTTGATACAATGAGTGACGGTAAAGCAGCAAGGCCGATTGCGTTGATAATCTTCATCCAGTCGATGTTCTGACTTGATAACGTAGAAGATAAAAGATCCCACACTGCGTTCCAGTCTATAGAGTTGAACATAGTACCGAAGAAGTCTAAGAATGTATCAACAAGGGCCATTATTGCAGACGATAACTGCTCCGCGTTAATATTGCCTATAGCTGTATTAAGTGAAATAGCCATACTCTCCGCAAGCTTTACGACGTTAGAAGTATCTGCGAATGTTGCTGTTATAAAATCAGTGAGATTATTGACAACATTAGCGATCATATTTCCCCAAGCTGTAGGGTCTAACGCGTCAAGCGCTCCCGAGAACATTGCATTGAGTGACTGACCGATTACAGTGCCGACAGTAAGCTCCTGACCTGTTACGGCGTCGGTTATAGATGCCGTGAAAAGTCCGTTTATTATAGCAATACCGCCCTGAATACTCTGAACTATAGAAGCCCCGAGGCCGTGCCAGTTAATACCTGCAAAAGCAGCAATTAAAGCCGTACCGAGTACAAAACCAATATTACCGAAGTTTATACCTTTCGCGGGGTCTGTAAGCAGTTTGAAGCTCTCTATAATTGTATTGACGGTCTCTGCTATTGCGGATCCTATAGCGCGCGGATTTAAACCAGACACAAAACCGTTGATGCCTTTGACGACATTCTGCAGCGTTTTTGTGAATTTCTCCGCATTCTTACGCCAGCCGATCGTCTTATCAAGCCAGCCAAAAGCTCTATTCACTACGTCCGCAACTGTATCGCCGAAGTCTTCAAAATCGCCCGTCACGAGTGCAGTCCTTAAATTATCAGCCAGCTCGTTCATCGCGGAGGATTTTGTCAATACACTGTCAAGCTGTGCAACATCTACACCCAGGCCGTTGTCGTTGTCAGACATCTTATTGAGCTGATCGAAGCCCAAAACGCTGTTTTTATAAGCGTTTACGGCTTTTGTTGCTCTGTTAGCGTTACCCTCTGCATTCTGTAAGCTTTTAGCATAATCGCTCTGCTGCTTTGTAGCCTTTACATAAGTATCACTACCAGCAAGGCGAGCAACGAACTGCGATACGCTGTCGGCTGCCTGCGTGAGTTTGTCAGTGATAGAAGTGACAAGCGGGCCGATTGCTGCAAGGGCGGGCTCTAATGTCGCAACAATCTGTGCACCTAATGCACGCATGCTGTCAATCATTGACGATAAAGACTTATTAAAACGCGGGGAAATCTCCGCAAGTCTGTTGAAATTGTCCCTGATGTCGTGGAAAACAGCCGTCAATAGCATTTCCTTAATACGGAAGCGCAACTGTGTAAAAACAGATGTGACTTTTTTAGACATTTTGTCAACTGCTTTTCTTACGCTGTTGGTTTCCTTTGTTAAGGATCTGAATCTACTGATCAACGAATGCACAACGCGCTCCACGTTTTTAAAACTGTTCTTTAAATTTCGCCCGATGTTCTTCGTTATATTGTTAGCGACCTTCTGTGAGACACGGATTATATTGTTAAAGCCTGCGCTGTACTGTGATACGCTATCGGCAACATATTCCGAAGTTTCCGCCTGTGCGGTCTCCAGTCTCTCCGTGTAATTACGCAAAAGAGCTTCCGCTTCTGCATATTCCTGAGTGTTTACTCCTGATGTGAATGCAGTACCACGGGATCGCATGCTGTCCATGTGTCGCTCGTATCTTGCGAGATTTTCATCCGCTGCGTCGATTTGTATTTGTAATCGTCGCCACGCCTGCGAGTTTTCGGATACGCCGACGGCTTCCATCTCTTCCTGACGGTTAAGCAATCGCAAAAGGGTCTGTTCTGCTTTGTCCGCTGCCTTCTGCAACTCTCTGTAGCCTTCTGTCGGGGCTTCTGTCTGTGCTATGCGTTCCATATCAGCGCGGACGTGTTCGATCCCCTGTTCGAGTTCATCAGACAAGGACAAGTTTAAGCTCTGCAACTCTTCGCGCGCCTGCGCTATATCATACGCAAGGGATCTGAATGCGTTGGATGTGACGTCCGTGCCCATAAACTGCATTTTGTCACGGCGTGCGAGTAAGCTATCAAGTCGGCGGGTTGTTTTGTCAATTTCGCTCTGAATTTTGTTCATGTTGAAATTGTTAAAACCACCACCGATGTCGTCAAGCTCTTCGTTAAACTCTGCAAGATCTTCCGTGCTACGGTCGATATTACGCGACATATTCGTCCACATTGAAGATATAAACTCACTAGCGCGGCGGGTTATCGCTTCAAATCGTGACAATCTGTCAGATGACCTGTCAAGGCTTTCATCCATTGACGATGTATCCGCGGAGATGCGGACTACATGCTCGGTTGTGTTGTTATTATCAGCCATCGTTGTTGTCTCCCTTCTGTTTATTCTTCTTCCGCGTTATCCTCTTTCTTACACATTGCAAGCATTTGCTGTTTGAAGTTTTCTATTGCGGCACTGTTACGCTCTTCGTCTGTCCATAAAAAGTCGAATTCTTCCATTATGTTAAATTTAGAGCCTTTTTTCGCTGCGAAAATCTTCACTGTCAGCAGCGCGTGTCTGAATAACATGCCCGCTTCTTCTCTGAGTTCTCTTGTGCGGGCTTCGGTTTTAGCTTCGATGTAGGCGACTAACTCACCCCAGGTCCAATTATACAAATCGGGAAATGGGGCACCTGCACCCATTCCCCGCTTGATAATATCATCTGTCGTTATAGTCTGACCCGAGGTGTTTACGCGTTTTTTTCTGTACCTTCAACGTCATCAGCTACGCCGTCACCGTCGAGCATAGCTGTTTCCATATCATCAACGCGTTTAAGCATTGCAGTCTTTTCCTTGTCGGAGAAGATGCCAGACGCTGCACCAATTTCAACAACAAGATTCTGACGAGCAATGATGCCAAAATCACCGCTGTCGATCATACGTTCGATCAACTCTTCGCCTGATTTGATTTCGTTAGTGTTGCCGTTCCATGTCAACGCCTCGGTTACAATGTCAATAAGCTTTTCATCATCGCCAGCCGCGGAGAAAAGTGTTGATCTTGTATCTTCGCCGTATTTCTTTTTCAGCTTAATCTGTGCGCCGAGTGTGAGTCTGAGGGACGCTGTGACATCAGCGCCGTTGTCGTTCTTTACTGTTACGTCATAATGTTTTACAAAAATCATGTTAAAAACTCCTTTTTCATAAAATTTTAAGATCTGTTTTTGTGAGATTTCTTTTAATCCCTGTAAACATTATAACATAATAGAGACGCTTTGTCAATAGTTTTTTGATAATTTTTTGAAAAGAAAACGGCGATTTTTTTAAAATATCGCCGTTTCGGTTTTTGTTACGCTGTCAAATTATTCGCCTGCGGATGCTTCAACAAACTCCCAGCCTGTATTGCTTGAGAGTTCAAAAACTGCATGCGCTGTGAGCAAGCCGTTGACTGCGATGCCTGTAGCGTAGTTACTTGTAAGCTTACCGCGGTTGCTGAATGAAGAACCGTCGGGGAGCTTTACAGAAATATCAACGACTTCGCCAAGTGTCTTGAGGTTTTCAAGTGCTTTAAAGTCTGTCTTGTTGAAGAAGTAGTCAACTGTCCAGTTAGCAAGTGACTGAATACCTGCCTTGTTCATCTGTACAGTTGCGGAAAGTGGTGTGCAGTCCAATGTTTCAGGTTCACCGCCGAGGTCGCCAGCAGTGTTAGCCCATCTGATTTCCGTTTCACCGACTAAGATAGTCATGCCGACTGTAGTTGATACGTCTGCAATGTTGAGATCTGCAAAATAAAGGTTCTTGTAATTCATAACAGTGTCCTCCTTGTTATTTGTTTTGTCTTATGATATAGTTTTCCGCGGTGTTGATTGTTACCGCGTAATCAATACGTTTAAGAAATAAATCAGTCCCGATCTTTGCGTCCGCGTCGGGTGTGATTGCCGTTCTTGTCATGCCTATTACATCAGACATTAAAGCATCGACATCATCCGTGAGCTGCAAAAGTTCTTCAAAAGTTGAAGCATATATTGCCACGCGGTACTTGATACGGTCTGAAGCGATATTGATCGTTATGTTAGAAGTCTCAGAATAGCAAATGAGGGGTAATACAATATCACCCGCGGGCTTCGTCATCTTGACATTATCCGTAATCATCAAAAGCCCATTCGCTACGAGTTCGCGTATATTTGTCAAGTTGTTCCGCCCCCTCTACTCTTAATCATTGATCTTATTTGTGTCGCCAGATTTTCGGGCAAATCGGCCAGCGCGGTGTCTATTGATACATCAATAAAAGGATCTGCGTCCATACCGTCTGTAGTGTACCAGTTGCCGTCTCTGCCTTGATATCGCCACGAGCCCTGTCGGACTCCTCCGTGTGCTGCGCCCGTGCCGCTGTCGATGAAAAAACCATAGTCGGCCATGCTGATAACCGCGGATTGATTGCCCGCCTCATCTGTGACGATTTCGTAACTGATACTGTCAAGCAATTTACCAGATCCCGCGTGTCCGTCTTCTGTCAATTTATCTCTCATATTATTGCAAATCGCTGAGGCTACATTGTTTAAAGCCTCATAAGCTGCCGCGTTTACTGCGTTGCGTATATTATCCATTACGTTCATAGTGTCAAGCCTTCTTCCGTCTGACATCTATACGTGTGTGTGTGTTATATCGCTTTATGCTAACGACTTCATAATCATCGTTGTATATGTTTATAATGTCATTATATGCGATATTTTCCGCGTTGTACAAAATTGCGTAAAACATACGGCTGATATCCTGTCCATATTCTGCAATATCGCTCTCATCGCGCAGCGGGTGCCACATTGTGCAGATTGTGCATTTTATGTTGTCATCGCGGACCGTCGTTTCATTTCGATACTTGTCGATCTCCGTGTGCGTTCCATATACGTTATAATTCTTTTTGAATTGCTTGAATGCTGATTGTGTCAACATCATAAGAACATCACCTGACCGATCGAGCTGTTAAGCTGTTCAAGTATTTCGTTAATCTTTGCGTCATAAATCCCATGAATTTCCGCGCCGTTGTAGGCTGTCACGCTATGACTGACGCCACCCTCGGACATACTCTCGGACTTATAAGCGAGACTGCTCCCCGCGGATTTATTAGCGACATCCGACTGATACATCAAAACAGCAATGTCAACAATATTAAACAAATACTGTTCAAGCGTTTCATCTGCTGCAAGTTTAAGATAGTTTCGGATTTTGAGTTCTGCAAGATCAATGTAATATTTCGCGTCGTCTTCAATAATATCAGTACGACGCAAAACCATATCAACCGCCTTCTGTTCTGTTGTCATATAGCATGCGCCCCCTTATTTATGAAGAATAGGAGCGGCGGGATTATCGCCGCCCCTTTTGTTGATTAGTCTGTAGCTGTTGTATCAGCAGCCTTGATCTCGGACTTGATAACGCCTGCAGCGTCTTCTGTATAGAAAAGAACGCCAGCCATTACAAGTGTCTGGATAGATGCACGGTCGTCAGCTCTTGAATGAGTCATACCGATCATTCCGCTTTCGTCGTATGTAAGATCGAACGCGTCAGCAACGTCGCCACCCTGTGGAACGTATGCGCCGTTAAGGTTTTCCTGTGCTGTTGCATAGATAGAGCCCTGAGCAACGCGAGGAGTGATGAACGCATTAC
>Ga0233386_1000411_pt1 | contig 11773 bp, 9 predicted proteins | sample ElkDunMinimDraft_17_FD_191544 | JGI IMG/M metagenome (GOLD analysis project Ga0233386, IMG submission 191544) | Fecal eukaryotic communites from dung pellets of Tule Elk in California, USA - Elk Dung G4 | ecosystem: Host-associated > Mammals > Digestive system > Large intestine > Fecal | place...
TGCTCGCGCATCGCGAGTGCCACCGACACCGCGTGTTCCTTGATCGCCTCGTGCGCGGTCTCCCGTCCGACACCGGCGCGCACCGCGGCCATGAGCACCTTGGTGGTCGCCAGAAACGGCAGGTAGCGGACGAGTTCCTTGTCGATCACGGCGGGATAGGCGCCGAATTCGGAGAGCACGGTCAGGAAGGTCTCGATCTGGCCGTCGATCGCGAAGAACGCGTCGGGCAGCGCGACGCGCCGCACCACGGAGCAGAACACGTCGCCTTCGTTCCACTGCGCACCGGCGAGTTCGGCGGCCATCGACGCGTACCCGCGCAGCACGACCTGCAGCCCGTTGACCCGCTCGCACGACCGGGTGTTCATCTTGTGGGGCATCGCGGACGACCCGACCTGGCCGGGCTGGAAACCTTCGGTCACCAGTTCGTGCCCGGCCATCAGCCGGATGGTGTGGGCGAAGGACGACGGCGCGGCACCGACCTGCACGAGGGCCGAGAGGACGTCGTGGTCGAGCGAGCGCGGGTAGACCTGCCCGACGCTGGTGAACACGTGGGAGAACCCGAGGTGCTGGGCGATCTTCTCCTCGAGCTGCGCGAGCTTCGCGGCATCCCCACCGAGCAGGTCCAGCATGTCCTGCGCGGTGCCCATCGGTCCCTTGATACCGCGGAGCGGGTACCGCTCGATCAACTCGCGCACCCGCTGCAGCGCGAGCAGCAGTTCGTCGGCCGCCGAAGCGAAGCGCTTACCGAGCGTCGTGGCCTGCGCGGCCACGTTGTGCGACCGGCCCGCCATCACGTACGACGAGTACTCCGCGGCCCGTTCGGCGAGTCGCGCGGCCACCGCGACACCGTGCGCATGGACGTGCTCCAGTGACCGCAGGATCTGCAGCTGCTCGACGTTCTCGGTGAGGTCGCGGCTCGTCATGCCCTTGTGGACATGCTCGTGGCCGGCGAGGGCGTTGAACTCCTCGATACGGGCCTTCACGTCGTGGCGCGTGACGCGCTCGCGGTCGGCGATGGATTCGAGGTCGACCTGGTCGACGACCCGTTCGTAATCGGCGATCGCCTCGGCCGGCACATCGATCCCGAGTTCCGCCTGCGCACGCAGCACTGCGATCCACAGCTGCCGTTCGAGCACGATCTTGTGCTCCGGTGACCACAGCTCCCGCAGTTCGGGGCTGGCGTAGCGGGTGGCAAGGACGTTCGGGATGTGGCTCACGAGTGGCCAGTTTACGTTCCGTGCCCGGACTCATGGTTCGGCAGGCGGCGCGACCGTGTGCATGACATCGAGGAGAATCGTCCTCGCCAGGGCGCGCGGGTCGGGATCGAGGTCGCCGAGCCCGCACAACACCGCCCCGTCGACCACCACCGCGAGGGTGTGCAACTGCGGTACCCGGACCGCGCGACCGCACCGTTCGAGCAGGTCGGTCAGCACCTCGTCGACCTGCTCCCGGATGCCCACCTGCGCTTCACGCAGTTCCGGATGGCGCACCGTGGCCACGCAGCCTTCGACGCGGGCGACGAGCCGGTCGCGGTCGTCGTCGGACACCGCTTTCCCGACGAGCAGGTCGAGAACGAGGTCGGCGGTTTTCTCGAGGCTGCGGGGGCACGCCGGAACGTCGCGGACACGCGCGCGCATCATTTCGACGTCCCGCGCGCCGTTGTGCTGCATGGCGCACAGGACGAGGTGTTCGAGGGAGTCGAAGTAGTACGTGGTCGACGCGAGTGGCAAGCCCGCCCGCGTAGCGACGGCGCGGTGGCGTACCGCGCCGATTCCCTCCTCGAGAATCAGATCGGCAGCAGCCTCGACCAGCGCCTGACGGCGCCGTTCCCCTTTCGGTGTGGCTGCGATAGTCACAGTCACATCGTGACAGCCTGCCGCGCTCACCAGGGGAAAACGCCAGTTGATACCACCCGGTACGATTGCGCCGCAGTCGTCAGATGGGGGCCCGGACTGCGCGGCCCGCTTCGCCTTTTTCACGAACGATCGGAGCCGTACCGGGATGAGACGTCGCCGCTTGCTTCAGGCCTCCGCACTGGGTGCCGCCGTTGCCGCCCTCGGAGTGCCGGGCGGCCCGGTTCGGGTCGCGTCGGCGTTGCCCGTCGGGCTCGACACCTATCGGAACACCCTTCCCGAACTGTTCGCGCCGTCGCCGGTGCCTCCGCAGCATTCCGAGGTGATCGTCGTCGGTTCGGGGTTCGGTGCGAGTGTCGCCGCGCTCAGGCTCGCGGAAGCCGGCAGCCGCGTCACCGTCCTCGAGCGCGGGACGCGCTGGCCGCGCGATCCGTGGCGTGAGGTGTTCACGTCCGATCTGCTCGCCGACGGTCGCGGTTACTACCACCGCACACATTTCACCGGCCCGACCGGAATCCCAGTGCACTGCGACGATTTCGCCGGCGTCCTCGATGTCGTCGACTATCCGCACATGTCGGTGTGGCGTGGTGCTGCCGTCGGCGGCGGGTCGATCGTGTTCTCCGGCGTGATGATCGCACCCGAACAGCGCTTCTTCGAGCACGTCTTCGGTAACTCACTGAGCTACGACGACATGGCCTCGACCTGGTATCCCAAGGTCCGGTCGATGCTGCGCCTCGACGCCATGCCCGACGACATCTATCACGCTCCGGAGTTCACGCACTCCCGCCGCTGGGACGACGACGCGCGGGCCGCGGGATACTCGCCGCACCGGATCGACGGAATCTGGGACTGGGACGTGATCCGCGCCGAATTGGCCGGCTCGGTACGCCGCTCGGCCGTCGCCGGCGAGAGCAACCTCGGCAACTCCAACGGGGCCAAGTTCGACCTGACGCAGAACTACATTCCGGCAGCGGAGGCGACGGGACGCGCCCTCGTGTGTCACGGACACCGGGTGCTCGCGGTCGGCCAGGAGCCCGACGGCCGGTACCGGGTCGAGGTGCAGGCCGTCGACCCGACCGGCGCGGTCCTGAACACCACGACCCTCACGTGCGACCGCCTGGTGCTCGGCGCCGGGTCGATCGGCACGACCGAGTTGCTGGTCGAGGCACGCCACACCGGGTCGCTGCCGCGCCTGAACGAGCACGTCGGCCGGGGCTGGGGCACCAACGGGGACGCGGTGCTGGTGCGTTCCCTGGCCCTGACGGACGGGTTCGGTGGTGACCAGGGCGCACCGTCCGCATCGCGGATCGTCGACGAGTCGGGTCTGCCGCTGAGCCTCGAGAACTGGTTCGTCGCGGGCACCGCCAAGGACGTGGGGATGCTGGCCTCGCTCGGGATGACGCTCGACCCCACTCGCGCGGAGATGGTCTACGACGCCGCCACCGGCCGCACGATCGTCGATTGGCCTGCCGGCGGTGAACTCGCGAGTGTCGACGCGCTGCGCACGGTGCACAACGCGATGGCCGCGGCCGGTGGCACCGTCCCGGGCGCCCCGCCGATGGCGGAGGACGTCAACGCGTCGTTCACGGCTCATCCGCTCGGCGGGGCGGTCCTGGGCGACGCCACCGACGGTTACGGGCGCGTGCACGGTCATCCCGGCCTGTACGTCGTGGACGGTGCCCTGATACCCGGTAGCACGGGCACGGTGAACCCGTCGTTGACGATCGCTGCCCTCGCCGAACGCAACCTGGCCCGCATCGTCGCGGACGGCGGCTAGGACCCGGCCGGACCGCAGGTCACGGCAGCGGAAGCCATCCCGCGAGCCGGTCGAGTGCGGCGGTGACATCCGCGGTGGCACCCGCGAAGGACAACCGCACGGTGCCGTCGCCGCGCACGGTGTCGAAATCGACGCCGGGTGCGAGCGCGAGACCGGTGTCGTGCAGCAGGCGCGCGCACCAGGCCGTGGACGTCTCCCCGGAGAGCAGCAGGTGCCGGATGTCGGCGTAGACGTAGAACGCACCGTCCGCAGGGGCGAGTTCGGTGATACCGAGATCGGGCAGTCCGTCGAGCAGCAACTCGCGGTTCACGGCGTAGCGCTCCACATGGCCGTCGAGTTCGCTCCGTGCCTCGGTACCGAACGCCTCGATCGCGGCGAACTGCGCAATAGACGGAGGGCACACGGTCATGTTCGATCCGAGCCGTTGCAGCGCGGGACGCAGCGATTCGGGTGCCAGCATCCAGCCGAGGCGCCATCCCGTCATCGAGAAGTATTTCGACACCGAACCGACCACCACGGAGTCCCGGGAGGTCGCCCAGGCCGTCGATGTCGCGGGCGAGCCGTGCGTCCCGAATTCGATGCCGTGATAGATCTCGTCGGAGACGAGCAGCGCGTCGTGCTCGTCGCACCAGCGGGCGAGCGCTGCGAGTTCGGCGGGTTCGATCATGGTGCCCGTCGGGTTGGCGGGACTCGCGACGATCAGCCCGGCCGGCGGAGAGTCGAGTGCCTCGAGCATCGCCACCGTCGGCTGGTACCGCGTCTCCGGGCCACAGTCGAGTTCGACGACAGTGCATCCGAGCGCTGCGAGAGTGTTGCGGTAGGCGGGATATCCGGGTCGTGCGACCACCACCGTGTCGCCCGGGTCGAAAGCAGCGAGAAACAGCAGTGTGAACGCGCCCGACGATCCCGTGGTGACGACCACGTCGTCCGCGTCGACATCGATTCCGTAGCGGTCGTGGTGGTACGCGGCGATTGCTTCGCGGAGCGGAAGAATCCCGAAGGTTTCGGTGTAACCGAGCAGTTCCGCATCGATGGCCAGTCCGGCCGCGCGGAGCACGGGCGCGGGCGCGGGAGTCGAGGGCTGGCCCGCCGCCAGGCTCAGGACGTCGCCGTGGGAGCGCTGCCGTTCGGCTGCCGCCTTCCACACGTCCATGACGTGGAAGGTCTCGATACCGGAGCGTTGCGATTCGGTGCGCACATCCTCGACGTTAGTACGCCCGACCAGCCCCCTAGAGGCCGACCCGTTGCCGCCCGAGGGCCGACCACGCGATCGGCATTTCATCCGGGGCGACGAACCGCGCGGCCCGGTTCGGGAGCCCCGGTGTCTCGCCGCACTGCTCTGCGTCCCCTTCGTTCCCGCCACCGGCGGCGCCCTCGAGCGCGGCGGGCGGGCGAGCCGGAACCACGGGAAGAAGCAGATGCGAATCGAAGTCGCCACCGGCGTGGACGATGTGGAAACCCTTGTTGACGGTGCGGTCGTGCCCGACCGCGGGATTGTCGTCGAGGTCGTGGCCGGTGACGACGAGCACGAGCGTCGAACCCGCCTCGAAGAAGGTGCTGTGCGGCATGATCTCGATGTCGACAGGCACGAGTTGGCCGGGCAGCAGCGGCCAGTACTTGGTGTAATCCAGGACCGGCCGGTACGCGGTCGACGCCTCGGGATCGAGCGCGCGATGCGATACACGGATCCAGCCGTGCGCGACGAAGCCTTTCTCGTAGCCGCCGTGCCCTTCGAACCACACGTCCTCTCCGGACGAGTCGAGTTTCTTCAGGCCGACGAACAGATCCATGTCGTTGGCGTCCTTCGCCTGGACCCACAACCGCAGGGCGGTGTGCCCGGTGATCTCGGTGTCTTCGGTGAAGGTGGTGGTGAAGGTCAGTTCGTCACCCGCGACGGGGAACGTGCGCCGGGACTGCGGTTCGTCGGGCACCGTGGGCTCGAGCGAACTCGTGCCGTGGTCGAGATACAGCGGCACGTATCGCGTGTCGGGGATGGGCCAGTCCTGCTCGAATCTCTCCGAGTAGGTGCGCAGGTCGTGCCTGGTTTCGAGACGCACGCGCGGCACTGTGTCGAACCCGTTGTCCTCCTCTTTGAGGAAGCGGTCGAAGAACCGGCGCTGAACGTCGAGCGCCTCGGGGCTGTAGTAGGTCTGCCACATCTTGCGTCCGTGGGTGTAGAGCCACTTGTCGGCCGATCCGATACGGGTGTATCCCTCGACCGACCCGCGATTGCGGGGACCCTGATCGGACCACGACGCCCCCACGAGCGCGGGCACGGTGACGTCTTCGAGTTTGGGCGGTGCGGCGACGTGCCGGAACCTGTCGGGAAACCGCCGCAGAAGCCACGGGGTGAGGCGGCGCAAGGACGCCGACGCCGGTTTGGATCCGGTATGCATCGCGCGGTACCAGAACTCGCTGTAGCGGGTCTCGGGGATTCCGCCATGGGTGAGCGTGTCGCGGCAGGGATCGGTGATGCCCTCCCACGGTGCGATCGCCGCGAGGTGCGGCGGCGCGAGTGCAGCGGTGTACCACTGCAGCGTGGCGAGGTACGACGCGCCGGCGAGACCCACTTTGCCGGTACACCAGGACTGTTCCGCAGTCCACTCGATCACGGCCGCGGCGTCTGCGGCGGCACGGCCGAGCAGCAATCTGGGACGACCGTCGCTGGCGAAACAGCCGCGCATGTCCGCGACCACGACGGTGTATCCGCGCGGCACCCAATACGCGGGGTCGGGGGCTTCGAACGACGTCGCCTCACTCAGTTCGAGGTCGCCGACGAATGTGCCGGATGCCGCGAGCGCTGCGAAATCGATCGGGTAGTCGTCGACGCCGGCGTTCTTGCCGTACGGGGTGACGGCGACGAGCGCGGGCCACTGCTCGTCGGCCGCATCTCGCGGCCGGTATACGTCGGCGCGGAGGAGTGTGCCGTCGGCTGTCGAGATCGGAAGATCACGCTCGACGACGATGTCGTCGGGAAGCGGGTACCTCACGACATTGTGGTGCCCCAACGGTGTCGGATCCTGCGTGAGTGTTCGTTTCCACGAAACCATGCTTTCACCCCTGGCACGTCAGAAGATGCACAGAGTGTGCAACATGCACCTGGCAGGCGCAAGATTTACCCGGCTCGGCCCGTCGGTTACAGCGCGATGCGGCCCTCCACCGCGGCGAGACCGATGTCGCGGCGGAAATGCCCGCCCGGGAGCTTGATTCCGTCGAGCGTTGCGTAGGCGTCGGCACGGGCGGCAGCCAGGTCGTCGCCCACACCGACCACGCTGAGCACGCGGCCACCGGACGAGAGCAACTCGCCGTGCGGCCCGCGCTTCGTTCCGGCGTGGAGCACGTTGGGGCCTTCCGCACCGGTGATCACGTCGCCCGTACGCGGGGTCGACGGGTAGTACTCGGCCGCGAGCACGACCGTCACCGCGGCTCCGTCGCGCCACTGCAACGGAGGCAGACTCTCCAGCGTGCCGGTCGCGACCGCGTGCAGCACACCGCCGAGCGGCGACTCGAGCAGCGCGAGCACGGCCTGTGTCTCGGGGTCTCCGAACCGGCAGTTGAATTCGACGACGGCCGGCCCGTCCGCACCCATTGCCAGACCCGCGTACAGCAGCCCGGAGAACCCGCAGCCCCGTCGGACCATTTCGGCCGCAACGGGTTTCACGACCTCGTCGACGATGCGCTCGACGCTGCCTTCCGGCAGCCACGGAAGCGGGGTGTAGGCACCCATCCCGCCGGTGTTGGGGCCGGTGTCGCCGTCGCCCACCCGCTTGTGGTCCTGCGCGGGGAGCAGCGGTACGACGGTCTCGCCGTCCACCAGGCAGAAGAGCGAGACCTCGGGACCGTCGAGGAACGACTCGAGCAGGACCGGATGGCCGTTCTCGATGATCTCCGCGGCGTGGTCGCGGGCAGCGTCGCGGTCGGCGGTCACCACGACCCCCTTGCCGGCCGCGAGACCGTCGTCCTTGACGACCCAGGTGGGCCCGAACCGGTCGAGGGCCTCGTCGATCTGTGCCGGTGTGTCGACGACCTCGCTGCGGGCGGTGCGCACTCCGGCAGCGGCCATCACATCCTTGGCGAACGCCTTGGACCCTTCGATGCGCGCGGCGTCGGCGGACGGACCGAAGCAGGGAATGCCCGCCGCGCGGACGGCGTCGGCAACACCGAGCACGAGCGGGACCTCGGGGCCGATGACGACGAGATCGGCCTTCTGCGCGGTTGCCAGTGCCACCACCTCGTCGGCGGAGGCCGCGTCCACCGGGAACTGCTCGGCGATCGTGGCGATCCCGGCGTTGCCGGGGGCGACCATCACCGCGGTCACCGCGGGGTCACGGCTCAGGGCCAGGACGAGAGCATGTTCACGGGCACCGGAGCCGATAACGAGTACGCGCACGCACGACAGACTACGGGACCGGTTTCCACACCAGATCGGCGCGGCAGCGGGTCCGGGCGACGGCCGCAGCGTTGGGAAGGTCGACGGTGTGCACCCAATCGCGGGCTTGGTCGTCGGCCCGGCCGTGGGTGCGGTGCCGGTGCACGAGACGGCGGGTGAGCGTGCGATCGGGGACGTCGAGGTAGATCACGAGGTCGAGCAGCGGCCGGATCTCGGCCCAGCCGTCCTCCTCGAACAGCAGGTAGTTCCCCTCCGTGATCACCACACGGGCGTCCGGGGCCACGGCATGAACCGCGGCGATCGGCTCGTCGAGCGGCCGGGAGAAATCCGGTGCGTAGATCGTGTCGTCGCCCCGGGCTCTGATCCGCTCGAGGATGTTCCGGAAGCCCGCGACGTCGAAGGTGTCGGGTGCTCCTTTTCTCGAGCGTGCGCCCCGGGCTTCGAGTTGCCGGTTCGACAGGTGGAATCCGTCCATCGGTACCTGCCCGGCGGCGATCCCCGCACGTCGCAGGGCCTTCATGAGCAACCAGGCCGCGCGACTCTTTCCCGCGCCCGGGGGGCCGCACAGGCCCACCACGGTGCGCCGGTCCGCCGGTAGTCCCGCGAGCACATAGGTGACGAGTTCGTCCACGAGCTCCCGCAGCGGTGCCGAGCGCACGGATTCGGGGGCCTCCATGGTGCTGACGATACGACGGTCGCGGCATCGGGCCGGTTCGTGGTCGCTCGATCCAAATATTCGGACTTCCGGAATTCCGGAATCTTGTAGTAGCGTCCACTCACCGAGTAGCGACAGGACAAAGAGGAGTTCCCATGGCGAGTAGGTCGATCCCGTGCGTTGCCATAGCCGTGGCACTGACCCTGACCGGCTGTGCCGGTGCTGCCGCGGAGCCCGATTCCGCGGGCGCAGCCCCTGTCCCCCGCGCCGCCGACTGCGAGGCCGTGCCCGAGGCCGACGTCACAACGGCGGAAGGATGGATCGGCTACGTCGCCGAAAACACCGACACGGTTGCGATCGCACTGGACGACGGCAAGGGCACCGTCCTCGACCACCGCAGCGACGAACCGCACCCACTCGCCTCCGCGGTCAAGGTGGTGCATCTGGCTGCGTACGCGCAGGCCGTCGCCGAAGGCCGGCTCGACCCCCTCGAGCGGGTTCCGGTCACCGAGTGGGAGCGCTGGTACCTACCGAATACCGACGGCAACGCACACCCCGCTGCTCTGGAACGGCTCGACGCCACCGGTCCGGCTGCGGTGGTCACGCTGGACGAGATGGTCACAGCCATGGTTCGCGAAAGCGACAACGCGGTGCCCGACTACCTCCGCGACAGGCTGGGCGACGACGCCCTCACCGCAGCAGCAGCGCGAGGTGGCTGGTCGGACTTCCGGCCACCGACGATGCTCGGCACCACATTGGCACTCTTCGATTCCTCGCTGGACGAAGCCGCGGTGTGGCCTGCCGCCCGCCGTTACGCCGACGATCCTCGCTTTCGAGACGAGATCATGAGCGCCGCACAACTGGGCGACGACGTGTTCGCCGACGTCGACCGCATCCAGCGTTTCGGGAATGCCGGGTCGGCTGCGGACCTCGCCCGACTTCACCGAGCCATCGCCGACGGATCGTTCGGACCGGGCGCCGACATCGCTCGCGAGCACCTCGAATGGCAGCCCGCACCCGAGGGATTCGCAGGCGTGGGATTCAAGGGCGGGAGCTTACCGGGCGTGCTCACCGAAGCCATGACCTTCCGCCGGGAGGACGGGAGTATCGCGACGGCAGTGCTCCTGAGCGCGGGGATGTCGGAGAGCGAGTACACGAGCGCCCTCGAGTCGCTACCCCACCAGCAACTCTTGGCTGCCGCAGCGAACGACCCCGCAACCGCGGAGCGGATACGCTGCGCGATGTGAACGACGCATACGAGGCCCGGCTCACCGACCTCGAACGGCGGGTGCACGACCTGGAGGCCGGAGCGACCCCGGCCGGTACCCGAACAGCGAGCGACACGCCCGCACCGGACGCCTCCGGCCGGGTCGCATACAGCGGCACAGTCGCGCTGAACGGGAACATCCAGTGGTCCATCGAATACGACGCCGGTGCGGTTCTGTCGCTGGATCCGGCGACAGTGGCAACAGTCCTCGACGCACTCGGCAGTTCTGCACGCCTCGCCATCGTCCGGACCTTGCTCCGGGGTCCCGCCACCGCCGCCGAACTCCAGGACGCGACCGAGTTGTCCTCCGCGGGGCGGCTCTACCATCACCTGCGGGCCTTGTCGGCGGCGCGGATCGTCGAACAGGAAACACGCAGCCGCTATCGCATCGCACCGGAAAAAGTGGTGCCGCTGCTGGTGCTCGCCCTGGCCGCCGCAGATGTCGCCGAGCGTCTCTGATCCGCCTATCCTCGCCCTATGGCTTCCGTGTTCAGCATGATCATCTCCGGGGAACTTCCGGGCAGGTTCGTCTGGCAGGACGACGACGTCGTGTCCTTCCTGACCATCAACCCGCTCACCGAAGGGCATGTGCTCGTCGTGCCCCGGCAGGAAGTCGACCATTGGCAGAGTGTCGACGATGAGCTGTGGGCGAAGATCAACGGTGTCGCACGGATCGTCGGCCGGGCGGTGTCCGCCGCGTACGACACGCCGCGAACCGGTCTGGTGATCGCGGGCCTCGAGGTGCCGCACCTGCACCTTCACGTGTTCCCCGCCCACTCGCTCGACGACTTCGACTTCGCGAAGGCTGAGAAGGATCCTTCCGCGGAGTCCCTCGATCGGGCACAGGAGAAGATCCGTGCGGCGCTCCGGGAGATGGGCCACGGCGACAACGTTCCCGCCTGACGGGACGCCCGGAACAAGTTTCCCCTCCCGTGGGTTGAGACTCACATGTCTTCACACCCGCCACACTCTCCAGAACGTCCGGCCGGCTCCCTTCCCCCGGGAGCCGGCCGTCTGATCGCCGTACTCGTCGGCGCGGCCTTCGTGGTCATCCTGAACGAGACGATCATGAGCGTCGCTCTTCCCAAGCTCATGATCGAGTTCGACGTGGGAGCGGCAACCGCGCAGTGGCTCACCACCGCGTTCATGCTCACGATGGCGGTGGTCATCCCGGTCTCCGGATACCTCATGACGCGCCTGGCTCTGCGGACCGTGTACGCCGTGGCGATGTCCAGCTTCCTGCTCGGCACCTTCATCGCGTCCGTGGCGCCGGTGTTCTGGATTCTGGTTCTGGGCCGCGTGGTTCAGGCCGTGGGTACGGCCCTGATGTTGCCGCTGTTGTTCACGACGGTGCTCAACGTGGTGCCCGCCGAGCGGCGTGGCCGCATGATGGGCGTCATTTCGATCGTGATCGCCGTCGCCCCCGCGACGGGCCCGACGATCGGCGGTGTCGTACTCGACCAGTTGACGTGGCGCTGGATGTTCTGGCTGGTCCTTCCCATCGCGGCGATTGCCACGGCACTCGGCGTCAAGTGGATCCGGAACGTGACCGAGCCGCGCGCGATCCCGCTCGACGCGTTTTCGGTAGCGCTGTCGGCATTCGCGTTCAGCGGTCTCGTTTTCGGCCTGAGCAGCATCGGTGAAGCCGCCGAAGGCGACCCCCTCCTTCCTCCGTGGCTTCCGTTGGCGGTCGGCATCACGGCGCTGGTGATCTTCGTGGTCCGCCAGATCAGGCTCGGGGACAACGCGCTGCTGGACCTGCGCGCCTTCCGTACGCCGTCGTTCTCCCTCGCGGTCGTGCTCGTGTCGATCAGCATGATGTCGCTCTTCG
>Ga0233386_1000415_pt1 | contig 11717 bp, 13 predicted proteins | sample ElkDunMinimDraft_17_FD_191544 | JGI IMG/M metagenome (GOLD analysis project Ga0233386, IMG submission 191544) | Fecal eukaryotic communites from dung pellets of Tule Elk in California, USA - Elk Dung G4 | ecosystem: Host-associated > Mammals > Digestive system > Large intestine > Fecal | place...
ATTATTTACAAAGTGTTCACGAACTATTAACCAAATGTAACGAGCAATATGATATAATAGTTATAGTGATAAGGAAAGCTTATCCAATATATTAATCTTAAAGGAGAGAATATTATGAGAATTAATTACACACAAGAAGAACTTACGAGATTTATGTTAAATCTTATGAAGCACATCGAGTTTACAGGTGAAATACCTAAAATAACTTTCTTCAATAATTATGTATACGAAACCGAAAATACATTATTATTTGAAAGAGATGCGTGGTTGAAGAAAGAGATAGAAAACTTTAACGAGTTCGCACAAAAGACAATGAAACAGCCTACATCAATATATGGTGAAACAGACAATTAATAAATTTATACATTTCACATTATTTTCAGTTTATTATCATAATATTATCACAAAGACTTGTTATTATAACAACATAAAACAACAACGCTTTAAATAAATACGAAAGGAAATACAACTATGAAAGGAACGTTTGAATTAGAGAGCCATATTACAAAGTTACCTGTATATTGCTACGAAAGTAGAACTTCAAACAACAACCCCGAAAACAGAGTTCTCAAATGTATGATTAACAGATACAACTCAAAAACAGGTGAGTCAACAGCTCCATTATTTCTTACGGTATTTACTACAAAGAAAACCGATTTCAGAGAGCTTGACAAAGACAAACTCGGTAAGAAGAAACTGTTTATTTCAGGAAAATTTGCTGTAGATGAACGTAGAACAAAAGATGGTGACAAAAAACCCGATATTAAAATTTTCGCTGACATTGTAAGAGGTGTTTAAATGAATATAACAGATTTTATACTTTCTGTTTGTAGCGATATTGAATTCGAAATACGACGGTTAAAAAGTTACGGAATAGTTTCTCCCGCATTTGAACAAGTAAAAAGAAGTTCAACAGCTATCGGTGCAAACTACTGCGAAGCAATGGGCTGTCATACAGAAAAAGATTATCGTAAAACCGTGGGCGTATCTTTAAAAGAATGCAACGAAACAATATGGTGGATTGAATTACTTGATAACGATTTTAATTTGTCAAAATACAAAACTATAATACAATCGTTGTATGAAATTAAAAAAGCTCTTGAAGAAAACATTCTGTATTCTGCCGAAAATAATTGTATACCAACAGAGTGGGGCGAGAAAATACAGAAATTTTCTTAATATAAGAAAGGAGATATGTTATGGAACTTCAAGAAATCGTATCGCTGTTTGTAAATAATGGTGTTGCTGTAGGTCTTTTATGTTACTTTGTTTACAGAGACAACAAATTTATGAACAGCCTTAACGTCACTCTCAAATCACTTCAAACAAGTGTAGAGAGCGTAAAAAATATGTTAGAAAGGAGAAACAATGGCGATGAAGGGGATTGACGTTTCTAAATGGCAAGGTTGTATTGACTGGAATAAAGTCAAAGACAAAATCGACTTTGCTATTTTAAGAGCAGGTTATGGTAGACTTGAAACTCAAAAAGATACGACTTTTGAGCAAAACTATAAAGGTTGTACAGAAAACAATATTCCTTGCGGTGCTTATTGGTACAGTTATGCTAAAACACCAGAAGAAGCGGAAAAAGAAGCAGAAGTATTTCTTAATGTAATTAAGGGTAAAAAATTCGAATATCCAATTTTCTTCGATGTGGAAGAGCAAAACGTACTCGCACTCGGAAAAGAAAAGGTAAGTGCTATCATTAATGCCGCTCTTGCAAAGATTGAAAAAGCAGGGTATTGGGCGGGCTTGTATATGTCGTCTTATTGGCTTAAAACTGTAGTAGACGAACAAACTCGCAAGAGATATGCTGTATGGATTGCTCATTACGATGTAGCAGAACCGAGTTATGACGGCGAATACGGTATATGGCAATACAGCTCAAAAGGAAAAGTTGACGGTATAAATGGCGATGTAGATTTAAACATTGGCTATAAGAATTACCCCGAACTTATCCGAAAAGCAAATCTTAATAACTTAAAGTTCGATGAACTTGAAAAAAACGAAAACGAAAACAGTATAACAATTGCCGTAACTATAGGTAATGACGTTTACGGCGGTACGCTTTTTAAAATGGAAGGAGAATAATTATGAAAGTAACCCAGATTGCAACAATCCTTAACACAATTATTAATCAGGAACAAATCGGCGAGTCTCTCGTAGTAAGTGAAGATTTATCTAATATCGTTGATATTGGTACAGAAATTCTTAACTATACAGGAGCAAGCAAAGAAAATTACGAAACTGTAACAAAGTCACTTATCGACTTGGTAGGTAAGCAGATTTTCGTAGACCGTGAATATGTATCACAAGCACCTAATATCGTGAAAGATGCGTGGGAATATGGTTCAGTACTCGAAAAGGTAAGATGTGAACTCCCCGATGCAGATGATAACGCCACTTGGCAACTTGGAGATTATCCTCTTGATGGCGGTGAAAATTATCCAGACCCGTTTGAAATCTCTATTCCTAAAGTTGATGCAAAATTCTTCAATGGTAAAATTGCGTTTGAAGTACCTGTAACAATTGTAGACAGACAGTTCAAAGAAGCAATGAGAGATGCTACTGCACTCGGTAAGTTCATCGCTATGATTGAAAACCGTGTTCGTATGAAAATGACACTTTCTACTGATGGTCTCGTTATGAGAACTATTAACAACTTGATGGCACAAAAATTCAACAGCAATAACAACGTTGTAAACCTGCTTACACTCTACAAAAACGAATCAGGTAACGACACAATCACAGCCGCTACAGCGTTAACAAATGCAGAATTTCAGCGTTTTGCAGCAAAAACAATGCTTCTTTATCGCAAATACATTCAGGAAGCTTCTATGCTTTATAACGACGGCGGTTATGTAACATTTACACCAGAGGACAGAATGAAGTTTGTACTTCTCTCAAAATTCGCTAAGTCTCTCGAAACAGGTCTTTATAGTGATACTTTCCATAATGAATTTGTTCTCGTTGACGGATATGAGGAAGTAGGTTACTGGCAGGGTACAGGCACAGATGTAAACGACGATGAAAGAGCAAAGATTGACGTTACAATCAAAGCAGGTGACGGAACTACTCAAATCGTAAGAGAGGGTATTGTAGGCGTACTCTTTGATGAATGGGCGGCAATGGTATGCAACGAGGATTTCAGAGTTACAGTCCAGTATAATCCCCGTGGTGAATACACAAACTATTTCTACAAATGGGACGCACATTATCTCAATGATACAAACGAAAACTGTATTGTCTTTGTAGTTGCTGATGAATCAGACGAGACCTAAGAAAGGTGGTGGAGAGGGGAGCTTAGTCTCCCCTTGATTTTTATGAAAAGATATTCTAATATGAAAGCGAAAGATAAAGAAAATTTACGTGAAAGAGCTTATTTTTCTTATTTACTTACAGCATTGAGTTCAATGTTTAAATGGACTGTCCCAAAGGGTGTTGAACAAAAATATCTTGAACAATTTCTCCATTGTAGCGGTTCTTTTGGCGTTCAAAAAATCAATGGCGAATATGCTGTAGTAGAAAATCCGTCAAGAGCCGATAAGCTTAATCAATACGGTGATGGTATGGAAGTTTATGGTGTAAATATCAAATATCAAATTCGTGGTACAATTGATAAAGATGTTCTTGTGTGCTACAACAATATTGACAGAACTCCCGATTTTGATATGATACGATATACAGACGGTTTTTCACAGATTGACAAAGCTATTATGGCGAATGTAAGATGGTCTATTCTCGCTCCTATTCTTTGTGCAAGTGATGATAAAACAGCTTTTGCAATAAATAAACTCGTTGATGATATGCTTTCGGGTAAAATCAAATGTATTACAAGTGAAGATGTACTCAAATCATTAAGCGGTAATAATTCAAATGGTGCTTATTCTATTGATATAACACATCCAGAACGTATTAAAAATGTTCAATACCAAAGCGAATTATACGACGTTCTTATGAGAAGATTTTTTAATAAGTATGGTCTTAATATACAAAACAGCTCCAAACACGCACAAGCAAGCGTTGATGAAGTACACGGTCTCGATTGTGTATCTTGGGTACTGCCTTTAGATATGTATAGACAGCGTAAAGAGTTTTGCGATAAGGCTTCTAAATTATGGGGAGATGAATGGAATGTAGACTTTAACGAACCGTGGAAATCAGAACTTCGTAAATATGAAGCCGAAACAGAAAAACAGGAAATCGAAAATGAAGTACAACAACCAAATACCGATGATAATACTGCGATTGATGATATTTTAGACAACGAACCAATCAACGAGAAAGGGGAAATTGTTAATGATGAACAGGAATTGGATTAAAATAGGGGATTACGTTACAGCTTTCAAAGAGGGAAATTATCTCGAATTACGTGTAAACGATTCTGTTGTTTTTACAAATGAACAAATTTTTAATGAATTGTACTATTTTTATTCAGAATGGTCTTATCTTGTGAGACTCTTTATTGAAGATAATGCACAAAAATTCCTACAGCTTTATAACGATTACGTTGATTCCGTAGGTTACAACTATTTCAGAATGAACGACGCTCTTACAAGAGAATATAACCCACTTAATAACTATGAAATGATTGAGAGCGGTGCTGACGGTAGAAAGATTTCAGATAGAACTTTTTCGGATAATAACAATAATCTCCGTGGGGTTAAAGAATCAGATACAACCGATGTTACAACTGGTTCTGTTGAAAACGATTTTTATAACAATGCTTTTAATAGCGATGTAAATTCAGCAGGTACGCACGTATCGAGAGAAGTAAGCACGAATAATAATTTAACTGTTACACATACAAAAGAAAATACAGAAAGTGAAACAAGTGCTGACGGCAAAGTAACTTTTACAAATTTCGACGAAATTAATAAAGAATATAATACTAACGAAAGAACTGAAAGCAATAAAAATGACGTTGAAATTTCATATAAAGTTTCTACACCAGACGGAGAGAGACAGACAGTTATTACAGGAAATACTTTTACAGAGGGAACAATGCACGAATTTACTCGTTCGGGTAATATAGGTGTAACTACGTCAGCCCAGATGATACAAGGTGAACTTGAAATGCGTAAAACTAATCTTATGAAAGATTTTGTAAGAGGTTTTATTTTAAGATATTGTACTTTCACTGGATTTGAAGAGGAGTGATTATATGGCAGAATTACGCTTTGAAATGTCTGTTGTTATAAAAAGAAGCGGTATTTCTTCGGCAATAGCACAAAAAATGTTTGAAATATTTGGCGAAACTGTAATAGGTGTATGGACTAATGATGATAATGAACCGAATGAAAACAAAAGCAACTGGGACGTAACATTGCCAGAAGATATGTCAATTAAGGGTGAAATTTTACGTGTTTCTCCAGAATGGCAAGACAAGGAATATGACGGACGTGGATTAGCTGTAGGTGGTACTAATAGTAGAACTTATATCGGCGGTAATTACTATGCTCGTTCTGTAAATTTAATTGGTGATGGAGTATTTATATCCTTTGCAAGCAGTGATTATAATTATTATAATAGTTATATAGTAGGTTGGAATAAAAATAAGACTACACAAAATTTTCGTTTAATGGTGTATGCAGAAAATGAGTTTCAAGGTTTTGTAGATTTCATCGGTACTATCCAATGGCGTGAATACGTACCACCAGAGCCAGAAAATCCTTTTGGAGATACAAGTACACCAAGCGACAAGAACGGTAATTACGATGATACAAGTGACATTATAAATATAAATACTTCTACTATAGTAACCGATAACGGAAATATCACCGTTCCTTTCCCGTCAGTTTCTGCTTCGGGTACAGGTCTCGTATCAATTTGGAAAATGTCAGCAGGACTTTTAAACGGATTAGGAGCAAAACTATGGTCTACAGATTTCTTTGATAACATTGTAAAAAGTTTTCTTTCTCCACTTGATGCTGTAATAACGCTTAATTTAGTACCCTCAATTAACAATGTTTATACAAACGGTCAAGGCGTGATAAAATTAGGAAACTATGATACAGATATAACTGCAACTAAAGTAGCATCACAATTTTATGATATTGATATGGGTACTTATACTTTTGAAGAATACTGGGGTTCTGCTCTTGACTATAATCCGTATACAACAATTCAGCTTTATTTGCCTTATATAGGCGTAGTTGATTTATCACCAGACGACGTTATGGGAAAAACTATTCACGTTGTTTATGTGTGTGATATTTTAACAGGTCAATTGTGTGCAAGAATTTACGTGAATATTGATGGTACAGACAGCTTGCTTTATACTTTTATAGGTAATTTTTCTATGAGTATTCCTATAACAGGTGCAAATTATTCACAAGCTTATAATGCTCTTATTACAGGTACAGTTGGTTTAATAGGCGGCAGTGCTAAACTTGCAACGGGCGGAGCGGTTTCAGCAGATATAGCAAAAGGAACAAAAACTCTAAAAGCCGCAGGCGGTGAGTTTGTTTCTAATACCAGCGGTTTAGCTTCGTCAACTGTAAACGCAATGAATAGCGGTAAAATACAATATGAACGTGGTAGCTCAATGAGTATGACAGGCGGTTATTTAGGTGCTTCTTATTGTTACGTAATTATAACGAGACCAAAACAATCGCTCGCTGTTGATTACAACAAGTTTCAAGGTTATCCGTCAAATATTACGTCTTTATTGAGCGAACTTTCAGGATTTACTGCTGTTGAACAGATACATCTTGAAAACGTTCCTGCAACAGAAGCAGAACTTGACGAAATTGAAGCTTTATTAAAGGAAGGGGTTATAATATGACAGTTACATTGATGAAAAACAATTCGGAAAAAAATAGAGTTGTAAAAGATGTTCAAACGTTGTTTACTGCAACTGGCAATTTAAGAGAAAATACTTCTATTGTTTCTCCTACCTTTACATTGCAAATTGCTTTTAATAGTGTTGTTAATTGCAATTATGTATATGTACCAGATTTCAAACGATACTATTATATTACAGATATGGTGCAAGTAGCGGGAAATCTAACGCAGGTATTCTGTAGATGTGATGTTCTTATGAGTTTTGCAACAGAAATTCTTTCAAATACTGCAGTTATCGCACGACAAGAAAATGTTTACAACCGTTATTTGAATGACGCAAGCTTTAAAACTTATCAAAATAGTACAACAGTAACAAAGCGTTTGAGCGGTGCAGGATTTGGTGAAGCAGGATATATTCTCGTTACTGCAGGACAATCGTCATAGGAGTGATATTATGAGTATTTATAAAGGTATTGAAAATATAACTTATATCGAAAATAGAATTGAATATGGTATAAAAATAGACTGGGGAAAAGTGAGAAAGGAACTTAAAAAACTTAAAATTCCCGTTGATACTCACAACCCTCTTAAAGCCGATATTGAAAAGTGTGGTTATATCATTGATATTTCTGACCGTTCAAGAGGTAAGACAACGAATAAACTTATTGTAGGGCTTATCCTGTATAAGCTTTATAACATAACTTTGCAATATATCCGTAGACATTCAAGTTCTCTTAAAGGTAATGAAAAACTTGACTTGTATAAAACAGTTGTAGAACACAATTATATTGAAAAAATATTCGGTGATAAGTACAATGGAATAATAAACAAAGGTCGTCGATGGTTTCTTGTAAAGCGTGATGATAACGGCGAAATAGTAGACCAGAACGATGAAGCTTCAACGGTTTGTTTTGGTCTTGATGAAAGTGATAATCTTAAATCAACTTATAACGCCCCTCGTGGAGATATGATATTCTTTGATGAATTTATCGAAACTTCATACGGACTTACAGATTTTATAAGATTTGCAGATATAACAAAAACTATTACTCGTGACCGTCTTTCTCCTGTTGTATTTATGTCAAGCAATAATATCAACCTTAATTCACAGTGGTTTGATGAATTCTGTATAAGAAAAGATATTGAGCATATGAAGCAAGGTGATAGTAAATATATTGTAAGTGAACTTGGTACACATATTTATCTTGAAATACTTGCAGAAGATAAATCTGAAAAGAGAGACAAAAGTAATAAGCGTTTCTTTGGTTTCAGAAATCCAAAGCTTATTTCTATTACAGGTAAGGGAGACTGGGCGACAGAAACTTTTCAACATATTCCCACATACCGAGATGAAGAACAGGAATTCCCTAAAGTTCTTCAAAATAATATTTTCTTGCAGTTATCGGGTAAATACGTAAAGTTGCGTTTAGTGAATGATAACGAAAGAGGGATTTGTGTTTTTGTAACACCTGCAACAAGGCTTTATGATGATAGTATAATAATTACATCTGATGAAATTACAAGTAAAATGCAAATATTTGGTCTTGGTAAAGGTACTTTTATGGACGCTATATGGAAACTCTATATGAACAATAAATTCTATTACGCAACAAATAGCGAGGGTTCTTTTGTAAAGGCTTATTTATCATACGCTTATAGTGTTATTGCAAATATGAAAGGATAAAAGAAGAGGGGGTTTTAAGCCCTCTCTTTTTAATATTCTCCGTAATCTATTTCCCAATCATTAATATTTTCGTCTGTAGTATACATACCGTGTAAAACCTTTTCAACATCAAATATAATAGCTGAACTTGCAAACTCTGTCAAGTGATTGTTTATGTATGCACTTGTAGGGTTATGAGTTATATACTTTATTTGAGTACCGCCGCAATCAACAAATTTAAAGTTACCTGCAAGGTTGTCAATATTACCTAATTCTTTTACTCTTGTATTATCGTTTCTACCATTTCTTTTAACACCTGCAATTGTTGTTTTAAGTTCAATAACTTCTTTACCGTCTTTGATTTTTCTCACTTCATAAGCATAACATTTACTGTGGAGAAACTTAAAGGAAATAATATCTTCATCTTCAAGGTCGAATTGATTGTAATATACTTTTCTACCGTTTACTTCAACAAACCAACCGTTTTTATCTCCTAATTCACGCTTTTCTCTATTATAGTTTTCTATCTTCTCTTCGATTTCAGATGTACTAAAATAGAAAATACTATCGGTATCACAATATATAAAGTTTTCATATCCTATAAGTTCTATAAGTTCGATAAGCTGTTTTCTTGCATTTGCAGTTGTCCATACACCTAATTGATATGACATAAAGTTGTTCCAACCAGAATAATATTTATTCAAAGCATCGCTTATATCATCATCAGTCATTGTTTCTGAAACCCATTCCCCACTATCGCTTTCCTCGTATTTAATATGAACAGGGTCAGTGTCAGTCATTCCAAAAATTCCGTTAAGGTCTCCCTTTGAAATCATAAGTAAACTATGCGTTTCAATCCACTCCTTTGAATTTTCTCCGTATTTCTTTTCGATTTCTCTTTCTTTATCTTTATAAAGGGTTTTGTCGTAGAAATATTTGTCAACAGTTTCTTGAATATACTTTGGATATGGTTTTTTATCGAATGTATATACATCAACTATTCTGTATGAAAATGTATATTGTTTAACAAGAATTTCAAGGTCTATTTCATTTACACATACTTCACATATTCCTTTATAATAAATAATACGTCCGTTATCTTTTATACATTTGTCAAGTTGTACTTTGCCTTTATAAAATTTGTCATATTGAGCGTAGGGCATTGTAATACTGTCACTTCTCAATTTAAGGTCTTTTATATACATTTTTGCCATAAAGCATTTGTTTTTAAAATTAAATAAATCTTCGATGGATAATACGTCTTTGACATCGTAATGATAATAATAACAAGGTCTACCAGATGGAGCAGAAGCACATTTTTGTTGTGAGGGATAATGGCTTACAAAGTCTCTATGTCTTATGCAACCTCTTTGAGTTACTTCTGCAAGAAATCTGTTTCCGTGAGTTATTCCGCCTGCATTTTCTCTTTTACACATTTTGTAAAGTTCAAGGGAAAGTCTTTCTTTCTTGAATTGTAAGTTCTTGCTATCGTACTTCTTATAAGCTTTTCTTGCTTCTCTTCTTACATAACCTGTTACTGTATAGGGTACTGTTAATAAGTTGTCGTTTCTAAGTTCGAAAAGTTTGAGTAAACATTCTCTAAGTGAAATAATATCATAAGCAAGATAATCAATATCATCGTTTGTGAGAACACTATCTTGATAACGTACTTTCTTATGGTCTACTTTGCCTACAAGTTTACGTGTTACGCCTAATTCCTTTGATAAGGTGTCAAGACTTTTAAGGGTAAGACGAAAACTACATCTGAATTCAATGCCATTTATTTCCCACGAAATTATTTTATGTGAACCTGTTGCAAGTGTTTTGTTAGTTGCTTTGCCAAATGCTTCAAAGAAATAGTCTTTAATATATTGATAATCGTATGATAAGTTATGAACATAAATTCTTATTCTTCTTGTTATGTCGTTTTGTTCATCATATCCTAATTGATTTACTTCTACTATTTTCTTGAAACATTCAATAAGTTGTGATGGTTTTCTACCAAAGATTATTTCACCCATATAGTCGAAAGCCCAATGATAAACCCAACCTATTTCATTTTCGTGACTTGTTTCGGTATCGAGACAAATAAAATCAGAACAAATTTCGTCACCGTTTTTATTTGCCTTTATACGTTCGTATGGTTTTGGAGCGAATTGCTCCCACGATATTCTATTATACATAGCAACCGCTCCTTGCTTTTATATACTTTGAAAATCACCTAAGTCTTGTGGTATTTTTGTTTCTTGTTTTCTATATTCTTCTACCGCTTCATTTATACTTCTTTCGAATTGACGATAACTACGCCCGTTTTCAATAACACTATTAAGTATTTCTTCAAGTTTTTCTTTTGGTACATAATTACCCTCGGCATCGACAAGCCTTGTAATTACTTCTGAACCGAAACGATTGATTGCAGTAGTGATATTATTAAGTTCAAATATTTCGGCAAATTGTGCCGCTGTTATTTTTGTATCTCTTGCTTCATTAAATGTATTTACCCTTTTATCCACTGTCTCTCTTATTCCTTTTGGTGTAGATGTACTTGATTGGAATAAGAAACCTCTTAATAATGCCATTTCGCTTTTAAGTTCTTGAAAGGTGAGATTTGAAACATCGGTTCTATAAGCAACTCTATCTTTCCAGTCTTTCTTGAATACATCGGGTCTTGTTTCGAGTAAATCTAAGTTTTTGCGGTAAGCAAAGCTTGATTGTTCAAGTCCCTGTTTTTCAAGCTCTCTCATTCTCGTGTTAGCTCTTTTTGCGAGAGTTCTTACAGTCTTTTCAAGTTTTGGTCTTGAATAGGTGTTAGCGTCTGAATATAAGTTTCTGTATTCTTCGTTAGTCATAACGGTTCTCCTTTCACTTTATAATAGGCATTTTTGTGGATTGTTTGATTATTTCATAAGCATTGTATTTGATGCGTTCTACTTGTTCGTTTGTCCATAAGCCTATTTCACTATCTTCGCTACAATCAAAAGCTGTAGAAACAATATCATTTGCAAGGTCTATTATTGAGTTCATTATTTGTTTGCGATATTCGTCAAGTGTTTCATCGGGAATGTGATTGCGTTTGCAACTTTGTTTATAATCGTCTTTGGTACTTTCAACCCAATCTTGTGAAGAAAAGTTGTACTTAGCACAATATCCATCGGCAAATATAACACTATCAATGGAGTTGTGAACAATTATACCGTGTTCATCAATAAGTTGATTAATTCTCATAATATTCTCTCCTTTAAGATTAATATATTGGATAAGCTTTCCT
>Ga0233386_1000416_pt1 | contig 11715 bp, 5 predicted proteins | sample ElkDunMinimDraft_17_FD_191544 | JGI IMG/M metagenome (GOLD analysis project Ga0233386, IMG submission 191544) | Fecal eukaryotic communites from dung pellets of Tule Elk in California, USA - Elk Dung G4 | ecosystem: Host-associated > Mammals > Digestive system > Large intestine > Fecal | place...
TTATGATGGCTGTATTCTTGTCATATGAATCCGATATCCAGGTAGCTACGAGCTTTGTTACTCCTTTCTCCTCCTTCTCGCTATGTGCGTAATCAAACCAGTTGTCCGGTCCCAGAGGCTTTGAATGATGTGTGACTGATTCATGACCGTCTCCTTCGCCTTTGAGAACAATTCCGCTTTGTGATATTGTCAGCGGCGAACTGATACGGTATGTACCTGCCTTCAATAATACGGCACCTCTGATGCCGTTGTCGTCTGCAAGATACCGTCCTACCATATCCAAGGCTTTCTGTATCCTTTCAGTGTCGTCGCTTTTTTTGTTCTTTGACGGCTCCAGAACAATTCTTACAGGTACATTCGGGATGGGTGCACTGCTGTTTTTATATCCCGCATACGAATAGTCTGCAACAGTATTTCCTTTGTAGTCCGGATAATACTTCAGCTTTCCGTTCCAGAATCCAAGAGCCGGGTAAGGATTGTCGTATGTGTATGAAAGGATATCTCCGTCTATTACATTGAAGTATAGTGCGTCATGAATCGTTGTTTCTCCGTCAAATCTGAATCGGATCGTATATATACCTGTATCCTCTGCTTTAAGACCGGTATCAATTCTGATGACGTTCCCTTTACTGACCTTTTCAGATTCTTTCCTGTAGATTACATTTCCCTTGCTGTCGGTCATTTCTGCACTGAGACAGATGTCTTCTTTGGCTCTCACTACGAATTCAGGAAGTTTTGTTTCCAATCTTACAAGAGCCGGACGACCGGGCGCCATGACCATCCCTGGATACTCTGGCATGATCTGAGCTATGTCTTCTGTTTCAAAAGATGCCTCGGATCCGACAGATTTAAGCTCTTTGCGGTAAGCAAAGAAATTATAGATTTCAATGGAACTGTCTGTGAGTTCACCGCTTATGAGCACATATCTTGCCTTTATCGGTTCGACAAGATTGTGAATGAACACTTTATTTCCATTCGCATCCGGCAGTTCCTCCACTTTCTGTGTGTGCGCAACATTCCAGCCCTCAGGCTCAGAATAGCCTTTCATCCAGGATTTACCGGATTTAGCTGCATCAGACAGTTCATTCCATAACTTGTCAGAATCTGTCCACAGTATTTCATATCTGCCATCCTTAAGCCTTTTCTTCAGCTGATTGACTGATGTTCCCCATGCTACACCGAATGCATCGATGATTCTGGAATTACTCATGTCTGCTGCAAGCCAGAATCTGTTGTTGTCTTCGCTTTCAGCCTGACTTTTGTCTACAACATATCCGCTTCCGGAGAAACCGGAAGCCTTTCCGTTGAATGCATTCAGAGGATCCGATCCTTTCTGAAACGAACTTTTCTTTACTTTCTCAGCATCAGGATTCAAGATCAGATTGACATACTCTGTCTTGACCAAGTCGATATTGTATTGCCTGACTCCGTTTTCCGTGTATATATGCAGGACATCAGAAGGCGAAATCTCCTCAAGATCTCCGATGGGAATACCCTCAGAGTCCTTGACTACATAAGGGACTTTATCTAACGCCAAAACCTGCTCAGATAGCTGAGCAGGTGTGGTGTGTTGAGCAATCGGCGGCATCTTTGTCTTTTCCAAAGCGTCTTTGAGCTTGTTCAGGAAATCGGTGATTTCCTCATATGGAGGAGTCTGAAGATCACCTGGATAGCCTTTGTCTCTGTTAAGCCATAGAAGTTCCACCGGCAGGTAGCCTCTGTACGGACTTTGCCTGATGAGCCGTGCAAGATGCTCAAGGTCCATGAGCTCCTTGGTTTCGGCTCCGCCGGGCTTCTTCTTTATCTGGAAGTTGTTGGTATAAGGCAATACAAGTGATATATCCCTGTACCAGTCGTATCCGGATGCATCAGTGCTCAGGAAGTCCCTGTAGAAACCGGTGTCATTTATGATTCCTACATTATCCCTGTCAATCCATTCAAGTACTTGGATGACCTGGTTTGCTGTAGCCAGCATACCTCCATGATTCTGAAGTCCGATTCTTACCTGCGGATAGTTCTCCTTGGCAAAGTCTGCGACTTCCTGTATGTGTGGAACCATTCGTTCTCTGGCAATTTTCTCCCATCCTTCACGGTTGATGTCAGCAGGAGGGGGACCGGCAAATATCCTTATTACAGGTGCGCCCATCTCTGCAGCAATCCCGATCCAGAACTTGATGCGCTCGACATCTGTTTCCCTGCGGGTCCTGTTAGGATCCGCAAAGTTGTTCTGAATGCCAGTACCGCTGATTTCGATGTCAAGTTTCCTGCATAGTTTCTTTATGTTCCTTGCGTACTTGACTATTTCCTTCTCAGGAAGCGTAGGCATTGTGGTATTGCTGTAGCCAGGAATGTAGTAACATGTGAGGTCTACCGCATCGAAGCCTGCTTCAGCAGCCCATCTGATTGCATCCATGGTATTGAGCTGCGGGGCACTGTCAGACTCTCTGATCCATGCATTTATGTTCATGTTCAGAGAATACATGTTGAGGCTAAGCTTGTAGTCTCCCGTATAGTATTCACCAGAGAACTCTTTGTCTGACTTGTCAAATGTAGGGAGAAGAGATTCCCTGAGACAGTCATACTTGGAGTCGTCATATTTCTCAGCATAAATGATTTTAGGAAGTTCATCACCGTTGTCTGCTATGAAGTTGAATGCGCTCCAGTCCAGGTTGATGCAATTCTCCTTCTGTACAAATGCATCATAGACCTCTCGGCTAGGAATATGGATGACTACATTTGTGACTCTCTCCATCCATAAGCCTTCCTTGCCTTCCGGCTTCAATGCTTGAGGAACTGTCTCGAAATAAATGGATTTCAAGTTTGTACAATAGTAGAATGCCCTTGACTGCAGCTTCTCAAGGGAAGGGAAACTGGCTATGCGGAGCTGACCTTTATTCGATCCTTTCGCCTGAGCAAATCCCTGGACACCGATTTCCTTCACTTTTGGGAAAGAAGCTACTTGAAGACCTTCGCACAGACTGAACGCCTTAGTCAGAATCTTCACAGCATTTTCTGCATGTACATATCTGAGGCTCTTCATTCCTTCAAAAGCACTCTTTCCAATGATTCCTCCTTCGAAGTCAGCATTCTCTCCTACGACAAGTTCCTCAAGAGAGGTGAGATTTTCTTTGATGAAACTGCAGTCCTCAGGAGAGATCATTCCAGAATTCACCTTGAGACTTATGATGCTTGAAAGATCCTTCGCATATACCGATGCGATCTTTTCCTGAAGGCTTCCACCTTTGACTGCATCTGTGATTTCAACAGTGTATTCCGGAACATACTTCATAGGATATCCTTCTGAGGACGGGGCAGGGTAGCCGGTCACAGTATGGTCTTCCATTATCTCCACTCTTGTACCGTCGATGCTGTAATAGTTCTTCTGGCGTTTCTTGTTGATACCTGTAGAGATATCGCTAGGCGCAGGGCATCCTTCAGGCAACTTCCTTTCAGAAAGAATGCTCTCAACAGCTTCAACGTCCTTCACTTCCAGACAGATATGATTCATCGATCCCATCCTCTGCCAGCTTGGTTCACTGTCATGGAGCATAAGCTCGATAGTTTCATCACCTTCAGGAACCTGAAGATGTACCCATTTCACCTTCTTGGGATCAGGACCTCCTCTCCAGACTTCCTTGAATCCAAGAACATCCACATAGAAGGACTTGGCTTTCTCAAGGTCTGCAACCATGAAGCCTACATGACTCATTCTGGCTGAGATCCTGGTTTCCGGAAGATATTTGCCTGCATCTCTGATTGTCATCGATTCAGGCTCGTACTGGACGATTTCGCATATGCTGCCGTCAGGACTATATACGAAATAATTGGAGTTGCCAGTCCTTCCTTTCGGGGTGGTTTCAGGAACTTTATATCCTTTGGACTCCAGATAACGTCTCATGCCTTCTGCATCATCTGTCTCGATGGCAAAATGATACATTCTTGGAGTGCCGACAGATCTTTCCGGGAAAAGTTCCACATACTGTCTGTCATTGATCTTGATCACAGTAAATGCAGTATCTCCGTTCTTGTCAGGCATGACAATACATTCGCTGTACCCAAGGTAATCCTTGAAGAATTCCCGGGTGTTGTCCAGATCCTTCGTGAAGAAGGCAGCATGGGCTACACCGGTAATCTTCGGACGTGTTATCTTGTCCTCTGCACTCATGGCGAGTGCAGAAAACAGGAAAACGATGATTGTAAAAAGGTTTTTCATAGGTGTGTTATTTTACATTACCCCAAAGTGAGATTGGTGCTGCATCAGTCAATCCATACTTGTCCTTGGCTGTTGCACCTACAGGTACGATTCTGAACTTGACATTTGTGCCTGCTCCAATGGATTTGAGTGCATTGACTTCAGCGAAATCGAAGCTGCGCTCGCCAGCTTCCTCCATGGTATAGCTTGCAAATTCTACAAAGTTAGCATTTGCAATAGAATACTGGACACTTACCTGTGTGCCTTCTGTTCCGCGTTCTACATATGAGAAACCGTAGAGGGTCAATGTTCCGCTGTTGACAGTAACGGTAGTTTCAAAATATGTAGCAGGAGCAGTTGTGTTGTTGTCGTTAAATTTGGTGGCAGCATTTGAATCCTTGTAGTTGGTCTGTTCTCCTGTCAGGACAAGTGAAGTGACAGATACAGCAGGATTGTTGCTGCTTCCGGCAGATTCACTGTTCTTGCCGACTACTGTCCAGGTAGCTTCAAAGTTGCCCTTGTCTACAACTACCGGATCCTTGACCTCCAGTTCGCCAGACTGCTCTCCGTCGAGGAATCCGCTTACCGTAAAGGTTACAGGGGTGTAATCTGCAGGTGTCAGCTTGACCAGGATCTTAACGCTTCCACCAGCTTTCTTGAGTGTATAAGTGTCCTCGATTTCAGCAGTGAATTCAACATTGGATGTAATCTTGATATCGCTTCCGTTGATTTCTCTGCTGCCACCGTTCTCATATCTGAGGCTGAGTTCGAGTTCATTCTCAACCCCCACAATAAGATTCTCGAGGTCAAAGTTCAATTCAGTGAATCTAGGCTCAAGCATAGATATGAATCGTTCACCTTCAAGGCTTACAGTACCTGCTTCGAGAGCAATCTCCTTTCCGTCTGTAATCACTATACCGCTTACATATCCGCTACCGGTCTGCTTGGTCTGTGAAGCCAGCTCACTTGCGGCAGAGATGAACATCTGGTATGTCACATCGCTGTTCTCCACCTCCAATGTCCAAAGGTCAGAATCCTTCCATAACTCGGTTCCGTCTGTTGTGTGAACCTTGATAAGCTGTGACTTCTCGATCTTGACTGGCATAGCCTCATAGTCTGCGATAGCTGTATGTGCAATAGTTATCGGTTCAAGTACCTCTCCGCTGCCTGATACTTCGATCTGACCTACGACAGGGTACGCAGAAACAGCACCTTCAGATGAATGCTGGAGTGTTGCATCCTTCATTCTGATCTTGACCTTGTCTCCGACATTGAAAGTATTGTCAGCTGCTGTCTTGAAGTATAATGTGAGACCTGAATTCGCCGTATTTGCGTCAGTGATCTGAATATAAGCTTCAGCGGCAGGGAATACTGCTTTTGCCGGACGGTCTTCTGCAGGAACATATGAAGAAAGTACGGTTCCTTCTACAATATAGTTCTCATTAAGTACGGAAGTCTTACCTTTGGTTACGTTCTCCCTTGTGTAGGCCTTGAATTCTGCTATAGTCTTGACTACAGGAATTGCTGGAGTCTGGAATACAATGTCTGCACCGCAGATTTCCTCTTCCTCTGATGTCACGACATAGCTGTGGTATGTGTAAGATGTTTCAGGTTGGAGATCTGTCAGAGACAGTTCAAAAGCTCCTGTGTTCTCATCCTTAGCTTCAACTGTCATCTTGACAAAAGCAGCATCTCCGGACTTAAGAGCAAAGCCGTATTCTGTTACAGAGATATCCTTTCCGCTGTAGATCCATGATCCGTTCAAGGTAGCAGTGGTTTCGCTTACCCCAGTGGCATCATATGTTGACACAATCGGCTTTCCGCTCTGCATTACATGGATGTCTTTTCCTGCAGCCGATGAGTTTATCACCAGAACAGCCTCTCTGAAGTTGGCCCCTTCGGGTTGCTGGGAAACAGTAATCACTACCTCGTGGTTTCCTGCGTCACCTTTCTCAGGTGTGAATGTAACCCAGTCAGGAGTGTTGAGAACCTGAGCTGTCCAAGGTCTGTTGGTCTCAAAGTGTACGCTCTGACTTCCTCCTTCTCTAGGGAAAAGAAGCGACTGCGATGTTAATACTTCCACTTCCGGTGTTTCAGGAAGGTGTGCTGACGGATCATTGCATGACGCAATGAACATACCAGCAAGCATTGTCAGCCAAAACTTCAAAAACTTTGTTATTGTCTTCATCTTTCAATAATTATCTTAGTGTTATTCATATCTGATTCTATTCTTCTCACAGTATGAGCGGACTTTCGAGATTGCAGCGTCGAACTGTGCCGGCGTGGTTTCTCCTGCAAATCTGCCACCTGATGACATGTGAGGTTCCAGAGTTACGAAACCTTCATATCCCATTCCTGAAAGTTCCTTGAAAAGCTCAGGTATCTGACCGTCTCCCTCTCCCGGTAATGAACCGATGTCCTTTGACCCCAGTTTCCAATCCTTGATGTGGATATGTGATGTATACTTCTTCAATAGCGGCCAGCATGAAGTCATATTGTCTGTGATTTTTTCTCCCCAGACGAAGTTTGCAGGATCGTATGCAGCCTTGAAGCAGTCTGAATAGAGGTTTTTCATGAGGATTTCACAATTCGATGCACTATGTCCGAATATTCCAGCCTCATTTTCATGCACAAGGCAGATTCCTGTGCCCTTGACTTCTTCAGAAAATGCCTGCAGCCTTCTGATGACCTCTTCCTGGCAGTTTTCTATATCTGTGTCATCACTTCCATAGAAACTGAAGATCCTTATCATTCCTGCGTCAAGCATCTGTGCTGTCCTGATGGTTCTTCTGAATAGATTCATATGATCTTCAAAAGGAGCATCTATGGCATATTTTCCTATAGGTGAAGCAATTGCGCTTACTCCTATCGAAGCCTTACGCAGCTTTGCCTTTACCTCCATCACCTCTTCGTCCGAAAGCGCAGTGATGTTCTTTCCGTCTACGAAACGGATTTCCATCCACTTTATTCCTGCTTCATTAAGGTATTTCAGCTGCTCGTCAAATATTACACTGACTTCATCAGCAAATGCGCTTAATCTTACCATGGCATTAATTGAAATAAGTAGGTACTACGGTGACAAGATAGTAGATGACACTGACAAGAGTGATACCGATCGCCAGAATCATTCCGATATTCCAAAGGATGCGTTTTCTTCCTCTCGGCATGTCCTCTCCAAGATACTTTTCGCTGTTGTTCAGGAGGAAGAAGCCGATGTATGCCACAGGCAGTGTGATAAGAGCCAGAGCTGAAGTCGGAATTGCAATCCATGTTCCGATCTTGCTCCACAGGATAGCTCCGAATATACCGATTGCCGGGCATAATGTGGCAAGTTTATATTTCCATCCTGTCGGCTCGATCTTGAACATTTCGCATACGGCAAATCCGCATACCAGCATATGCATTGTAATGGCATTGAAGCACATTCCAATGATGCCGAATCCAAAGATAAGTCTTGATACGATAGGAGGAAGTCCTGCAGCCTCAAGCATGGATGCCGCCATGATAGGGGAGATGTTGGTCGCACCTGAATTGACGAATTCCGGTGTGTTGAGGGTCGCTCCTGCTGCGATTATCATCAGGGATGTTGCAATCGTATAAGGGATGAGCATTCCTGTGAACATATCGAACTTTGCCAGACCGTTGTATTCCTTAGTCCATCCTTTTGCAAGGAATGAATATCCGAACAGGAAAGTCATGTTTATACCTACAGCAGCACTGAGTGATGCAATGAAGATAGATATGCCTTGAGTGCTGTCAGGAATGTTGAGATGAAATCCTCCTTTAAAGCTGAATGGAAGGAAGCCGTTGCCGACCGCTTTCCAATCTATGCCGTCTCCTGATACACTGCATACAATCACCACAGCAGCAAAAGCGAATATGATGAACCATACGATGATTTTGATGATGTTCTCAAAGATCTTGATTCCTTTTCCTCCGTTTCCATAGTTCCAGACCACCTTACATGCTATGAACAATATAACGCATGCAATGGACATGAGCACTATGTTCTGAGTCAGTGATCCGGATTCAAGTTCAAAGCCTCCAAATGCCTGAATCAGGTCAAGCGACATTCCTGCCACGAGAGAGTACTGGGAGAAGTGCCATATCATCGTGGCAACGATGGTGCAGAGGGCCCATGCCCATGCAACTGCAGGACTGACATACTGTTTCATTGCCTGGAAAGGACGGACTCCCTTATGCAGTGTCTGATGAGCTAGAGCAGAAAGCATGGTGATACCGATAAGCATTGCTATCGGCTGCACCCAAAGAAGCTGATATCCCAGGAATGCGCCTGAGAATAGTGATGCCATTGCGCTTCCTCCGCCCAGGGTCATAGCGCTCTGCATCCAGCCCGGTCCTGACTTTGAGAAGTACCATTTGGTCTTCGCCCAGGCACCCTTCTTCTCCAGAGCCCTGAGCTCGGCGATCTCTTTCTTTACAAGCTCAGGATCTCCTGCCTTGTACATAGGAATAGCCTCTGTGTTTTTTTCTATAACGTTTGTGCCGTTGTTCATGAGATACTGCTTTAGAGATTTACGACTTCAACCTCTGCTCCAGACCGTTCCGCAGAAACATATGCGGCATAGATAGTAGCGATTGTATCAGATGCAAGGCGGCTGTTGCTTTCGATTCTCCCTGCAGTCACCACACTCTTGTAGAATGATTCGAGTTCGTGCTGATAGCCAAGGAACCATCCCTCATCAGGAGTTATCTCCGACCATCCTTCCTGTGTCTCGGTCTTTTCTACGATATAGATATCCTTATAGAACTCGGCATCTGGAGTATATGTCTGCATCGTATTGTTGTGGCTCATGTTGCATAGTGTCCTGTGGTTGTTTGCATTTACACGGATCCAGTTGTTGGTTCCACCGAGGCTGAGCTCGTTTGCAATCAGGTCTGCAACCGTACCGTCTTCGAATACGACATGAACTATAGCGAAATCCTCCACATCCTTGTAGTGAGTCTTAAGGAATCCTTTGTCCTCGAAAGTCTCCATACGTGTGATGGCATGCGTTCTGGCGGAAACACTAACCGGACGGATAGGTCTTCCGTTTCTTGCAAGACCTTCGATCTGCTTGAAATACAGAGCGGCAGAAAGAGGATGACATCCCTTTCCTATGAGTGAACCTCCACCTGAGAACTTCCACTGTCCGTAAGCGAGAGAGTGTGAGCCTGAATGTGACTGCTCTCCGTTTATCCAAAGAATCTGAGCCTTGGATTTCTCGATGATCTCCCTTTCCTTCTGAACAGGTGGTGCATAGATCCAGTTTTCTGCATAGAGGATTCTTCCTTCGCTGTTTTCTTCTGCTTCAAGCATTCTGCGGCAGCTGTCCAACGCGACCTTCAGCCCTTCCTCGCGAGGAAAATCCTCACCACTGAAATCGGCACTTCCGTCTCCGAAATATCCGGTGAAAGGCTTCTCCACGATGACATTCTTATTCTTCTTGAGAGCAGCGATCACAATCTCTTCGTGTGTTACAGGAGGAGTGCATACATGGATTACATCAGAGTCCTCAATCAGCTGCTCCATAGAATCATATACTTTCATTCCTCCTCTTTCTGCAGCAAATGCAACAGCCTCCTCTCTGGCTACGGAAAATACTCCCGCGATCTCAATCTTTGCGCTTATCACATGCTGCAGTGCATTGTAATGGAATCTGGCTGCAAAGCCTGATCCGACAAATCCTGTCTTTATGATTTTAGTTTCCATATTTATTTTTTTTTATTACTTCTTTATTATCCAAATATTCCTGAACTGGTATGCGGTACCGTGTTCCTGCAGATATACAGGTCCTTCTTTTGCTTCTCCTAGTCGTCCGGCCGCGCCTTTGAGCTTTTCTATCTCGATATTTTCATAGATCTGCTCTCCGTTCACCCATGCTGACAGACTGGCATTGCTTGTCTTGTTGCCGTTTTCATCAAAACGAGGAGCCGTGAATTCTACATCTAGGGTCTGCCATACCATAGGTGGCAGGGCGTAGTTGAAATCAGGCATGTTGTCTGCGGGAAGTGTGACGTTGCCCAATGCTCCGGTGCTCTGGCCTTTGCCTTGTCCCCATGAATCCTTGATGTTCAGCTCATAACGGCTCTGAAGATATACTCCTCCATTAGTCTTTTCACCAAGGAGCCTGAACTCCATATGTAAAGTGCAGTCGCCGAAATATTCCTTTGTGATGATGGAACCCTTGCCAGACACCATCTCGATGTTGCCTGCATCTGTAAGTGTAACCGATTCCAAAGCATCCTTGCTTGTCTTAAGCCATTCTTTAGGAGCAAGACCTCCCCATTTCTCCATCGAAGTACCGTCGAAGAGAACAATGGCCTTTTCAGGTGCTTCCTTACCAAGTGTAGGAGATTTTCTATATAATCTCTTTCCATTGAATGCCATTGTTTCTGACTTCAGTTCAAGAGTGTTCTTGCCCATCTTGCCGGTCCATCCTTCATCATTGGAGAATGTCTTGCAATCATGATCTGCAATCAGGACTGTGACAGGCTCCTTGTTTGCCCAAGGCTCATCGGAAAGATTTACCTTATACCTTCCGGTTTCCCTGTCAAACCAGATCTGGGCGAGCCATCCGCTCTCCTTGTCGAGCCATTCTCCGAGATTGATGTCGATATTGTCACCTTCAGCACCATTCAATCCAAGATCCATGATGCGGATGTTTCTCCATGCAATCTGCATCCTTTCTCCATTCTTTACTGCATGCACCTGCAGAGCTATGAAACCGTTCGGTGTCATATAATCCACCACAGTGGCAGCAGGAACTCCGTTTATCCAGGTCTTGATGAGGTCGTTTCTGGCTTCAATACGAAGCTTGTTCCATTTTCCCTGTCTGAATGCTTTCTGTGCCTTTGGATTACCTTCAAGATCGTAGATCCAGCCTCGTCTCTTTTCGTCATATACACCGCCGGTCCATGCTCTCTCAGAAGGATCTATCTCATACTGATATCCTCTGACCAGACCGTCCTTAAAGATGCTTCTGAACTGTACTCCGCTGTTAAGATTCCTGTCGACCTTGAATTCAAGTTCGAGAATGAAGTCACCATACTCCTTTTCTGTACATAAAAAGGTATTTGGGGTATCGGGAACAGTTGTACCCACAATCGCTCCTCCCTTTATCTCATAAGTGGCATCGCCTCCCATCTTTGTCCAGCCGTCAAATGACTTTCCGTCGAAAAGGCTCTGCCATTGAGGCTGAGCTGATGCCACAAATGAGAGTGATAGAGCAAATATTGATATGATTATCTGTTTCATGATCTGCTGTTAGTTTTCAAATCCTGGATTCTGCTCCATCTTCTTTGATACATTTGCATCGATGACAGACTGAGGGATAGGGAAGAGGTAATCTCTTTCAGCAAGTCCCTTGTCTTTTGGATTCCTGGCCGTAATCCACTCTACAAATTCAGATGCAGACTTGGTTCTGAGGAGAGTGTATCTTCTCTGTTCCTCTCCAAGAAGCTCTCTTGATCGTTCCTCAAGGATGAAATCAAGAGTGATATCTGCAGCAGTCACAGGCAGA
>Ga0233386_1000422_pt1 | contig 11673 bp, 6 predicted proteins | sample ElkDunMinimDraft_17_FD_191544 | JGI IMG/M metagenome (GOLD analysis project Ga0233386, IMG submission 191544) | Fecal eukaryotic communites from dung pellets of Tule Elk in California, USA - Elk Dung G4 | ecosystem: Host-associated > Mammals > Digestive system > Large intestine > Fecal | place...
GTACGCGCCGGCGACGATCGAGCGCGCGTCGGTCACGTTCGTCGCCGACTGCACGTAGGCGCCGTCCTGCGCTGCCCACGTCCCGGACTGCGGCTCCCACTGACCCGCGCCCGCTTCGAAGTCGTCCGAGAACAGGACGTCGCCCGAGGCGTTGTCGGTGACGCGCACGTTGTCGTACTGCGCCGCCGTGCTCCACGTCGAGAGGAAGACGCCGCCGTCGAGCGTCGCGTCCGGCGTCGCCGGGCCCGAGTGCGTGCTCGGCACGACCTCGTCGCCCGCGTTGGCCGAGAACATCTGCTGCACGTAGTAGTTGACCGAGCCCCACGACTCGTCGTTGTCGAACCAGATGGCGTCGGGCGACCACTGCACGTACGCCTCGTTGGCGAGCAGCGGCGCGTACGACGCGAGCTCCACGACGTCGGCGTTGCGCTCGAGGCCCGTCATGAAGGCCGCCTCGGACAGCGCGTTGAAGAACGTGTTGCCGCGCGACGCGTACTCGCCGAGGAACACGTGCGGCCCCTCGCGGTCGTAGGAGTCGTAGCGCTCGTCGTTCTCGAGGAACCACTGCGGGTCGTTGTAGTAGTGCTCGTCGACCATGTCGACGTCCTGCTCGCGGTTGAACTCCCACAGCTCGTCGAAGCGCTGGCCCGTGTCGTCCGGACCGGAGTTCGAGATGATCTCGATGTCCGGGTAGGCGGCCGCGACCGCGTCGCGGAACGCCGGGAAGTTGGCCTCGAACGTCTTCGTGTTCTCCTCGTTGCCGAGCCCGATGTACTTCAGGCCGAACGGCTCGGGGTGGCCGAGCGCGGCGCGCACGGCGCCCCACTCGGTGTCCACGCCGCCGTTGGCGAACTCGACGAGGTCCACGGTGTCGTCCACCCAGCGCTGGATCTGCGCCGGGTCGGTCATCTCGGGGATGGTGCTGCCACAGCCGTTGGCGCCGACCGACACCACGGGCAGCGGCGTCGCGCCGAGGTCCTCGGCGAGGAGGAAGTACTCGAGGTAGCCGATGCCGTACGACTGGTTGTAGCCCCAGAAGTTCCAGTTGGTCGCGCGCTCCTCGACCGGACCGATCGTCTCCTTCCACTGGTACGTGCGGCGACGGTCGGTGAAGCCTGACTCCTCGTACGTACGGAACGTGCCGACGTTCGTCACGCAGCCGCCGGGGAAGCGCAGGAACTTCGGGTCGAGCGCGTCGATCTTCTCCGCGAGGTCCTTGCGCAGCACGGACCTCCCGTTGACCGGGCCGACCCACGTGTCCTGCGGGAACAGCGAGACCTGGTCGAGAGCGAGCGTCCCCGCAGCGCCCGCGAGCAGCGCGAGGCGGCCTGTGTTCGTGGTGCCGGTCGCGACGAGGGTGACGTCGTACTTCTTCCACGCGTTCGAGCCGTCGACGGCGACCTGGCCGGTCGCGTACGCGGTCGTCCCGGCCTCGTCCTCGACCCGGACGGTGAGGTTCTGCGTCGTCGCGGACCGCGCCCAGACGGAGAAGTCGTACGACTCCCCCTCCTCGACGAAGACTCCCGTGTTGTACCCGGCGTTGCGGACGCCCGCACCCGCGGCCGTGGTCGTGAGGGCGAGGTAGCTGCGGTTCGTGGCGTTGAGGCGCCCGGCGTCGTTCACGACCTGGGTCGTGGCCGTCGCGCCGCCGCGGTTCGCCGCGCTCCACGCGGTGAGACCGGTGAAGGACCCGTTGTCCTGGTCGTCGAACTCGAACGAGCGGTTGCGTACCAGCTCGGCGTACAGCCCGCCGTCCGCCGCGTAGTTGATGTCCTCGTAGAAGATGCCGTAGAGCTCGTCGCTCATCGGCGTGCGCTTGCCCGCGAGGTCCACGGTGATCTCGTGCTCCGCGCTCGCCACGGGGACGAGGGTGAGCTTCGTCGCCGTGTCCCGCGCGCCGAGCACGAGCGCGCCGTCCGACGCGCGCACGCCCGCGTGCTGCTCCGGGTCGTCGGCGCTGCGCAGCCAGAACGTGCCGCCGCCCGCGTCGGTCAGCCGCAGCGCGGTCGCGTCCTCGCCCACGGCCCCGAGGGAGAGCCGGGACTCCTGCGGCGTGACGACCACGGGGCGGTCGCCCACGGCGAGCGTCACCGGGGACGTGCCCTCGGGAGCGCCGTCCACGGCGGTCGCCTCGAGCGCCACCGTCGTGGCGGGACGCTCGTCGTCGAGCGCGAGGCCGTCGTCCGTGGCCACCAGGTACCGTGCCGCACGTGGTCCCGAGACCGTGAAGGCGCCGTCGGGCACGTGGTCGGTGCCCTCGGCCGCCTGCACGGCGACGTAGTCGAACGCGGCGGTGTGCGCGACGCCGCTCTGGGACGCCAGCGCGTAGAGGCCCACCTGCGTGGTGGGGAAGTCGACCGTCACGGAACCGGCGGCCTGCCACGCGCCACCGTCCCAGTAGCTGGTCGCGATGGTGTCGCCGGTGCGCTGCAGGCGCAGCGTCTCGCCCGTGGAACCGGGGCGGTCGGTAAAGCTCGCGGCGGTGAACACCCCGTCGCTCTCGACGTCGTTCTCGATCGCGCGCCCGGACGGGGACAGGTCCCCGACGAACGTCAGGCCGGAGCGCACGTAGTGGTCCATGTCCTGCCAGGCGATGAGCCCGGCGCCCTGGAAGACGCTGGTGACGGCGCCGTCCAGGCGGGTGACGACGGTGAAGTCGCCGGCGGGCACGTCGAGCATGACCAGGTTCTTCGCGCTGTTCACGTCCTGCCACGTGTCGCCGGGCTGCGACGTCAGCGTCAGGGCGCCGTCGGAGACGACGAGCGCCTCGGGGGTCGGGTTGACGACGTTCCACCGCGCGTCGAGCACGGCCCCGTCGAACGTGTCGACCCACGCGCCGTCGGGCAGCTCGGGCTCGGCCGCCGAGGCCGGCAGCGACGTCGCGAGGGCGACGGTTCCCACGAGCCCGGCGGCGAGCGCGGCGGCGACGCCCCGCCGTTGCCGCGGGCTCCTTCGATGCAGAGGGTACGGCTGTTCCATGGCTTCCTCTCCTCGTTGAGAGACGCGGTCCCGACCCGTGTGAGCGCTCACAGCACTCGGGGTCCACCGTAGTGTGAGCGTTCACATCATGCAAAGGGCCCGCATCGCACGACGACGGCCGGGCTCGTGCCCGACCGCGCCAAGGGTGCCGGCCCCTGTCCTGCTCCGCTGATCCCCGGGACCGCTGGCCCGGGCAGACGACCGCGGTGCCGGGACGCGAACCGCCCCGGCACCGCCGGTTCACCTCCGCCTGACGACGAGGACGCGCTGCAGGATCACGAAGACGAGGAGCAGCACGCCGATGACGATCTTGGTCCACCACGAGCTGAGCGTGCCCTCGAAGGTGATGATCGTCTGGATGAGGCCGAGCACGAGGACGCCCAGGACCGAACCGAGCACGAACCCGGTCCCGCCCGTGAGGATCGTGCCGCCGATGACGACGGCCGCGATGGCGTCGAGCTCCATGCCCACCCCCGTCAGCGAGTACCCCGAGCGGGAGTACATCGCGAACAGCAGGCCGCCGATCCCGGCGCACGTGCCGCTCACCACGTACACGAGCACCTTGGTGCGCGCGACGGGCAGACCCATGAGCATCGCCGACTGCTCGCCGCCGCCGATCGCGTAGACCGTGCGGCCGAACTGCGTGTAGTGCAGCAGGTAGAACGCGATCGCCACGACGGCGAGGGCGATGACGACCGCCGCGTTGACGCGCGCGTCGCCGATCTTCACGTTCCACGTGGCCAGGTCGACGAACGACTCGTCGGTGATGGCGATCGACTCGAGGCTGATGACGTAGCACAGGCCGCGCGCGAGGAACATCGCCGCCAGCGTCGCGATGAACGGCTGGATCTCGAAGACGTGGACCATGATGCCCACGACGAGCCCGAGCACCGAGCCGATGAGCACGGCGAGCGGGACGACGACGGTGACCGGCCAGCCTGCGGCGAGCAGCGACGCCGTCGTGATCCCGGACAGCGCGACCACCGACCCCACCGAGAGGTCGATGCCGCCCGTGAGGATCACGAACGTCATGCCGACCGCGAGCACGATGAGGTGCGCGTTGTTGATGAAGAGGTTCGCGATGTTCCGGTCGGTCAGGAAGTTCTCGTACCGGCTCCCGCCGATGGCGAGCATGAGCACGAGCACGACGAGCGTGCCGAGCACGGGCAGGTAGCGGCGGTCGAGGCGGAGCCGCGACGTGAGGCCCCGGGCCGAGCCGCTTCCCGCCGCACGGCTCGCGCGCGGCCCGGCACCGGGTGCCGGGGTGGGCGTGGGGGTCTGGACGGCAGACATCAGGCAGCCACCTCCGCGGCCTCGGCGGGAGTGCGCGCCGCACGACGCCGGCGGGCCGCGACGACGTCCCGGACCTTCGGCGACTGGGCGAGGCACACCAGGATGACGACGATCGCCTTGAACAGCGGCGTCACGGACGGCGAGATGCCGAGCATGGTCACGGTCAGGGTGAGCGTCTGGATGACGAGGACGCCCACGAGCGTCCCGGACAGCGAGAACTTGCCGCCCGCGAGCGACGTCCCGCCGATGACGACCGCGAGGATCGCGTCGAGCTCGATGAACAGGCCCGCGTTGTTCGCGTCGGCCGCCATGGTGCCGGAGGAGATCATGAGCCCCGCGAGACCCGCGAACAGCGCGCTCACCGCGTACACGGTCCAGATGATGCTGCGCGACCGCACGCCCGCGAGGCGGCTCGCCTCCGGGTTGATGCCGACGGACTCGATGAGCATGCCGAGCGCTGTGCGCCGCGTGAGCAGCGCGACCGCGACGAACACGATCGCGGCGAGCACGACCGCGACGGGCAGACCGGCCCAGAACCCGGAGCCGATCGTCTTGAACGGCGCGCTGTTGACCGTCGTGATCTGGCCGCTCGTGATGAGCATCGCGACGCCGCGGCCCGCGGTCATGAGCACGAGGGTCGCGATGATGGGCTGGATCCCGAGCACCGAGACGAGGAACCCGTTCCAGACCCCGAGCACGAACGACAGCGCGAGCGCGATGCCGACCGCGACGAGGACGGTGCTCAGGCTGTCCGGGTTCGGGGACGACGCGATGAAGCTCAGCGCGACCGCTCCCGAGATCGCGACGACCGCGCCGACCGAGAGGTCGATGCCGCGCGTCGCGATGACGAGGGTCATGCCGAGGGCGACGAGCAGCAGCGGCGCGCCGTTCTTCAGCAGGTTGACCAGCGACCCGGAGAGGTGGCCGTCACGGACGGTGACCGCCAGGAAGCTGGGGCGGTTGATCGTGTTGGCGACGAGCAGGGCGACCAGCGCGACGAGGGGCCAGAAGAGCCGGTGCTGGGCCACGCGCTGCCAGGCGAACGACGTGGTGGTCATGAGGGGGAGCCTCCGCTCGCGATGAGCTGGACGACGTCGTCGACCGTGACGTCGTCGTCGTTGGTGATCTCGGCGACCTTCACCCGGTCGCGCAGGACGGCGATGCGGTGGCTGAGCCGCAGCACCTCCTCGAGCTCGGCCGAGATGAACAGCACGGACATGCCCTCGGACGCGAGCTGGGCGACGAGCTTCTGGATCTCGGCCTTGGCGCCGACGTCGATGCCGCGCGTCGGCTCGTCGAGGATGAGGAGCTTGGGCGCCGTCGCGAGCCATCGCGCGAGCAGCACCTTCTGCTGGTTGCCGCCCGACAGGTTCTTGATGAGCGCGTCCGGGTTCGCCGGCCGGACGGCGAGCGCCTTGATGTACTTGTCGACGAGCTCGTCCACCTGCTTGCGGGCAGGCGGCGGGCCCAGCCGCGGTCTGCCTGGAGCCCGAGGACGATGTTCTCGCGGATCGTCAGGTCACCGACGATGCCCTCGGCCTTGCGATGCTCCGAGGAGAACGCGATCCTCTGGCGCATCGCCGCGCGAGGGTTGCGGAGCCGGGTGGGCGCGCCCGCGACGAGCGTCTGGCCCTCGTCCGCGTGGTCGGCGCCGGCGAGCAGCCGGGCGAGCTCGGTGCGACCCGAGCCGAGCAGCCCGGCCAGGCCGACGACCTCGCCCGCGTAGATGTCGAGGTCGAACGGCTGGATCGACCCCTTGCGCCCGAGCCCGACCGCCTGGACGAACGGCGCGGTGCCCTCGCTGTCCGCGATCGACCGCTTCGGCGCCTCCTCGAGCTCCGACAGGACCTCGAGCGACGTGCCGATCATCTTGGACACGAGCTCGAGCCGCGGGAGCTCGGCGGTGACGTACTCGCCGACGAGCTTCCCGTTGCGCAGGACCGTCATGCGGTCGGAGATCTCGTAGACCTGCTCGAGGAAGTGCGAGACGAAGAGGACGGCGACGCCCTCGTCGCGCAGGCGGCGCACGACGGCGAAGAGCTGGGCGACCTCGTCGGCGTCGAGGCTCGACGTGGGCTCGTCGAGGATGAGGACCTTGACGTCCACGACGAGGGCCCGGCTGATCGCGACGAGCTGTTGGATCGCGAGCGAGTGGGCGGCGAGCGACGACGCCGGGTCGATGTCGAGGTTGAGCCGGGAGAGCATCTCGCCGGCACGACGGCGCGTGGCGCGCCAGTCGATCGCGCCGAACCGGCGGACCTCGTGCCCGAGCATGATGTTCTCGGCGACCGAGAGGTTCTCGCAGAGGTTGACCTCCTGGTACACCGTCGAGACGCCCGCGGCCTGGGCCTCGCCCGGCCCGGAGAACGTGTGCTCGGTGCCGTCGACGACGATGCGCCCGGAGTCGATCGAGTAGACGCCCGTGAGCGCCTTGATGAGCGTGGACTTGCCGGCGCCGTTCTCGCCCATGAGGGCGTGGACCTCGCCGGGGCGGAGGGAGAGGTCGACCCCGTCGAGCGCCTTGACCCCCGGGAACTCGATGGAGATCCCGGTCATCTCGACGACGGGCCGACCGTCGGGTACTGCGGTAGTCATGGCAGACCTTCCGTGCCGCGGTGGCGCAGGGCGGCGGTGCCCTGTTCGCCTCAGGATGCCGGAGATCCGGCAGTGGTGCGTCGGCCGCGCGCCGGGGAGACGTGCTCTCCCGGCGCGCGGCCCGTCCCAGGGGGGCGGGACCGGGCGGCGAGGCCGCCGGGTCCCGCCCCGGTGCGGTGCTGGACGACCGGGGCCGGCTCAGTACTCGCGGGTCGGGAGCGCCTCGATGGCCTGCTCCTGCGTGAAGGACTGGTCCTCGACGACGATGCGCTTCTCGACCTCCTCGCCCGCGACGACCTTCTTGATGATCTCCGCCAGGTCCGGGCCGAGCAGCGGGTTGCACTCGACAATGAAGTTGATCTTGCCGTCGGCGAGCGCCTGCATGCCGTCCTTGACCGCGTCGACGGTGACGATCTTGATGTCCTCGCCCGGGACGAGCCCGGCGGCCTCGATCGCCTCGATCGCACCGAGACCCATGTCGTCGTTGTGCGCGTAGACGAGGTCGATGTCGTCGTGCGCCTGGAGGAAGCCCTCCATGACCGTCTTGCCCTCGGCGCGCGTGAAGTTGCCCGTCTGGGAGTCGATGATCGTGATGTTCGGGTTGTCCGCCGTGGCGTCCTCGAAGCCGGCCTTGCGGTCGATCGCCGGGGCTGCACCCGTGGTGCCCTGGAGCTCGACCACGTTGATCGGCTCGGTGCCGAGGTTCTCGGAGACCCACTCACCGGCCATCTCGCCCTCGAGCACGAAGTCGGAGCCGATGAAGGACGCGTAGAGCGTGTCGTCCTCGGAGTCGACCGCGCGGTCGGTGAGGATCACGGGGATGTCGGCGTCGCGCGCCTCCTCGAGCACCGAGTCCCAGCCGGACTCGACGACCGGGGAGAACGCGATGACGTCCACGCCCTGCGCGATGTAGGACCGGATCGCCTGGATCTGGTTCTCCTGCTTCTGCTGCGCGTCGGAGAACTTGAGGTCGAAGCCGTTCTCCGCCGTGAGCGTGTCCTGGATGGACTTCGTGTTCGCCGCGCGCCAGCCGGACTCGGCGCCGACCTGCGAGAAGCCGACGACGATCGCGTCGCCGCCACCGTTGCCGCCGTCGCCCCCCGCGTCACCGCCGCCGTCCTCCGTGCCGCCGCCACCGCTGCTGCACGCCGCGAGCGCGAGAACCGCCGCACCGGCGAGGACACCCGTCAGACGCGTGCGCGCCTTGGTCGTGCTGAACATGCTCTCCTCCTTGAGATGCGACCCCGGCGCCATGCCGAGGCCTCTGGTCGAACGCAGCCCACCATCGGACTGTTGACTCTTGTTGATACATGTTTGCTTGTGTCAATGTCTAGCGGTGTCACACCCTTCGCCGCAAGCCCTGGACCGGCCTGTCGCATAACCGTTCGATAACCCTTCGATCACCGCCCGACGTCTGCGACACCCCGGGACGCCGACGTCCGGTCGAGCCGGTCCGCAGGAGCCGCGAATGTGAACGCTCACACCCCCTGGGAGGAGATGTTAGCGCTCACACGACACGGGCGGAAGTCTTTCCGGTCACGGTTGGATCACGACCGCCCGGCCCGCGACACCCAGCGTGCCGGCCCGGAGGACGCACGGCAGCACGGTGCCACGGAGGGTCGCGACGTCGGCGCAGGTGGAGCGGTGCCCACGACACCGGCTGGCCGCCGAGGGCCGTGCGCCGAGAGAGAACTCCGGTCCGCCGACGGAGAACCCCGGTCTCCCGAGGTAGTACCCCGGTCCCGCAGCGGCGTCAGGGAACGGGGACGCGGGCGGGTTCGACGTCCTCGACGCGACCTTGCTGGACGGCGACGACGATCTCGCCGCCGCCGATCGGGACGTCGCCCGTCGACTCGCGACCGATGATCGACGAGTCGGGCACGACGCGGCGGAACGGCGCGCCGTCGCCCGTCCCCCGGGCGTCGATGCGGGCGACGAGCAGCGCGACGGCGCGGGCGGCGATCTGCTCGCGGCCCGGGGAGACCGACGAGATGGTCGGGACGGCGTAGCGCACGTCGTCGACGTCGTCGAAGCCGATGAGCGCGACGTCTCCGGGCACGTCGACCCGGCGCGCGTGCAGGGTGTGCAGGGCGCCGAGAGCCATGGCGTCGTTGAGGGCGAAGACGGCGTCGAGCTGGACCCCGGAGTCGAGCAGCCGTCCCATGGTCTCTGCGCCGGTCGCGCGGTGCCACGGCCCGGCTTCGCTGACGAGCGCCGGGTCGAGGTCGATGCCCGCGTCAGCGAGCGCCAGCCGGTAGCCCTCGGTGCGCAGCGCCGCGGAGCCCATGACCTCGCCGGCGTGCGCGCCGATCACGGCGATGCGGCGACGGCCGAGCGCGACGAGGTGCGCGGTCGCGGCACGTGCGGCGGCGACGTTGTTCATCGTCACGTGGTCGGCGGGCGCGCCGAAGACGCGCTCGCCGAGCACGACGAGGGGGTGGCGCACCTCGAACAGCGACAGGTCGGCGGGCCCCAGGGCGAGGGGGGAGAAGATCACACCGTCGGTCATGTCCTGGTACCGGCCGGACAGCACCTGCACCTCGCGCTCGCGCGTCGCGTTGGTCTGCTCGATGAGCACGGTGTAGCCGTGCGCCTCGGCGGCACGGATGACGGAGTCCGCGAGCTCCGCGAAGTACGGCAGCGACAGCTCGGGCACCGCAAGGGTGATCATCCCGGTGCGCCGTGTGCGCAGGTTCCGTGCGGAGACGTTCACGCGGTAGCCGAGGTGCTCGACCGCCTCCTCGACGCGTCGCCGCGTCTCGGGTCGCACGTGCGGGTACGCGTTGACGACGTTCGAGACCGTCTTGACCGAGACGCCGGCGCGGGCCGCCACGTCGTGCATCGTCACCGGCAAGGTGCTCACTCCTTCGGACGTCCGACCGTGCGGTCGGGGTGGGGTCAACTGTGCCATGCAGGGCCCGCGCCCCGACCGGCTCGCACGGCGCTGCGCGAGGCCTCGGGCGCGCGTCGACGCCTCCTGCTCTACATCGTTGTAAAGTCGCTGCGTCGCCGTCCCGCGTGGCACGACGACGAGCACGCCGGCCGCCCTGCGCCGGACCCCACGAGCGAGGATCCCGATGACGCACACCCGCGCCCGCGTGGCGCTGCACCCCGACTTCCGGGTCGGCCCGGTCGACCGCCGCCTGTTCGGCTCGTTCGTCGAGCACCTCGGCCGAGCCGTCTACACCGGCATCTACGAGCCAGGGCACACCACGGCCGACGAGCACGGCTTCCGCCGCGACGTCGCCGACCTCGCGCGCGAGCTCGGCGTGACGATGCTGCGCTACCCGGGCGGCAACTTCGTCTCCAACTACCGGTGGGAGGACGGCGTCGGACCGGTCGCCGACCGCAAGCCGTTCCTCGACCTCGCGTGGCGCACGGTCGAGCCGAACCTCGTCGGGACCGACGAGTTCCTGCAGTGGGCCGAGCGCGAGGGCTTCGAGCCGATGATGGCCGTCAACCTCGGCACGCGCGGCGTCGAGGCCGCGGCCGCGCTCGTCGAGTACTGCAACGGCGAGGCGGGCACGCGCTGGGCCGACCTGCGCATCGCGAACGGCCGCGCCGAGCCCTACGGGGTGCGGCTGTGGTGCCTCGGCAACGAGATGGACGGGCCCTGGCAGATCGGCCACAAGGACGCGCACGAGTACGGCAGGCTCGCCGCCGAGGCCGGCAAGGCGATGAAGCTCGTCGACCCGTCGATCTCGCTCGTCGTGTGCGGGTCGTCGTCGATGCAGATGGACACGTTCGGCGAGTGGGAGCAGACGGTCCTGACGTACACGTACGACCTCGTCGACCACATCTCCATGCACGCCTACTACGAGGAGCTCGACGGCGACCGCGCGTCGTTCCTCGCGTCCGGCACGGCGATGGACCGCTTCATCGACCGCGTCGCCGCGTCCGCCGACGCCGTGGGCGCGCGCCGTCGCTCCGACAAGACGATCACCATCAGCTTCGACGAGTGGAACGTCTGGTACCTCGAGTCCCGCTTCCCGGGCGAGACCAACCTGCCGGTCCAGCGCGACGCGCCGCGCATCATCGAGGACGTCTACTCCGCGCTCGACGCCGTGGTCGTCGGCGACCTGCTCGCCACCCTCCTCAACCACGCCGACCGTGTCCCGGTCGCCGCCCTGGCCCAGCTCGTCAACGTCATCGCGCCGATCATGACCGAGCCCGGCGGGGAGGCGTGGCGCCAGCCGACGTTCCACCCCTTCGCGACGACGGCCCGCCTCGCGCGCGGCGAGGCGCTCGACGTGCGCGTGGACTCCCCCACGACCACGACGACGCGCCACGGCGACGTCCCGCTCCTCACGGCCGCGGCCACGCACGACCCGGAGACCGGAGCGCTCGCGCTGTTCCTCACCAACCGCTCGGCCGAGGCCGTCGAGGTCGACGTCGAGCACCTCGGCCTCGGGGTCGAGCTCGCCGAGGGCTGGCGCATGGTCGCGGACCACGAGGCCGCCGTCGAGGGCCCGGCGCACGCGCGCAGGGTCGTCGACGCGTGCTGGTCGGCGGTCGACCTCGCGGCCGACGTCGCGACCGGGGCCCGCGCCACGACGGTCACGCTCGCGCCCGAGTCGTGGACCGCGCTCGCCGGGACGGCCCGCCGGGCCTGACCTCGCCGTCGGGGCACCCCGACCGTCCCGCGGCGAGGCAGCACGACGCCGAGCCGGTGCCGCGCCGTCGAGGGGGTCGGCCTCGGCTCAGCGCGCAGCGAGCGTCTCCCCGTGCTCGTGGGGGTCCTCCACGAGGTGCACGAGCAGGTGGTCGAGCGCGTCGGACCGGGCCCGGACGGCCCGGTCCGACGCT
>Ga0233386_1000423_pt1 | contig 11670 bp, 8 predicted proteins | sample ElkDunMinimDraft_17_FD_191544 | JGI IMG/M metagenome (GOLD analysis project Ga0233386, IMG submission 191544) | Fecal eukaryotic communites from dung pellets of Tule Elk in California, USA - Elk Dung G4 | ecosystem: Host-associated > Mammals > Digestive system > Large intestine > Fecal | place...
ACCTTTAAATGGTTTTCCTACATATATGACTTTATCGTCCCTATTAAGAAAATTCACATAACTTAGAGTAATAAATTCTGGATAGATATAATTTATCATAGTAATATCTTTTGCTTTAACAATTTTCCCTTCCATTATTCGCCTCCTGTAAGTATTGATAATATTTTCATCTTATTAAAAGATGTTGAAAGGTCATAATCTAATTGTAAGTACATCGGTGATTTATCTCTATAAAATTTTAATTTATCAGATGCTTTAGAGTCTTTAAAATCCTTTTCAACTAAAATATCATAAAATTCAGATAAGCTAAGGAAATCAGATTTGACATCTTCTTTAAATCTTATAAATGTTCTAATTCTAGATAATAATATACTATCTAGATTATCATAACTGCTTAATAGGATAACGGGAGTTTTCGACTCTTCAACTAATTTTAATAATAGTTTTAGAGAGGATTCTTGAAGTAACGATAAATCATCTATTACTATGGGTTTACTATCTTTTACGGTCGCATAGTAATTAGTCACTTCCCTTAACTCTTTAGTATTAGTAACCCTATTAACCTTATATTGCCAAGCTCGAAGGAATGTAAGACGAGCTTCACCCACAATAAGAACTGGGGATGTATCATAAATATTTTCAATAGAAAATTTTAAATCTTTTAAAGTGCTCATAGTATATTCTCCTTATAATTCTATTATTTCTAAATAATACCATCTATATCCTTTGTATAAGGCAACCAAACCAATCTAACTTTGAATAACACCTGTGCCACATATTATTCCACATAGCTTGAACTTTTTTATGCCATAAGGGTTGGTCTTTTGCTAGAAATCCTGGTAAATCAAACACTTTTTCCATAAATATCAACTCCTTTATACTTTAGAACGATAAAAAAGAAGGGTGTAAACCCTTCTTCCTTAGAAATATCTTCTACAATTTTTTATTAATCTACTAACATATGTCTTAGCTACGGGCTTCCCTGTAGTAGGGTTTTTATACATTGCTGCTATTTCAGTTACGTTAAATCCTTCTAATAAATGTAATAATGTCGTCTTTTCATTTAACTTGCTTTCCCCTAATATTGGACTAACACCAACTGCAGTTCCTTTAGTATCGTCTAATTCATTTATAACTGCCATAACATCTATACGAGCTGTAACTTCTTCTTGGACATTTACATTAGCTGGGAGAGTATTGTATAAATTTGTGCTATTATCATCGTCTTCATCTACTGCTTTATCAAAGCTAGTCGCCATTTTAGTTCTTCTTACTGCATTCATATCTATTAACATCCTTTTAACTGCTACTTTTATATAGGCTCTTTTACCATTATTTTCAGTTTTGCCTTCAACGAAGTCTTCGCCTAATTTAAATCTATTAAATAAATCTCTTCTTACACAAACTTCGAAAACATCATCTAATAAATCTTCAAAGCTATAATTATTTTTAAGGAAAGGATAATTTACTAATAATTTTTTAAGTGCATCGTGTACTAACATATAACCTTCTTCCATACATATAACTTCATTAGCAAAATCCATTTTTCTTAATTCATTTAATAAATTTTTCATAATAGGTATTACCTCCATTAATTTTTAAATTTTATTAATTATTTATATCTTCATTATATTATACTTAGGAGAAAAAGTGAACTAAAATCTTGAAATTTTTGAATATTTTTTCTTAAAAATGTTAAAACTAAAAACGTATTCGTGTTTCCTTTAAAGTATATAATAGTATCCTTTAGAACGATAAAAGAACCGAGCATGAACTCGGTTCTTGAAAATTTTCTATAATATCATCCCCTTAATAAAACTCTCTGTGTATACACAATCTTCGAAGTTTTTATCGTCCCTAAATCTTATAAGTACGGCGTGGCGAAGTCTCATAACTCTACTTGATATACCATAACCATCAATCTCAACTATTTTTCCATAATATTTAGGATTAAGAGTGACATTTCCATTTTCATCTATTAAAGTCATATCATCTCGAAGGGCATCATCAAATCCACCAACATATGCAATTTTATGAGTTATTACAGAACCATCTTCACATTCTAAGTTAATAGATACTTCAACACTACCTACTTTTCCTTCATTTTTTCCTTCACCTAAAGTATATCCCGTAATAGCTCCATCAATAGTATCACCTGTACCTGTTTCAGTTAGCATTTCAGACATAGTCTTTTTAACTTTTGCCCAACTTCTATGAGCTCTAGATGATACTGCTTTATATACCGAATTTTCATCCTTCATTATAATACCTTCACCACCATTTTTAATGATATTTTTATAAAAGGCTTTTTTATTAGTAGTTACCCACTTATTTACTTCTACATTAAAACCTGCCTCAATCATTTGGGAAACTGCTTTTAATAGATACTCACGTCTTTCTTTAAGTGGCTTATCCATTATCCATTCACCATTCCAATAGATACAATCAAATGCCATAAACTTTAATGGTCTATCATACATTTTTTGTAAAGCTATAGTATCTTCCTTTTTAAGAGCAAGTAAAGAAGTAACTGCCTGTAACATAGTTTCAGTTTCTAGATTATTAAATGAAGTTTGGATATTTGGATTCGTACTGATTATTTCATTATCTAGAATAAAAGTATCAGTTATCTTAGACCAATCTATAGTCCCTACATATATTTGATTATTATAAGGAATAGGAAGGTAATTCACATCGCTGTTATTTCTAGAAAATGCACTAAATCCACCACCTGCAAAAAGCATCGTAATCATTCTAGCACCATCCATCTTTTCTTCTGCCGTCCAATTATTATCATCTATCCAAAGTTTAGGTTCGACATCTGCTTTCACATCTTTATGTTGGCAAGATAACATTGGAGATTCGAGTTCTAGCATTAGTTTTAAAGATACTGGTGCATTATCTTTACCTTTAAATATTTTATTTAAATGATACTCTCTAAGAACTTTAATGTAATCATCCTTCATATAACGACCATTCTTGCCTGAAGGTTTTACGTCTAATTGTAACTCTTTACAAATAACCTCTAACTCGCTTATTTTTCTACCACAAGATATTGACATATTAATTCCCTCCTATAATTCTATTATATTTAGATAATACCATTTATAACCTTTATGAGACTTTCGTATGCCTTTCAAACATTTAACTATATTTCGTGGGTCAAAACCTTTACCCTCAGATTGACGAATAAAATCAAAAATGATAATTGAATTATCATTAATAGAAATGCCGATTATAGGCTTTCTTGGATTGGGAGTTTTGTTTCGAGCTCGCATATCTTTACTATTATCACTTCTAGTAACTAAGGATAAGGCTTCGAACTTATACTCTCTATTTCCTGGAATTTTTATATCTTTATCAATGCTCCAACCTTTAGGATTTTCTTTAAAAAGGTCAAAATTTTCTAATTTGATAATATCAATAAAATAATTAGATAAACGAATGTAATTATGACATATTATGCAATCATTGTAAGCAGAATCATTTTTGACACGCTCCCACATATCCCTCCATTTTCGGTAAATACTTAATCTCCATTCCTCTTCCTTAATCCAATAATCTGGAATATCTTGTATCTTATCATATTTTAATAATTTATCTTTACATTTAGGTATTACCATTTAATTAATCCTCCTTATATTTAAATGAACGATAAAAAGGATGGAAGTGAACTTAATCACTTCCATCCCCTTCATGGAACTTCATATTTGATACATTTTATTAACTCATCTATTTTTAGTCTATATTTTCTATTACTACTTAATCTCATCAAAGAAGTTAGGAAATGAATATTTCGACTCATTGGTTCTTCCTCGTTGTAGACAGTTTTAATTATAGCAATACAAGTATCAAGGTCACCCTCAATATGAGTATGTCCATCCTCGAAAGGTTTACGTGTATTGATTATTAAGAAATGATTATATTTTTTAATCACCTTAAAACTTTTAAAACTGTATACAACATCATTATCTTTCATTGTACCTCTACTCCTTTAAATAGTTTTATCTATTGAAATATAGAACTACTCTTCAAGAGCTGTATCAACTGTTATATCTAAGAAATTATAATCAGATACGAATTGTATGCCTAAAGTAGATTCAAATGTTATTAAAGATTCATTTATATCTACTACTTTATAATCTAATCCATTAATAGTAACAGTTAAATCATTTTCTTTAGCTTCTTCTATTAATTTTAATTTATATTTACTAGATGTTTTCGCATCATAGAAACAAACACCAATGCATGGATTTCCGTTTAAATCTTTAGTTTTGAAAGGTTGACGAATTATTGATAATGCTTTTGACTTATAGAATTTTAAGAATATTGGGTCTTTCTTAACATCGAATTTATCAGACTCATAGAACATTAGCATGACAGATGGATATTCAAGTTTATATCTAGTTAACTCTTTTGGATTATCAAGTAACCATACCCCTAAATCAGCTCTAGATTTAAGAACCTTTTGATTTTTCTTAATGTAAGCTAAAACTCTATCTATAGCATCATCATGGTCTGGGTCACCTGTTTTCTTGAATTTAAGGTCATATACTCTATTTATAAGGTCACCTTTTCGCATCTTACCTTGACCTGCTACTGCTTTTATAACACCTTCAAGTCCTTCTGGTTTGCTTATAGATAATATTTCAAAGTCACCAACATAACCCGTATGTTTAACACCACTGAAAGTAGGAACTTGTTTTATAACTCCTATAGTAGTTGGAGTATTGACTGGTAATTTAACTTCTACTCTATCTTTCTTAGCGAATAGAACACCTTTCATCTTAACATCACCAAAAGTTTTTAAGAATGCTATTATACCTGAACCATCGTCATCAGTTATAAATTCATATTTATCAAGCATTAATAAAACTTTTTCACTGAAAGTAGATTTATTATCAACTACTTCAGTTGGTTCTTCTAGAACCCCTGCTGTTTGAACTTCTTGAGGAACAGTTTCTTTGACGTGTTTTGGTTTAGGTAATCCTTGATATTTTCCTATAGACTGAGTTGCATCTTTAAGAGTAGGGAATTTTAATACATAATCTTTTTGGAAATTACTAGATACTTTTGCATTGCCTACTAAGAATTCGATGTTTTGAGCAATTAATGGTGAGTTACGATATACTAATCTTACTGCACCTGTATCCATATTTATTTTAATACTTCTAACATCGTGGTCATCAATACTTATATATGTTATGATACTATCTTTAACATCTTTTTTGAACTCTAATTTGCCTAATGCTTTTTCAAAGTTTTCTAGACCTTCAACAGATTTTTGTATTGTAAAACTATTAGCTCTTTTAAAGAATTCTTTAAAGAAGTTTACTTGGCGAGTAACTACATAGAATACTCCTTGTATACTATCATCTATCTCTAAATCACCAACTCCTTTTAAAGAGTTTACAAATGCTTTGGCAAACTCAGAGTCTTGTATTTTAAAAAGAACTTTCTTAGTCTTTTTATAAGCTATACCATCAATGAACATAGATTTAATAAATCCTTCAAATTTTAATAGACTCTTTTGGTCATTAACAGTGAATGCTTGTTTCTTTAATTCTTCTAATACTCCCTCAATAAAGATATTCTTTTCTTCTACAACTTCATTTTTCTTTCCTGTCATAACTTTACTAAATGCATCATTAAAATAGTTAATAGTATGAACAACCTCTTTAATAAGAACAACTTTATTTGACATATAGAATACTATACCATTATCTTCTATATCGTGTTTATGTTTATTTGTTAAACCTAAGAAACAACTAAATGCTAACTCTTTATCTTTAGAATCTTCTAAAACAACATCTTTAAACTCTAAGTATACTTCAACTTCATTACCCTCGAAGTATATAGCTGTTTCAGTTAGATTGGAATCTTGAGCAAATCTATTAGGTGGATCGAACTTATAACCTGCTGAAACTAATTGCTCTTTAACTTTACTGAATGGACTTGTTTCAACCTTATCTGGTTTTACGAAAGTTTCAACGTCACTTAAAAATCCTGCTAAGTTAGCTCCGTCGCTAATCATAACTCTTACTTCTTCAGTATCATCTGAAACTTCTACACCTTTTATTTTCATGAATTGTGGTAGATAATCAGATACATCTAAGTTTGATTTATAAGACTTAGCAAACTGAACCTTTGTTCTTAAAGATTTTCTACTTGTTTGACAATATGCATGTAGGAAACCTAATGTACCTTCTGCTTTTATACGAGTTTCAGTTTCAGTAACTGCTAATCCAAATCCTTTGTATAACGCTCTTATATTTTTTAAATCTTGTTCAGTTACAGGTGATTCAACTACCTCACCATCTTTGATGGTTTTTAGAAGTAACTCTATATTCTTTTGACCACTAACTAACATTTCAAATGCTTCGGGACTTTCATCTACAGAATCGCAATATTTACCCCATTTTGGTGGCACACCAGTGAATCCTGGGTTATCCTTCTTAGGTAAGTAAACAAGCATTTTATTTTCATTAATGTATATAACTATATTTAACCTATAATCTCCGAAAGGTCCTAATGCTGTTATTGAATTTCCTATCATAGTTGGTTTATAAACACCTAAATTGATTAACATAGTTTTGTAAGGGTTAGAATCTTTTTCAAATTCTTCTAATGGGTCAAATGGTTCTTCTTTTAATAGTTTTATAAACTTCTTAACGAAGTGTCTAAAATCATCCATATCACTAAATCTGATATATGCATAACCCGTATAAGACATAGTGACAGACCCATTTTTGAAATTCTTAATCTTAGTTAAATGTTCAGATTTAGCGAAATCTTTATCATTAATGTATAGATTGCAAGTATTTTCATCCTTATCATAAACTGCTTCTAAAGGTAGATTTTCATAAGTACCTTTATATTTTATATAATACTTACTATCTTTTTCAAATTCTTCTAAATCTAGATAAGAAATCATATTTCTAAATCTTTTAGCCTCTGGAGAATCTAAAAAACTATTAATATTACTCTTAAAGTCATCTATTAAGTCTGTTAAGTCTTTTAAACTTTTTTCTAAATAATCAAAAGACTGTAGTGAAAGTCTAACCCTATTATCAGTTCCGAAATTCATTTTTGTATATAAAGGATTATTTTTGACAAACTCAATCTCTTGTAATTTAATATTTTTATTTTCTAATCTATAGTCTGGAAGAATCATAACATTTACTGTCCAAAACTCGGCATCAACATCAAGATAAAATTCTGCATATGGAGTAGAAACTCTAAATTGTAATTCTTTGTTATAATCATGGAAACCTGCATCTCTTATTTGGTCTAATATTTTTAAGAACATTTCTTCATTATCTTCATATCTCTTCTTAGCTTTTGCTAATCTATCAGATACTATTTCTACAGATTTTACAAGATTTTCAAAGTTTTTAGGGAATTCAGTTAATCTAAAATGTTTACCATTAGAGTATAAATGATATTGGTCTGCTAAAGATTTCTTTAAATCTTGAACAGTTTTAGACTCGGGTGCAAATATTTTATTGGAGAACTTAATTTCAACTTCAACCTGAGGTCCATTTACTTTAACATTCATAGTTATAAGACCAAAACGTCTTGTATATGTTAATTTTGCTTTATTAAACTTAAATCCTTCCTCTTGAACGATACCATGGAACCATGGAGTTCCATCAGATAAACAATGTTCCATATTTTCTAAATCCATCATTATAGAACCGAAATCATTAATATCTATAGACATTGGGAATAGTATTTGGAACGTTTTTTGCTCAAGTGCATACCCTAATGGCTGTAATTTCTTCATAGCATCGCGTGCTTCCCATTTATCGTTAAATGTTAATGTAACCAAGATATCACTTGGAGTAAGTATTGCTGAAAAATCTATTTTGCTTTCAGTAAAGTTATTACCAAAAGTCATGACTTTGTATAAGCTATAGTTTAAATCAGTTATACGAATAACTTGATATCCATAAGACTTGAATTCTTTTTTATAATCACTTATATTAGCCTTAAAAGTAGTTACTAATGGACTTTCTTCACTTGAAGTAGCATTTGGTTGAGGTGGTACTTTTGCTTGTATTTCTTTAACTTTTGCTTCAAGTTCATTAAAGTTAGAAGAAACTTTTGGAGCAACAAACTTCTTGCAATCATGTTTAACTTGGAATCTATCTAATGCTTCATAGAAGTTTTCACCTAAAGGTATTTTGTAGTCTAGTATAGTCGCTATAGCTAAAATATAATGTCTACTTGCTGAATAGACAAAATCTTGAATTTTCATAAATAAGTCTCTTGTTAATTTGAAAGGTATTTCAATCTTTTCTTTACTCTTACCTGATAATACTGCATTACTATTGAAATTTTCTACTGCATGAAATAATCTTTCAATATGCTTTTCAACATAACCTTTTCTAGTATCTATACACTCAAGATATCTATCAACATTTTTAACAGTTTCTAGAATACGTTCTTCAGATTCACTTCGTTGGTCTTTACGTTGATATCCTGACTCGGCAATAGTAATTATTTTATAATCACTAGCAAGTTTATATTGATTTATTCTAAATTGGAATAGCTTAACACCTGGAGAAGTACCATCAAGGTCACCTATCCAATAATTTTTATCTCTAGTAAAACAAATTCCATAACTTGCAGTCTTATTAAACTCATTAGTTTCTAAGGCACTTACTGTACCTCTAGCACCTAAAACCCTATATAATGGAGCCTCAGATTTTGCTTCATTAAGAACTTCATAAGGTATAAAAAGTGTATCATTATAGGCTTCTATAATAAGACCAAGTTGGTTGGTATCTACTATTTTATATTGTTCACCTAAGAAATTTAACTGCATATTAACCTCCTTATAAAAGAGGAAGAAATTAATCTTCCTCTATAGTAATATCTATTAAGTCTGAATCCATATCTATATACATTAATCCTGCAATAGTTTCAATAGCAAACTTATGTTCATATATAGCATTAACCTTGCAAAGTCTTCCATTAATTCTAACTTTATTACCTAATTCAAAACTTTCTTTTATTAGTTTAGCTTTTGTTTCTTTTGCATATTGTGCATCAACGAATAAAACTAATAAACATTTTTCACCATTTAAGTCAGTAGTTTTGAAGAATTTTCTAAGGATAGATAAACCTCTACCTCTATATACCTTTTTATATAAAGCATTTTGTTCTAATTCTGTAGCAGATTTATCACCATAATAGAATAAACCTACACCAACAGTTGGAAGTTTGTATTTTTGGAATTCCTTAGGTTCCTCAAGGAATCTTAAAGCAAAGTCATTATCGGCATCTACCACATCTGCTATTTTCTTAATATATGCCTTCATTCTATCTAATTGTGCTTTATGTTCTGGGTCTTTAACTTTACCTGCTTTATAAGTACGTTCAACCTCTCTATTAGGTGGTTCTACTTCATTTTGAACTGGAACCTCTACTGGTTCTTCTACTGGAACTTCTTTATCTTTTCCTAATACTTTATTAACTTCATCTTTAACTATCTTATCTTTAAGTTTATCTATTTCCTTTTTCATTCCTGGAACATCTTGTAATATTCTATATATTTTACGTTTATTTGTAGGCTCTAAACCTATTTTGAATTCATAACCTAAAGTTAAATTTTTACATCTAACTTTTCCATTTGCAAAAATACTTAAAATTTCAATTTCATAAGTATTATAATCTGGCTCACCTTTTAAACCTAAAGTAACTTCAGTAACTTCATACTTTTGACCCTTAGCGAAATTTACTTTATCTATAGTTCTTTCACCTTTTTCAACTACTATACCTTTTGGTTCTTGTGTATTAACTGGTTCTCTAATAGGTTCATTATTAGGTGCAATACCTCCTAAATCTTGAGCAGATGGTTGTGGCTTGTTAAATTTAACTTTAGCGAATTGTTTTGCTATATTCATTATTTGCTCTAACTTAGTTACAAACATATTATTCTCTGGATGGAACTTATAATTTATAGAAACTGCAAATCCATCTAATTTAGCATCAAATCCCATATTAACAAATGCTTGACATAAATCTTTAGTAGGTTTTTCTAACTCCATTATACTTCCTTCAACCATAATTCTAACATTAAATCTAGAATAGTTTTCGTAGAACCCAACATCAAATTGTTGATATCCTTTAATAGAAACTTGGAAACCAACTATATGAGGGTCATTATCATCAAGTTCGGCATTTAGATGAACCTCTGGTAAGTTTGCTATTCTATTTTTGAAAGCTACATAAACAAGATTTTTCGGTTCTTTTATAGGTTTACCATTAGATTTTGGTGGAGTGTTTCCTTTCTTAACATAAGCACTTTTTAATGAAGGTTCTGATTTAACAACTTCCTCTTCTTTTTGAACTTCCATCTTAGAAGGTTTTTCTATCTTATTAGCAAATTCAACGAATTTTTGCATTTCTTCTAAATTAGGGAAATAGAATCTATAAAATGCTCCTGCTTTATCTGGAGTATATGCATGTTTAACTGCATCTATAAAACCATCTATACCTTCAACATCATTTGGTATAGCTATATAATTACTTTTTCCTGACTTGTAAACTATAGCATCACCTTCATAATTAGGTATTATATCTCTAACTTGGAAGAATACTTTTGCTTCAGTATAACCATATTTATGTTTCTTCGCCCAAGTTTCAAAAGAGTTAGCATGGTTATATGAAAATGCTTTTATCTTATCTAATAATGTTACTAAATCATTTATTATAGATATATCACCATTATCATACTCACCTTTAACAACTGCACCTAATCCTTCTTGACTAACATCAAATCCAATAGTATCTAAATAATGACAGAAGGAATAAGTTTTGGATTGTAACTCACTAAAAGGTCCTGATAGTCGGAAATTAGCTCTAAATTTAGTTGCATTATTTTCAAATCTTACAGACACTTGCTCAAACCCATTCTCATCAACATCAAAAGATACTGGGAATGGAGTATACTTATCTATCTTAACTGTTAATTTTACATTGGGTCTACTTGCTATTTTTTCGATAAACTCTTGTAGAAGTAAATTTCCAGTCACTCCTTGTTCAACCCCCACTTTCACATAATTTTCTAATAAAGTATAAGAATCTTGCTCAAGACTACCAAAGAATGTATTAATCCATTTAACATCGGCATCTATAGAAATTCTAATATCATCAGGTCCGTTATCATCAATAATGTATAGGGTTAAATCAACTTCTTTTATAACCACATTAGAAGGATGAGTTTCGGCAACCTCTTCGGCGAATTTTTTCTTTTTAACTTTTTCTTTGTCAAACTGCCATGGTAAAACATAAGCTAAGTTGATATTTTCACCACCTAAATTCCCAACACCTAAGTCGCTTGCATTAGGTATGATTGAATAAATTCTACCGTCTATTTCTTTTTCATTCATACCAACTTTTTTCACCATAGTAGAAATATTTTTCACTAAGGCTTTCAAGTCTTTCATCTCTACTGTTTTTGCCACTTTAGTATCTCCTTTCTTAAGGTATAACAATTAATACAAAAATATATAAATATATAAAAATTTTATAATAAAATATATATATAGTATTAACCATTATTTTTCAAAATTAACTAAACTACATTAACCTTGAATGGATTTAACCCGAAATCCTCTATCCCCTGTAAACTAGACGCAGGGACTACTTTTCTTATTATAT
>Ga0233386_1000427_pt1 | contig 11600 bp, 11 predicted proteins | sample ElkDunMinimDraft_17_FD_191544 | JGI IMG/M metagenome (GOLD analysis project Ga0233386, IMG submission 191544) | Fecal eukaryotic communites from dung pellets of Tule Elk in California, USA - Elk Dung G4 | ecosystem: Host-associated > Mammals > Digestive system > Large intestine > Fecal | place...
ATAGAAGATTTATAAATCATTTTTGTCTGTCATAATCACAACAGGATTTACTGGTTGTTTAAAAAAATCAATATCAACAACTTGTAATGCATGTTTTACAACGCCATCTACAGAATCAACAACTTTTATATCAGGACCAAACGCTTCTTGAATCTCTTCTTTTATATTCAAAAAGTGCGTACATCCCAAAACTACAACATCAACGTCGCTTTTTGCAAAAAAATCTGCTGCATTTTTGCAGGCGTCCAAAATATCTTGTTTGTTTGCGGAATACGCTTTTTTTTCTATAAATGAAATTAATTCTTTATCGCCACGGGAAATAATTGTACAATCGTTTGCAAATTCCTGTTGTAATTTTTGATTATAATCATTATGAACTGTAGAATTAGAAGCAATCAAACCGATTTTTCTTCTTTGGCTCAACGATGAAGCTAACTTAATGGCAGGAACAGTTCCAACAAATTTTACATCAGGAAACGTTTCTCTTAATTCATCAAGCGCATTTACAGACATTGTATTACAAGCAACAATAATCGCTTTTGGGTCAAAACGATGAATGATTTTTTGACATAAATCAGTTACTAAGTTGATTATTTCTTGTTGCGATTTTTCTCCATAAGGAAAATTTTTAGAATCGCCCACGTACACACATTCTGCCGCTGGACAAATTTCTAACAATTTTCGCATATAAGGAATGCCGCCTTTTCCTGAATCTATAAATGCAAAATCTACAGACACAAAATCCCTCCACCACCAAAAAGCGCGTTAAAAGCATCTTTTGCCGCTTTTGCTTTATCGTCTTGTGATTTCCCTTGATTTTTTGAATTAGGACCTTGTGAAAAATAATCACAAAAATTTGCACGTTCTTTATCAGTAACTAAATCTGCATTTGTTTCTTTGCAATCGTAGTGACTGCCACTTGAATAAAATTTGCAATTATAACAAGAATGCAAATCAGAACCACAAGAAGGACAAGTTGTTGTTCTAAAAATTTGAATAGAATTTGTATTATTTCCACATTTCCAACACATAATATAATAATAATCATTTGACTAAACAAACGCAATACCGTAGAATTTAAATATGTTTACGCAAAATAAATGTATCGTTCTTCATTGTAGAAATAACGCTTTATCTACTTTTGATGAAATGGGAAATTTAACAGAAAAAGAAAGTTATTGTCTGGACCACATTCCAAATCCCGGTAAATTAAAAGAAGACATTTACAAATACATTGAATCTCACGACACAATTGTAGGATTAAATGCTTCGGGATTAGTTTTTGAAAATCTAGACTTATCAAACAAAAAATTCTTTGGTTGCAATTTTTCACATTGTACTTTTACAAATGTTCATTCTCAAAATATCAGAATTAAAATGTGTATTTTTGATTTTTCACTTTTTAATAATTGCAATTTGATTCAAAGTAATATTATTTTTACTTCATTTTCGGGTTCAACTTTTACACACACGCTTTTTACAGAAAGCAACTTGATTCAAAATGGATTTAACGGAATAAAAGCATTTCAATCGTGTTTTGACGGTTCTGATTTGTACAATTCCAGATTTATTCAAGCAATGTTAGTTGATACTTCGTTCCAAGATTGTAATATCAAAAAAGTTTTATTTTATGATGCAAAAAGACAAAATGTATCTTTTAAATACGCAAACACAAGAGAAGCCGTTTTCTCTCAAAAAGGAAGCGCATTGGCTTTGGGCGAAGATCCTGATGAAGATTTGAACAATTCTACTACTGACGGAGTTGTATTATGAAAGTATATTTCCATTTGAACGTTGCAGGATTTTCAAACTGCTATTTAGTTGTAAACGAAGAAACAAAAGAAGCAATTGTTGTAGATCCGGGCGAAATCACAGAAGAATTGATTTCTCAAATAGAAGAAAATTTTTTGACACTAAGCGGAATTTTAGTTACACACAACCACGGAAGTCACGTAGATGGAATTAAAACTTTAAGAAAAATCTACTCACCAGAGATTTTCGCAGCAGATTGGGAAGTTGCAAAAAATCAAACTACAGTTATCAATGGCGATGGAAAAATCAAAGTTGCACACTTAAATGTTCATTACATGGCAATTCCAGGTCACACATCTGATTCTGTAGTTTATAAAATAGAAAATCTTTTATTCACAGGCGACGTTTTATTTGCAGGCTCCCTCGGAAGCACAAACTCAAGTTATTCCAAATTCATCTTGCAATCAAACATAAACCAAAAGATTTACTCCCAGCAAGATGGATTGGTTTTAATGCCGGGCCACGGACCTCCAATCACGCTAGAAGCCGCAAAACTGTATTGCTCGACGTTTAAGTAAGGTACGGATTTTCTTTTACATTCTAAAAGAAAATCCGACTGAAGTATTTATCTTCCAAGTATCTTTTAATATAGAAGAAAGCATTGGATCTGTTACTTTTTCACCATCAAAGGATTCTGAAATTCTATATATTGCATCTAAATTTAGATAGAGTCCCCAATTCTTTGAAAAATTATACACAACAGAACCACTTCCACCTATAGAAATATAGTTATAATCTCCTACATTCTCTGCAAGTCCTAATGTAAAAAAGTAACCGAGAAATAAATAATCATTATGAATAGGAGCTCTACCAGCAGAAAGAATTAGCGATAATACATCTAAAGAATTTTCTTGTAAATTATAAAAATCCCAGTTTATATTTGCCTTAAAAGACCATTTTTGTAAAGCAGATATCATTCCTATAGAAATTCCAAAAGGTGATGGAGAATTTAATGGAAAGTCAAAAGCCACATCTTTTTGATATGTTAAAGGTAACTCTACAGCAAATGTATAATAAGAATAGAATTTATTTTCTCTTTTTTCTTTTCTGACTTTCTTTTTTTCTTCTACAATTTTTCGCTTTGCTTCTTCAATTTCTTCCTTTTCTTGAACAATTTCTTCGTTTTTTTGAATATATTGTTCACTGTTTTCTTGCAATATTTTTAAACTGTCATTGTTATTTAAATCTTCATTTATAATTTCCAAAAGCTGATTATGAGATTGTTCCAAATCAACTTGAGATTCTTGCATATCATTTTCTTCTGCAAAACAGAACGAACTGCAAATTAACACTAATAATATAAATAATTTCTTTTTCATATGTTCCTCTAAAAAAATAGCTATCTAACAAGTATCTTTGGTGACTTTTATTTCTTATTAGACAGCCTTATCTATTACTTAAAATTCTTCACTTGCAATTGCAGCGTCAATTTCTTCCCATGTAATTCCATATTCAGCCATTTTGTCTAGCATTCCTGAAGTTTGGAATTTTCGAACTAATCCATCTTTACGAACAGCTACAAAATCATTATTTAAGAAGAGATCAACAAGCCAACGAGCACTAGCTTTAGGATCTGTCATATAATAAAAGTAATTTTTCTCTGAAGCATCCAAAAAACATTTATAAGCCCATTGTTCAAAAGTTTTTAGAATAGTTGATTCTGTTGATTGTCCTTTTATTTCAAAATCACCTCTATGGCTATTAGCCCAATTATCTTCTGAAGTCCAATGTATTCCTGCAATTACTCTTGAATTAGCAGCTACATCACATTTTTTATAACTAACAAATACAAATCTTTCATCTGTAGAAAATACTCTAAAAATGTATTGCGTATACCCTTCTGAATCGTTTCTGTATCGAACTACTTTCCAAGCATTATTTTGAGTTTGTGTAGTTGTTTTTTTAACTTCTGGAGCAGAAGTTGTTTTTGTAGATGATGAATTTTTTGTAATTGAATTTGTTACTCCAACAGCTGCTTTAGACTGATTCAATAAATAATCATCTTTTGTAATAGTTGCACGCGAAATAGCACAAAGTTCACCTGTTTCAACATCAACAACGCGAGCATTTACAGTAAGAGAATCTCCCAAGTCTTTTAAATTTCCGTAACATACAAAATCTACTCCGGCAATCATACCGATCGATTTTACAGTTTCTTCATTTACAAGACCGCTTGATTGGAATTTCTGTTCACTTAAAATTGCTTCCAAATTCGCACGTTCAATAATTTTGATTTTACCAGTATTAAACATTGCTTCTGTTAAAGCGTCTGTAACATAATTATCAACTAATGTATTTTTATAATCAGTTGTTAAAGCCATAAATGCAAAACTTGGTTTTTTAGATCCACTTTTTTCTTGAACTAATTTATTTGCAAGAGGCCCTAATTCATCTATGATTGTTTTTTCTTCTGTTTTTGAAAGTTTTTTGCCCACAAAAGAAATATCTTTATATACATTCCAATCATACATAATGGTAGAAATATTTTCTTTAATATTTGAAATCACAATAGATAGATTGGAAACGGCACCATTAACATCTAATTTAGCATCCATATATTGTGAGCCAACTAAATAAATTCCTTGTTCATTAAAATTTCCATAACGTTTTTCAAGTTTTTGCGGATTCAACTCTGTCAAATCTAACAATTCTGTTACAGCAAATAATTTTCCTCCAAAATAATGGAACTGTAATACTCTAACAGATTTATCTTTAGAAATCACATTGTATGCATCAACATCCACATTATATAATTTCCCCAAGTATTCTTTGTCATCCATTACTGACAATTTATATCCAGCTTTTTTTGCTTCATCTACAGAAGAACCCCAATCCAATTCTTTATACCCATTTTTTGAATTAATTGGAGCAGCAAAAATAAATCCAATAAGACATAGTTGAATCAATAAAAAATTAATTAACTTTTTCATGCGAACCTCATTTTTTTATAAACATTCATCTACAAAAGATGTTTTTATATTTTCTACCAAAGCTATATTTGTTCTTCTAATAACAGTTTCTTTATCAAATCCAGCGACCTTAGATAATTTTTTTGAATAAGAAATCTTTTCAGCCCCTTTTTCTATAATTTTTATGGAAATTTCAGGATAAGCTTCATAAGTTTCTTTTGTTTCTGTTATTGAATATTTTACTTCTACTAAAGTGATACAATTACTTTGAAGAGAGTTGCCAATAACAAAACCTTTTTTTTCGAATTGATTAGATAATTCAGAAATTATTCCTGATTTTTCTAATAATTCTGTATCACCAACGCCTTCAATTTTCATTAAAACAGAAGAACTAAGCTCTCGCATCTGTACAAAAGAATCTTTTGCTAAAGAATCAATTTCTTCATAAATTTTTGTTTTTTCACTCACAATAGCACGAGCAAAATCATACACTTCGTAAAATTCTACAAGAATTTTTTGTGCATTTTTTATTCCAATTATTTTGTCTAATAAAGAATCTTTATTTAACGCATCTGAATACACAGCAGGAAAATTGTTTTTTGCATTATCTAATTTTGGTTTTACAAAATTAAATGCTTGATTTCTATTTATGAATGCAACACAAACAAACTGTCCTAAGTCTGGATAATAATATGGATTTGTATATTCTAGTTTATACAAATTATTTTCTGTAGAAATAGATACGTTTTCTTGTAATTCTCTTGTTTCCGAAAATGAATCATTATTTTCTTGATAAAAATAATGTGAAGTTGTAGAAGAAACTACAGTAGATTTTATATATTCAGAAACATTTGCACTTGCATTTTCTTTACTTTCTTGGGCAGAATTTCCGTATGCAAGTTGGGACACAAATTGACTTTCTGGAAACAGTTCTAATCTTCCTTGATCTGAAATCCATTTTGGCGCTTTTTCAACAACATTTTTCTCTGAGTCTTGGTCAATCTTGTTAGAAGCACAAGAAAGACCAAGTAAACAAGACACCAAAATGAATAGAAGTTTTAATCTTTTCATTTTGAATCTCTCGTTATGTTAGAAAATGATATTACAAGCAGTTTCTAAAACATCAAGCCATTCAATATCATTAGATTGAGGAGCTGGTGCAACTGCTGTTTTTGTAGAATTTTCAATAGCATCTAATTTTGCATTAATTTCGTCTAAAGTTGCAGATTCTGTTTTTTCAACTTCTGTTGTTGTATCTTCATACAAACTTGTAATTGTTGCAGCCATTTTTTTCTGTGCATCAGAATCAGGAATACTAGGCAAAACAGATTTCATATAACTTTTTAGAGTTTCAAGCCAACTTTCTTTTGAAATTTTGTAAACAGAATAACAAATAAATTCTTTTGTTTTTAATTCTGTTTCAGGATCTAAAGTTTCAACTTCTTGCCAGAATTGAGTTACAAGTTCATGACCACTTAAATCAACTTTTGCAAGTGTAGCTGCATTTGCTGTTGCTTCAGTTAAACCTTCATCATTCAATGTTGAAGCTGCTTCTGACACAACTTTTGTTCTAAGTTCTTCTGCACGCATTGCATTGTAATTAACTCTAGAAGCAGCTTTTGCCAAATCTCTTGTTTTTCCAGATGCAATACCATATTTGATTACGTACGATTTATCAATTCCAAAATCAGTTTTAAAAACTTCTGAATTACCTAAAACTAATTTTTTTAGCCATTCAGGTTTTGACGGTCCATCTAAACTTCTATCAGCCCAATCTACTATTTCAGAAGTTTTTGCATTAGTTTTCATTCCTTGTGTTTTTGTAGAAGCACAACTAACAAGCGAAAACATTACACAAGATAAAATTGTAAGTGTAAATAAAACATTTTTTTTCATTTAATCCTCCAAATGCAGATATAAAATCTATCTTAATAAATATTGTATACATACTACCACACTATATTTATTTGCGCTAGCAAAATTTTTAATCAAAACTATTATTATGAACGAAGAAGAAATAACTTCTATTGAGAATGATATTATAAAGAGACTCAAAGCTTTTAGAGAAGAACGAAATATTTCACAATTAGAATTATCTTTACAATCTGGGGTTTCCCAAAATATGATTACTTACATTGAAACTGGAAAACGCACTCCGACTTTACGAACCTTGATAAAATTATGTGACGCACTAAAAATATCACCTGCAAAACTTTTTGAAGAAGATAATAAAGAAAAAGAAAAAGCAAAAGAATCAATTATTGAATTATTAAAAAAATATATGTAAATAAGATTGTCGGATCTAGTCCGACAATAACAACTGTTACTTTTTGAAAATTTCGCAAAATGTATTGCTCGACGTTTAAGTAACTATCTTCCAATCAACGCAATATTTCCGCAGACGATACCGTATTTGTCAAAAACAAAATCATTGAGCATAATTGCGGCGTCTTCAAATGCGATTGCGTTGTTATTTCTGATGTATGCACTCAATTCTGGAGTTGCTTCTCTTACAGAAAGTCGATTTGCTAAATGAACAAAGTAAGAAGCAACGTTGCTCAAAGGTTGTTGCATAATATACGCCATAAATTCATTTTGCATAAGATACAAATCATCTTGGCTATAACTTAAACCTGGTTGCGAATTAAAATAATCTGACAAAAATTGTAAAGATTTTGGCTCCATTGTAAAATAAACTGCGGCAACGTAATTACGAAATTCTTCATCAGCAAAAAACAATGTGTGCCATCCTTCGTGAGCCAAAAATGTTGTTCTAAGCCATGCCGCAGATTCCTGACTCAACGAAACAATTCCGCCCTGCCCAGCTTTTACTTTTTGCCCGTCAGGAAGCAAGATTCCGTTGTATAACAAAATCAATTTTAAATCTTCTTCCTCTTTATTCAACGTAAAGTTCAAATCATACGCTTTATTAAAAAAGTTTGCTAAAGATTCTGGACTATAATCGTGAGCATTGTATCCGTGTTTGCCTTCCAACTGATGATTTGTAAGAAGAGTTCCTCTGTAGCCCGCTTTTTCTACAAAATACGCTAGTCTTGTAAAAAATCTATCTTGCACGCCATAATCTTTTGTGTCAAAAAATAGAATATTTGGAAATCTATCCCACTGAAAAACTTCATAATCAGGATGACGCCAATTATCTTTTTTATATTTTAAAATTAATCCAGGTTCAATTTTTATAGGATTCAAAACAACATCTTTACCAAAATCAGGAAGTTCTGGAGACGGAATTGCTTTTAGCAAAAATCGAGTAATACATTGTGGATTTTTAGAAATTTCAACTTTTGTAAAAGGAGTTTTTAGCGCAGATGAAGGAATTGTCAATTCATCAGCATTTTTTACATTTTTTACACTGAGTTTTTCGCTTTCAAAAACAATTTGCGAAGTTACAATTTGTTCCAAAGTTGATTGATATTCTTCTTGCGAACTTAAACCAACAACAAATTGTGGCATCAATTGATTTTTAGAATTTTCTACAGAAAAAACAAAAGGAGCTCCTGAAAAATCTACACTTTGGCAAGAAAAATCAATAATTCCACCATTTGAAGCAAACGCCCACAAAGGAACTTCTGCCGATTTATCAAACCCAATCACACTTGGCAAAGTTGCAGCTGCCAAAATCTGACATTCTAAAGAAGAATAAACAAAAAATCCTACAGGAAGTTCTGCTTTCATTCTTTCTTCAATCTTTGGTAACTTTGGAATTGCAAACGAAATATCAAAAGTTTGTTTTCCACTTTGAATTGCATCATAAAGATTGCATTTTACTAATTTACGTTCTGAATCAACATATTCTTTCTTTTTAGATTCCAAATCGCTCTGATACAAAAATCCAACGTAGAGCGGAAAATCATTTTGCGAAAGAAGCATTTCTACTTGCTTTTTACTTGGACGAACATTCAATCGAACAACTACAGACGCATTTTGATTTTCTTGATAAATTTTTAAAATCTGTTCTTTTTGTTCATCAGAAAATTTATAATTTGCATAGCCGCTTTTTTTTATTTTTCCGTTATGAGCCGCACCATTTAATGCGATTAATTTTTCAGTAGGATTTGGTTGTGCATATTCTAAATTTATTGAAGCAACTTTTCTTCCTGAAGCAATCAAACAAACAAGAACTACATCCACAAGAATAAAAACAAATAGCGAAATTAATAAAATCTTTTGAACTTTTGTCAATTTTTTACAAAAATCTTTTATCTTGTTTATAAAATTCATTCAAATACCTCTGACAGTATATTATTTTATCAAAAATCAATATAATTACAATATGAAAGTAATCATTCCGCACCAAACAGAAGAATTAAAAATCATTCACGCTCAAAAACTCATTATTCAAAATTTGAATGTTTCTTCTCCGTTTTTGTACGCGCGTTCTCCATTGTGGATTGATTCATTTTTTGACGACGAATTGCCTTTAAAATCACAAATTAAACTTATAACAAAAATAACAATAAATCCGCCCAAAATTACACAAAATCTTAAAAAAAACGAAAATCTTATTTATTGCGATGTTCAAATTCATTTAATAGAATCTGTTATCAATTCCAAACTTGAATTATGCAATTTGCTCCAAAATATAACAAATGATGATTTTTCTTCTATTTATAAGCAATTTTTGCAAATCGATTTTTCAGAGTTTCCATCCCAATTAAAAATTTTCAGACTTGGTGAACTTCAACATTTACAAAAAAATTCAATTGCAATTAGCGATTTTTGTTGGTGTAAACTACGTTGATGTTATGTTTTTTTTTCTATATACTATAAGTTATGGTTAAAATTAAGAAATCATTTATTGTGATTATCAGCCTTTTTGTTTTGTTTTCAGTTCTTTTAGGAATGGGAATTGGCTGGTGTCTTTCAGAAACAAAGAATATTATTAATTCAGAATATATTACAGAATTCAATACAGCGTTACCTACAAAACTTTTAGATATTAATGGTGAATTAATCACGGAATTTGCTTCGGACGAAAAACGTGAAATCATCTCTTACCAAAAATTGCCACAACATCTAATCGACGCGCTCATCACCCGTGAAGACAGAATTTTCTTTTCTCACAAAGGTTTTAGTTTTAAAGCTGTGATGCGCGCAATCGTTGGTAAACTTACAGGTAAATCCCTCGGTGGTGGTTCAACTTTAACCCAACAAATTGCCGGAACTCTCTACTGCGACAGAACAGAAATGTCTATCAAACGTAAAATCAAAGAATTGTGGTGGGCAATTCAAATGGAACGTCGCTATTCTAAAAACGAAATCCTTGAATTATATTTGAACAAGATTTATTTTGGTGGTGGAACTTACGGTGTAAACGCTGCTTCTAAATATTACTTTGGTCACGATGCAAGTCATATTTCACCAGCAGAATCAGCAATTCTTGTAATTCAACTTTCAAACCCAGCTTATTACAATCCGTTTGACCACACAAATAGAGCGATGGACAGACAGAAGAACGTTTTAACAGCAATGATTGATTCAGGATTTATCACAAAAGAAGAAGCCGATACTTCATTTGATGATTTCTGGGCAAATTTTGACTACACAAGAACAAGTTCATCTGCTTATATGTTGCGTGAAGATAAAGCACCTTGGTTTAGTGAATATGTGCGCCGTGAATTAGGAAATATGATTTATGGTTCGGACGATATTTACACAAGTGGATTTACAGTAAATACAACTCTTAATCTTGAACATCAACAATATGCTCAAGAAATTATGACAAAATATATTGAACAGGCAAACACAAAATATCAAAAAGAACAATCAAACCGCCAGAATGACGCATTTAGCAAATACGTTCCTCTTACAGAAATGCTTGCTCTTATGTTCAATATTCCAGGCTTAAAAGTAAGCGAACAACGTTCAGAATTTATTGCAAATCAGACTTTCACAAACGAAATTAATCCTGTTTTGGACATTGTTTCTTTGATGTGTGGAATTGATTCATTAAAAATTGGTGTTGTAAATAAAGCGACTGCCGATTCCAAAAAAGCAGATAAACGAACAACAATCGAAGGAACAATGATTGCTCTTGAAAACGACACAGGTTATATCGATGTTCTTGTTGGTGGTAGCAAGTTTGACAAAGAAAATGAATTTATCCGTGCAGTTCAAGCTAGAGTTCAGCCAGGTTCTACATTCAAACCTCTTTATTATTCAGCTGCAATCGATTCAGGAAAATTTACACCAACTTCTCAAATTTCGGACACACCAGTTGTATTCAAAACCGCCGATGGAAAACCATATATTCCAACAAACTATTTGGGAGAATGGATGGGAAGCGTTTCTTTGTATTATGCCCTCACTCGCTCTATGAACGTTCCTTCCTTAAATATTCTTGACGGAATTGGATTTGATGCTGCAATTAATAGAGCCGTTGCTTTGTTAGGTATTCCAAGTGAAGAATTAGATTCACGTGGATTTGTTCCAGGTTATCCAATTGGTTTAGGTGTTTGTTCAGTTCGTCCAATAGAAATGGCACGTGCGTATGCGGTTTTTGCTAACGGTGGAAAAGAAGTAACTCCTATTGCAATCAGAACTGTAGAAGACAAAAACGGAAATATCAAATTTAATCCAGAATTAGAAATCAGACAAAAACAACAAGCAAAAGGTGAAAAGATTCAAGTTATTTCTCCTCAAAATGCTTTTGTTATGACAAAACTTTTGGAACAAACTGTAAATGGAGGCGGAACTCTCTGGCGCCAAAAATGGAAGTTTGAATACAAAAACGATGAAGGCAAAAAATACGTAATGCCAGCGGCAGGAAAAACAGGTACAACACAAAACTGGGCTGATGCTTGGACTTGTGGTTTTACTCCATATTACACAGCAGCTTTGTGGTTTGGATTTGACAACGGT
>Ga0233386_1000431_pt1 | contig 11567 bp, 5 predicted proteins | sample ElkDunMinimDraft_17_FD_191544 | JGI IMG/M metagenome (GOLD analysis project Ga0233386, IMG submission 191544) | Fecal eukaryotic communites from dung pellets of Tule Elk in California, USA - Elk Dung G4 | ecosystem: Host-associated > Mammals > Digestive system > Large intestine > Fecal | place...
TGTTGTACAAACATCATCTAAAAGCCAAACCGATGAAGGAAAACAGTCGTGAAAAGGTTTTAAGATTTTTTTCAGTTTCTTGAAAGGACGCAAAGCATACGCTTCACTTATCGATTCCAACCTTTCTTCTCTACTCAATTTTTTTTGCTGAAAAACCGACTTCCTTTCAAGAACCCTCAAAATCTTAAAACCAAACCGATGTTCAAGAATATTGCACAATTCGTCCACTTGATCCCAACCAATTTCTTTTATTTTACCATAACGCGGAGGAACAGGCACAACAACCTTTACACCAAGTTCAAACAGCGCTTCACCAATCAATTCTGCAAAAAAATCAGACAAACATCTAACTTTCATTGATTTCCACATAAACATTAATTCTTTATTCCAAAGTCTATACGAAAACAACGGCATCACAAAATCGACATTACGAAACACCACCTTTTCCCGACACTCAAAACATACATCATCTTCACAAACCAGCAACCGTCCACAAAAATTGCATCTATTTTCAAAAAAGCGAGAATCCAAGTTAAAATGTTCGTCTACACATTTTTCACAAATTGGAAGGAGAACCGTATCACAATCACAAATGACACACTTTTCGCCACTGTTCAAGTAGGCGAAAAAATATCTAGCAACTTTTGAAAGACCGTATTTGATCCAGAAAAAAATGTCCACATATTAATATAGAAAAAAATATGCAAAATCACGCAATGATTTTGCATATTTTTTGAAAATTTTTGCATTTTTTTTCAAAAAAAATTATAATCCGCTTAAATTTTTCTTCCAACGAGCAATATTTTGCAAAGCTTCTAGTGGCGTTATATTATCTAAATCACTTGATAAAATTTCAGAAATGATGATTTCTTCATCGCTGAATAATCCTGGTGAAGAATAATTATTTATTTTTGTATCTTTTGCTTCAATTTCTTTTGGCATAATTGGTTTTTCAGAAGCAGAATTTTGAATATGGGCCAAAATCACATTTGCTCTATCAATTACAACATCAGGAACGCCCGCTAATTTTGCAACATGAATTCCGTAGGAATTTTCTGTAATTCCTTCAATTACTTTTCTTAAGAAAACGACAGTTCCATTTTGTTCACTAATTTGCATACACAACATTTTTAAACTTGGATGTTCCATGCGTGTTAATTCATGATAGTGTGTGGCAAAAAAAGTTCGGCATTTTATAGAATCAAGCAAATATTCAGAAACGGCGCGGGCAATTGCAAGTCCATCTTCTGTACTAGTTCCTCTTCCAACTTCATCCATAATAACTAAGGATTTTTGAGTTGCAGAATGAAGAATATTCGCAGTTTCAATCATTTCTATAAGAAAAGTTGATTCACCTTTTGCAAGATTATCGGAAGCTCCCACACGGCAAAAGATTCTATCAACAATACCAATTCTTGCATAAGACGCAGGAACATAAGAACCAGTTTGTGCAAGTAAAGCAATCAACGCATTTTGACGCAAATAAGTACTTTTTCCGGCCATATTTGGTCCAGTAATCAAATTGAAAGAAGGAAGATTTTCATCATCGGAACAAACATAAGAATCATTTGGTACAAATTCGCCAGTTGGTAAATGATTTTCTACAACAGGATGACGACCATTTTTTATTTCAAAAATTGTCGAATTTTCCAACGTTGGGCAAACCCAATTGTGCTTAATTGCTGCAAACGCAAAACAAGAAATAACGTCCGTATTAGAAATTTCATCTGCAATTTGTAACAAATACGAAATATATTGTTGAATCGAAGTTCTTACTTCTATAAATAAATCTCGTTCAAGTTCAAGAATTTTTGTAGAAGATTCATTTAATTCCATTTCGAGCGATTGCAAACGTTCTGTTGTGTAACGGTCTCCATTTACAAGCACGCGACGCATAATAAAATGAGGAGGAACATTTGACAATTTACCCTTTGAAACTTCTATAAAATATCCTGAAGCATTTGTGTATTTTATTTTTAGATTATTGATTCCTGTTTTTTCGCGTTCTTCGGCTTCGTATTCCATCAAAACTTTATTAAAATTGTTGTGAATATTACGCCAATGGTCCAATTCTTCAGACCAACCTTCTTTTATAATTCCTCCTTCTGTTAAAGAAGTTGAAGGGTCTTCCAAAATTGAATTTTTTACTAAATCAATAATTTTTTTAGAATAATCAGATGAAATAAATGAAAAATCAAATTCTTCCAAATAATTTTTTACAGAAATCCATTTTTCTAAACTAAACCTAAGTGCCTGAATATCTTTTGGATGAGCTTTATCCATGGCAATTCGGCCAGTCAAACGTTCTACATCCAAAATATTTGATAAATCGGCACGAACTTTTTCCAATAAAGTCCTGTCTTTATAAAAAGTTGTAATTCTATTTTGTCTGTCTTCAATTTGTTTTAAATTTGTCAGCGGAAATAAAATCCAGTTTCTGAGCAAACGAAATCCCATTGCTGTTTTGGAAAAATTAACACATTCTAAAAGTGAATAATCACTTGTTCCATCGCGCATATTTTCGGTTAATTCCAAATTACGACGAGAAGAATCATCCATCATCAAAAATTCATTGTCCGAATATTTTTTTATTGAATTAATGTGAGGAATTTTTGCATTCGTAGTTTTTTCAAGATAATCAATTAAAAAACCAGCAGGAACAATTTCGGCATCAGTCTCTTCCAAATCAAAAGATTTTAGCGTAACTGTATCAAATTGTTTTGTTAATTTTTTATATGAATTTTCAAGTGAAAAATCCCAATCTGGATAATAAGAAACTGCAATGTTTGTGTGAGATTGTAAAACACTTTGAATATCAGAATTATTTTTTAACGAAAGTGGCAACAAAAATTCACGGGGAGAAGCTCTATTTAATTCTTTGCTGAAATTTTCAAGCATTTTATTTGCAGCCCAAGAAGTCGCTCTAAAAGATGAAGTTGTAACATCTATAAACGCAAATCCAACTCTTCCTTTATGAATAGAAAGCGCGGCCAAATAATTTGCTTTGTTTCCTTCCAAATATTCAGTTTCTACCGCAGTTCCCGGAGTGATGATTTCTACAACTTTACGGTCTGCAATTCCTTTGCCGCCTTTTGGAATTTCGCCAACTTGTTCACAAATTACAATTTTTTTTCCCAATCGTAAAAGGCGCGCAATATAAATTTTAGAAGCATGATACGGAATTCCACACATTGGTTGTGAACCTCTGTGTGTTAATGTTAAATTTAAAAGACGCGATACTTCTATCGCATCTTCGTTGAACATTTCGTAAAAATCACCAAGTCTGAAAAAAACGACTTCAGACTTGTGTTGCTCTTTTATGGACAAATATTGTGCCATCATCGGCGTGATATTTTGTTCTTTTTGTTCCATTTGGATCCAAACCTAATTGCTCAAACCTAATCGTTTGATAACTTGATCTGTAATATCAACAGTTGGGCTATACCATAAAATTGCATTTGATTCTTGTAAACTCAAAATCATACTGTAACCACCAGCTTCTGCAATTTTTTCCAAAACATTGTAAAGTTTTTTGTAAAAATCATCAGAAGTTTTTAGAGAACGTTGTAATGATTCAAGTTCTGCATTTTTTGCATTTGTATATTCTGTTAAATAATCTTTCTTTTTTGTAATTTCAGCTTCAATTTTTAGAGCTTGCGTATCATTGCCTTGACTTTCATAATCAAGTTTTTTCTTTTGCAATTCACGCAATTCGTCTGTTTTTTTGTTAATTTCCTGCTGAAAATCTGCACGTTTACTTTCATAATTTCTAACAGCAGCTGAATTTCTAAAATATGCATTATAAACTTTTGCAGTATCAACAACACAGAATTTAGTAATTTGTTGTGAAAAAGCACTTACGCTTGTAAACAAAAGCACAAAAAGAAAACTAATCAATAATTTACAACTCTTTTTCATATAATTCCTCTTATGAAATATTTTTATCTATTAGGTACATTAAATGACAATACAAATTCAAATGGAGATTCTGCCCATTGTGGTTTTCCATCAACAACTCTATATTTAAATGCAAACAAGAAATGTAATGGCAATTGAGGCATCAACACACGAATTCCTGGTCCAAAACTAAAATAAAAATCTTCAATTGAAAGATCTGTGAACATATCTTTTACATCATTTTTTATAGCAACAGCATCAAAGAAAGCATCTACACCAATAATATTCTGTGCTACAGGAAATCTAAGTTCCAATGAATTTGACCACATTGCTTGACCTTTCCCATCAGAATTTTTATAAGCTCTTGTCCAACCGCGTCCATTAAACATTCCATCGATGTATAATTTGTTTGATTCTGTAATTACAGTATCAGGAGTTGGGAATAAGGCAGTCAATCCACTGTATGCAGCAAGTACACCTTTAAAATTCCATTTTTCTGTTACAGGAACATTAAATAATGTTAAATACCCTTCAACTTTTGTATCAGTTTTTAAGAAAAATTCTTTTTCAACACCAGGAAGCAAACCATTCCAAGATAAACGCTCGCTTAAGAACCATCCTTTTGATGGATCATAATTTATATCTCTTCCATCTAAAGAAACTCCAGTCCAGATAGAATTTAACAACCCTAATCTATTTGAAAAAATAGAAATTCCTAAATCTGTTGGTGTATATATTTTTTCGTTGTAATTATATCGTGTCAAAGAGTCTGTAAGACCTAAAGAAGCTGTAATAATTGCAAAATCAGGTATCCATCTTCTAGAGAATGCAGTATTTAAACTTGCAGACCAAGCTTCATATGCCATGTAATAATTAAATTGATTCAATGTTAAATCTGGTAAAAACATGTTATTTTGCGCAACCGATGAGGAATGAGAAAATGCCAACGATTGACTATAAGCAATTGGAAGATTTCCAATCCAGTTTTGTGAATATGTAAAATCCAAAGCTTGTTCATTTGTAGAAATCGTTGTAGAAGCAGAAATTGATTTTCCTTCACCAAACAAATTTGAATTTTCAAGTTTTGCGTACAAAGAAATTGGAATTGCATCAGGATCTGTAATACCAGAGAATGTCATACCAAATTGCAATCCTGTTGTTGATTGTTCTTCTACAGAGAAAACCAAATCTACAAGATTTTGTTCTGACCCAGACTGTGGTTCTGGAACAACGTTTGAGAAGTATTGAAGGTTCATCAAGTTTCTCATACCATTAATAATTTTGTCACGAGAAAAAACATCACCTTCTTCAATTGGAAGTTCACGACGAATTACATAATCTTTTGTTTTAGTATTTCCTTTAATGATGACATTTTCAATATGGCTTCTAGCCCCTTCTTTTATTGTTAATACATATGAAATCTCTTTACGTTCTGCATCTTTTTTTGGCATTGGATAAAATTCATTTGACATATATCCATTTTCGTAATAAAGCCCCATTATTGCAGAAATTCCTTCTTGAAATTTTACATCATCAAAAATCGAACCTGGTTTTAATTTCATCAAACTCATCAATTTTTCTGTAGAGAAAACTTCATTTCCAACAATTTCCATTCCTGTATAAATATATTGAGAACCTTCTTGAATTACAAAAGTGATGATTAATTCATTACGTTGTTTTTCTTCGTTGTAAACCGATTCAATTTTTGTATCTACAATTGCAGCATCTATATATCCGCGTTCTTTGTAATAATTCAAGATAATTTTTTTATCCATTTCTAAAATAGCAGATTGAAAAGCACCGTCTGTAAATAAACCAACTTCTTTTAATTCCAATTTGCCTTTTAGTGCACGTTCAGAAACTATTGTGTTTCCGACAATATTGATTTTACTGATTACAGTATTGTTTCCTTCGTTGATTACAAAAGTTACATTTACTCCTTCTGGAGTTTCTTCTACTTTGTGTGTTACAGAAGATTCTGTATAACCTTTTTTTAATAAATGATCACGCAATACACGTTCATCAAGCAAAACTTTGCTTTGAACGTAAATATCAGATTTTTTTGTTTTAATTAAATCTCTTAACTCACCGTTACGAACTTTTTTATTTCCCAAAAAGTTTATTTCACTAATTACAGGTTTTTCTACAACCTTAAAAACAAGTAAAACATCATTATCACCTGTTGAAGAATGCTTTGCATAAGGTTCAATATCATCAAACATATCTAATGCATAGAGCCTATCCAAAAGTCCAGTATATGTTTCTTCTGTAAATGGTTTTCCGATATAAAAACTTGTTACTCCAATTAAATCAGCTTTTCGTACATTAACAAGCCCTTCAAAATCTATTTCAGAAATTGGTTGATTCCAATACCAATCTTCACTTTCTTCTTGTGCAAAAATTGAAGAAACAGACAAGATTAAAACCAAAAAGATTGAAAATATTTTTTTGTACATAAAAACTCCATTTTACATAAAATACTTTGTTAAAAAGTAACTTTCCAAGAAAGCGTTATTGATGTAGATGGTACATATTGATTATTCAATAATGCATTTATATCAGGAGCCATATTCCATCGGATATTTCCAAACGGCGAATCTAATTCCAATCCAATTTCAGGTTGGAAAATTACTCCATGTTTTACATCATAAATATCATAAACCTTTTTATTTGGCATAGATATATGAAGCATAGCATCTACGTATAATGCACTTCCAAGGTATTTACCTATATAAACAGTCGAATTATCTAAAAAGTTACCAAGTGTAAGTTTTTCAAATGTATTATTTTCTGCTCCAAAAGTAAACGCATTTTGCAATACATTTGTACGAATTGAAAGTATATCAAAATTTAAAATCTCTCGCAACTTATTTTCTATACTGCGTCCAACAGTAGATTGAATGTAATAATCGCTGGCAGCAAAAATTAAATCACTTACATTTTGTGAATCCGCAAGAACAATTTGTCCTAAAAGTTCTCTAATTTCTCGTTCGGATTTAATTGGAATAGATGAAAATTTTGGATTAAAGTCAAGCAAATATTGATTTTGTGCAGAAAGAATAATTCTAACATTTTCACCTTCAGAATCACGTTCCCGAATTTCGGCTTGAATTGACAATAAAGGATTTGCAATATTTTGCGGATTAAATTTTATGCTTCCTTCACGAATATAGAAGTTTCTATTTAAATATGAAATATCACCTGATTTTAAATTAATTATTCCATCTACTTCATAAATTTGATTACCTGTATCAATTTTCACAGTTATGTATGTATTTGGAACTAAAACACATCTAAGCAAAGGTTCAAGAGCAAGTGTAACGTGAGTTCCAAGATAAACTTTTAAATTTGTACGAACTATCATATCAGGATTTGCATTTGTATTTTCTGTAGAAGAAATATCTGCCAGTTTTGAAACTATATCTACATTATCTCCAATTACGTCTCCTGTAATTTCAACCAATTTTTTTTCCATATACATATTTAGGTCAGTTTTTATATCACCTTTTAAATTTACATACGAACTTTTAAAATCAAGAGGAACAGTTTCGCCTTGTAAAGTTCTTAAATTCATTTCAAAATGGTCAATAAGCCATTTGTTCATGAATATTTTCCATGTAAATTTAAATTTTTCATCTTTATCTATCGAATAAATATTTTCTAATAACTGAATTTCATTATTTGAAACTGTAAACAACATTTTCTCTGTAGAAATATCTTTTGAAAATAAAAATGGCAATTTAAAATTTGGCTCAGAAATAGATAAAAAACCTTTAAAGTCTGGAGCATTCAAATCACCTAACAAAGAAACTGAACCTTTTGCAATTCCGTGATTCACAATAAAAAATTCATCTATATCGATATACGACATTAATTTTGCCAAATCAATTTTTATATCACTGATTTTGATATTTGCGTTAGTTGGCGCCAATTCTCCAGAAACATTGAATTTTGCAATATCACCGCTTTCAACATACGCACTAAGTTTTCCGCCATCGTAAATATTTCCCATTAAACCAATATTTGGCGAAGAAAAGAACGCGATTTCATCTTTTGTCCAAAGCGCAGTCAAAGAAAAAGGAACGTCTTTTTTCATTAATGAACCTGTGATTTTTTCAGATTCAAGAGTGATAGCAAGCGCTTGTGGAACTTTGGAATTTTCTGGAATATAAGCGTCATGAAGTTTTAATTGCATTGGAATTGTCAATGTTTTTTGTCCTTTTGTATTAAAGACAGCTGACATTTGACCTTCCATAGTTTGAATTGAAAAACTTCCTTTAAAATCAGAAACATTGAAATCTTTATAATCCATTTCAAATCTTTCTATTATTAAGTCTTTATCTACTAAAATTACGTTTCCGTTTAAATTCATTAATTCGTCGGTAAGCAAAACTGATGCTTTTTCTACACTTAACGAAGCGTAAGGTTGGTCTAAAGTTCCAGATAACGAAACTGAGCCTGTAAGTTTATTATTATCATTTTTTACCCGCATAAATCTGTTCAAATTGAAATTTGTCAAAAAAGCCGCAGCGTTTATGTATAAAGAATTTGATAATGAAGATGAATCTAAAACTTTTCTGTCAGGATTAGAAACCATTGCATCTACAGAAATTGATTCATCAGAAATTCGGCTTGTCAAATTTAAATTCAATCCTACAGAATCCAAAATGCTTTGATTTATGTTGATTGTAACATCGGCTTGACCTTCCAAATAAGAATACAAATCCGAATATGTAATATAATTAATTTGCGCACCATATTTTGTTGCATCGCCAGCAAATTCCAACTTTGGATTTGTTTGGAAAACTGGACCAGCTTCTTCTGCGGAAAATCTTCTGATTTGAATACTTGGTCCATTTTCTTTTGTAAAATCAAAACCAATATCAGAAGAAAAAATAAATGATGTAGAACCAACTACAATTGGGAAATTATCGAATAAAACATGTCCAAAAATATTTTCCATCAAAGAATCAAACTGAACTTGAACATCAAATCCATAATCACCAGAAATATTTATAACTTCTGGCATAATTGTTCCAGAAAAATGATACGGAATGGAAGAAGAAAGAATATTTGCGGTAAAGAACATTTCGTTTGAATCAATCATTTTATCTAACGAAACATTTGCTTCTAACGCGTATTTTGCAAAAATAAGTTGAAGTTGGTTTATTTGAAGAGTTTCATTATTTCCGTTTGCAACAACATACAATAATTGGTCTTCGCGTTGTGTATTCGCAATAATTAAACGCGACAAATTATAAGAAATCGTTTTTAAATTGGAAGAAAGATAAACGTCGGCAGAAAGCGCGTACGGACTCAACATTTGCGCTGTATTATTCAAAGAAGTTGCTTTTTCTTGTGGCAAAAATGCTGCGGCAAATTCTACAATGCTGTCTGCAAACAAATTTCCTAAATAAACGCTCGATTGAATATAATTTGATTTTAATAAATAACTTCCGTCAATTTGTAAAGTTCCAGGCTCCAATTCATCTTGATGAGAATAATCAGAAACTTCTAGCGAAAAATCTATAGAATCATTTTTTGGTGAACAAATAATTTGAAGCGCCGTAAGTGCCTTTGGACCAATAAAAATCTGTGGTGAAAAAATCATAAAACCTTTGTCCAAAGGATCGATGAATAATTGAGAAGAAATTTCGTTGCCGTTTGGAAGAATACATTTTTCGATGTTGGCAAAACCTGACATTTGCAAAGTTTTATAAATCAACGAAAAATCTACAGAACCTTTATATTGTGGCCCAGAAACGTTTAAATAATTTAAATTAAGTTTATTTTCATCACCGTCAAAATCAAAATCAACTGTAACTGAACCTGGAACTAGTTTTTCTGGAACAAAAAGATTTCCGTTTGAATCAAGCGCCAATTTTTTTTGAGTTATGTCAAAAATAAAATCCAAATCCAAATTAAGACGCAAATCTTTTAAATTGTTCATTATTTTTTTATTTGTAGGCGTAGAAATCAATTGAGCAGGTTTTAAATCTTTTGCCAAAACAGACGCTTTTACTTGATTTTGATTTAAATCATAAAAAGCACCAATCGCCAGCGGAAAAACAGATTGAATTAAACGCGCGTCAATTTTGTTATTTTGATAAGTTGTTAAAAAATTCAATTTGTTCATTTTTAGAGTTCCGTTTGTTAAATCCGAAACTTCTATAAAAAGTGAAGAATTTTCTAAATCTGAAGGAACAATCGCATTTACATCAACATCAGTTGTAATTTTTGTTCCGTTGTTTTTTAACAGTAATGAAAGTTTACTTTCTAACTCAAATTCGATTGTAGAAATGCGCGAAGAATTTGATAATGCAATATTTTTAATTAAATACGAAGTTTCAACCGAAGAATCTTGATATTCAAGCAAAATATTTTTTACAGTTACATTTTGCGGAATAAAATCAATAATTTGTGTTAAATCAACTTTTTTTGATTCATTATTTTGCGAAAACATTTTTACAAAAGTAACAACTGTATTTACGTCCAAAACAACGCCATTAATTGTTACACTTCGTATAAAATCATCATAATTTTTTTTAAAAAGTTCATCAATTTTGTAAGAAACTTTTGTATTTTGAATATTTGCAACAATTCGGTTAGAGGAATCTGTAAGCTGAATATTTTTTACATAAAATGCAGATAAAACTGACGGCGAAAAAGATTCGTACGAAAAATGCAAACCTGTTTTTTCATAAATCAATGATTTCATTTCTTGTGTATAATCAACAACCGCTTTTTCTAAACGATTATAAATAGGTCTAGAAATGATGATTACAGAAATGGAGAGAATAAAAAAAACTACGCAACTAACCTTTGTTATAACCGATATCTTCTTCATAGTTGTTACAAGACCTTAAGTCTTGTTACAAGAAATAATTTTTTATAATGACAAATTCTTTATTTTAAACAATAATATATTCTATCAAAAAAGTAACTAAATATATAGAGAAAAATTACACGTTTTAAGGATAAAAAATGACACTAAAAAATTTTATTGTATTTGAAGGAATTGACGGTTCGGGAACTTCTACACAAATTAAAAAACTTGTAGAACGAGATTTAAATAAATTTGTTGCAACAGCAGAACCTACAAAAAAAGAAACAGGTTTGTTTTTAAGAAAAATGCTCGGCGGAGATTTTAGCGTAGATTCAAAAACAGCCGCTTATCTTTTTGCAGCAGACAGATGTGAACACATTTACGGAAAAGACGGTGTAATCGATTTATTAAATCAAGGAAAAATCGTTGTAAGCGACAGATACTTTTTTTCGAGCCTCGCTTATCAATCAGTTTCTTGCGGAAATGAATTGCCACGTTTATTAAATTCACAATTTCCTTTGCCAGAAATTTTGTTTTATTTTTACATCGACCCAGAAATTTCGCTAAAACGTGTAGAAGACAGAAACGAAAAAAAAGAAATTTACGAAAAAATTGATTATCAGAAAAAAACAGCCGCTTTGTACGAAGAAGTTATAAATGAATATTCAAAACCAGAACTAAAAGACGAAATGAAAATCATAAAAATTGACGCGTCAAAATCAATCGAAGAAATTTCACAAATTATTTGGCAAAATGTTCAAGGAATGTATTGATAATATTTTAGTTCATTACAAAATCTGTTCTTTAAGAAACGCAGCAAGTTTTTTAAGAACTCATCAAGTTT
>Ga0233386_1000433_pt1 | contig 11504 bp, 7 predicted proteins | sample ElkDunMinimDraft_17_FD_191544 | JGI IMG/M metagenome (GOLD analysis project Ga0233386, IMG submission 191544) | Fecal eukaryotic communites from dung pellets of Tule Elk in California, USA - Elk Dung G4 | ecosystem: Host-associated > Mammals > Digestive system > Large intestine > Fecal | place...
TGGTCGTGGCCGGTAACACCCGTGCCGGGGACAGCGTTGCCGACACACCGACCGCGCGGGTGCTGTCGAGCGTCCCGCTGGTCCGGCTCGGAGCCGTGGCCTATGCCCTCTATCTGTGGCACTGGCCGGTACTCATCGGCTACCTGGTGCTCCGGGACAGGCCCTCGGTCGGGTTGCTCGGCGGCCTCGGCGTGATCGCCGTGTCTCTCGCGCTCGCGGAGGCCACCACGCGATGGCTGGAGAACCCGATCCGCCGGTCCGAGTCCGGCCGCACCCGCAAGGTTCTCGTGGCGTCCGTCACAGTGGCCGGTGTCGCACTCGTGGCCGCGACCGCAAGCTGGACAACCCACGTTGCCCGTCAGGACGATGTCCTCGAGCGCGTGGTGGCACTGTCACCCGACCTGTATCCCGGTGCTGCTGCGCTGAAGGGCTTCGTCGACGTCGAGCCGCAGCCCGTCCAGCCCCCGCTGCTCGTCGCACACCGGGATCTGCCGCCGGCGACGCTCGACCACTGCATCGCCCAGCACACCAACCGCGAACCGCTGACGTGCACCTACGGCGACCCGTTGTCGACCCGGAGAATGGTGCTCGCCGGAGGCTCCCACTCCGAGCACTGGCTCGCGGCACTCGACACCCTCGGCAAGAAACACGGCTTCCGGCTCGACACCTATCTCAAGGTGGGGTGCCCGCTCTCGGACCCGCTCGCGGAGCTCACGGAGGAATCTCCGACGGTGGAGTGCGACACATGGTCGGTGAAGGTGCTGGCAGAACTCCAGGCCGATCCTCCCGACTACCTGTTCACCACCTCGACGCGGACGAAGGACGAAGGCGAGGGGCCCGGCGATTTCACCCCGTTCTGGTACGTCGACCTGTGGCGCACACTCGACGAGTACGGCATCCCCGTCGTCGCGATCCGCGACAACCCGTGGCTGTTCCACGACGACATGAGCTACCGGGCTGCCGATTGCCTTGCAGGTGGCGGTAACTCCGACTCGTGTGCGGTGGCGCGCGCCGACGCCCTCGACCCGGTCGACCCGGCGATCGAGGCCTCGGCCTTCTCCCCCAACGTGAGCTTGATCGACCTGTCGGATTCCCTGTGCCGGCCCGAGGTCTGCCGCGTCGTCGAGGGCAATGTGCTGATCTACCGTGACGAGAACCACCTCACGACGACGTACGTGCGCACGATGACACCCGATCTCGAGGCGCAACTGGGTCCCGCTACCGGCTGGTGGTGAACGCCCGGCGAGTTCATGTGCCCGAGTGCGGCTACTGTGCAGTCATGCAGCCCAGCCCCACGGATACCAGCGAAGAAACACCGGAGCCGATCCCTGTGTGGCCCGGTAGTGCCTACCCCCTCGGTGCGACGTACGACGGCGCCGGAACGAACTTCGCACTGTTCTCCGAAATCGCCGAAAAAGTCGAACTGTGCCTGATCTCGCGTGAGGGCACCGAGACCCGCATTCCGCTCGAAGAGGTCGACGGCTACGTGTGGCACGCATATCTGCCCACGGTCTCGCCGGGCCAGCGGTACGGATACCGGGTCCACGGCCCCTACGACCCCGAGAACGGCCACCGGTGCGATCCGAGCAAGCTGCTGCTCGACCCGTACGGCAAGGCCTTCGACGGTGACTTCGACGGGGACGCGTCGTTGTTCTCGTACGCGCTGCCCTCGGACACGGACGCGGAGTCCGACAGCGACGAGAGCGCGGAATCGGACGCGCCTGACGCCGACTTCCCCCAGCTCGACTCCCTCGGCCACACCATGACGACGGTGGTGATCAACCCGTTCTTCGACTGGGCGAACGACCGGCATCCCCGGCGCCCCTACAACGAGACGGTGATCTACGAGGCACACGTCAAGGGGATGACGGCCACGCATCCCGACGTCCCCGAATACCTGCGCGGCACCTACGCGGGTCTCGCCCATCCCGCCGTCATCGACCACCTGCTCGACCTCGGGGTCACCGCGATCGAACTGATGCCCGTGCACCAGTTCATGCACGACCAGGTGCTCCTCGACCAGGGTCTGCGCAACTACTGGGGCTACAACACCTTCGGGTTCTTCGCCCCGCACACGGAGTACTCGTCGTCGTCGAAGCCGAGCGAGGCGGTTGCCGAGTTCAAGGCTATGGTCCGCGCGTTCCACGAAGCGGGAATCGAGGTGATCCTCGATGTGGTGTACAACCACACCGCCGAGGGCAACCACCTCGGGCCGACCATCAGCTTCCGCGGAATCGACAATGCCGCGTACTACCGTCTCGTGGACGACGACAAGACCCATTACATGGACTACACCGGGACCGGCAACAGCCTCAACGCCCGGCATCCCCACACTCTCCAGCTGATCATGGATTCGTTGCGGTACTGGGTCACGGAGATGCACGTCGACGGTTTCCGGTTCGACCTCGCATCCACGCTCGCCCGCGAACTGCACGATGTGGACCGGCTGTCGGCGTTCTTCGATCTGGTACAACAGGATCCGGTGGTCTCGCAGGTCAAGCTCATCGCCGAGCCGTGGGACATCGGCGAAGGCGGTTACCAGGTGGGCAACTTCCCCAGCCTGTGGACCGAGTGGAACGGCAAGTACCGCGACACGGTGCGCGATTACTGGCGCAGCGAGCCGTCGACCCTCGGGGAATTCGCCTCCCGCCTGACCGGCTCGTCCGACCTGTACGAGGACACCGGCCGGCGTCCCGGCGCGTCCATCAACTTCGTGACCGCGCACGACGGCTTCACACTCGCGGACCTGGTGTCCTACAACGACAAGCACAACGACGCCAACGGTGAGGACAACCGGGACGGCGAATCGCACAACCGGTCGTGGAACTGCGGCGTAGAAGGTCCGACCGACGATCCCGAGGTCCTGACTCTGCGGGCGCGCCAGCAGCGCAACATCCTCGCCACGCTGGTGCTGTCGCAGGGCACCCCGATGCTCGCGCACGGCGACGAGATGGGGCGCAGCCAGCGCGGCAACAACAACGTGTACTGCCAGGACAACGAATTGTCGTGGATGGATTGGTCTCTCGCGGAGGCCAATGCCGATCTGGTGGCGTTCACCCGCAATGTCATCGCGTTGCGAACCGAGCATCCGGTGTTCCGGCGTCGTCGCTTCTTCGAGGGCCGGCCGATCCGCAGCGGCGACCAGTCCCGCGACATCGCGTGGCTCACTCCCTCCGGGGAAGAGATGACCCCAGAGCACTGGGACAGCGGTTTCGGCAAGTCGCTCGCGGTGTTCCTCAACGGAGAGGGCATCCCCGAACCGGACCAGCGCGGGCAACGCGTCGTCGACACTTCGTTCCTGTTGTGCTTCAACGCCCACCACGAACCGATCGAGTTCGTGACTCCCGACGGCGCGCACGCGGACGAATGGTCCGTGGCAATCGATACCGATGTCGCGGACGGCGTGCGGGAGTTCAGCGTCACCGCAGGAAAGCCGATCCTGGTCGAAGCACGTTCGATGGTGGTGCTGCGGAGGACCGCATGACCTCACTCCCGTTGCTGTCCACCTACCGGCTGCAGATGCGAGGTGACGCGTTCACGTTCGCCGACGCCGTCTCCATCGTCGACTATCTCGACGGCCTCGGGATCTCGCACGTGTACCTGTCTCCCCTGCTCACCGCCACCACCGGATCGAATCACGGATACGACGTCGTCGATCCGTCCACAGTGTCGCCGGCACTCGGGGGGCGTGCGGGTTTCGAACACCTCGTACGAGAGGTGCGCTCGCGCGGAATGGGCGTGATCGTCGACATCGTCCCCAACCATGTGGGCGTGGGCGACCCACGCCAGAACGCCTGGTGGTGGGACGTGCTGCGGCGCGGCCGCGACTCGGCGTACGCGTCGTTCTTCGACATCGACTGGTCGGAGGACAACGGTGCCGACGGCCGGATCGCCCTTCCGGTGCTGGGTTCCGCCGACGCGGTGCAGGAACTGACGGTGGATCGCACGGGTGACGAACCCGTGCTCGCCTACTACGACAAGCGATTCCCGATCGCACCGGGAACCGACGACGGAACCCCGGCCGAAATCCATGCACGCCAGGCGTACCGGCTGGTGCCCTGGGATTCGGGGTTGATCGGATACCGGCGCTTCTTCACCGTGGACGATCTGGCCGCGGTGCGGGTCGAGGATCCGCGGGTGTTCGACGCGGTGCACGCCCAGGTCGCGTCGTGGATCGACGACGACCTCGTCGACGGCCTGCGGGTCGACCATCCCGACGGTCTCGCCGATCCGTCGGCGTACCTCGAGCGCCTGCGCTCCTTGATCGGACCGCAGCGCTGGCTGGTGATCGAAAAGATCCTCGCCGAGGGTGAGCCCCTCGACATGACGTTGCCGGTCGACGGCACCACGGGGTACGACGCACTCGACGAACTCGCCGCGGTGTTCGTCGACCCCCGCGGCGACAAGGCGCTCACCGCGGTGTCCCGGACCTACACCGGCTCCGACGGGGACGCCGCGTGGTTGCATTCCCAGGAACGCGACCTCAAGTGCTCGGTGCTGCGGTCCGGACTTGCTCCGGAGGTGGCCCGGCTCGTCCGCGCGATCCGGAAGGACACCGCCGGATACGGCGCGGCCGGCTCCGCACAGGAACTCTCGGACGCAGTCCTGCGCGATGCGGTGACCACGGTCGCGGCGCGGGTGCCCGTCTACCGCGCCGACTATGCTCCGCTCGCCACGATGCTCCCCCGCATCGTCGGCGAGGTCGCCCGGGAGAAGCCGGACCTCGAGCCCGCCCTCCGGATGCTCACAACGGCGCTCGCGACCGGAGGCGAAGCAGCCGCACGCTTCGGCCAGGTCTGTGGCGCGGCAACCGCGAAAGCGGTGGAGGACTGCCTGTTCTACCGGGCTGCCCGGCTCGTGTCCCTGCAGGAAGTCGGCGGGCAGCCGGGCCGCTTCTCCCTCGGCGCAGCCGAATTCCACCTTTCCTGGACCCAACGTGCACGTCGTCTTCCCCGCGCGATGACGACGTTGTCGACACATGACACCAAACGCAGCGAGGACGTGCGCGCTCGTATCGGAGTGCTGTCCCAGGTCTCCGACCTGTGGTCACAGCGGCTCGGCGAATGGAATGCGATCGCGCCGCCGCCCGACGCCGCCATCGGGCTGTTCCTCTGGCAGACACTGTTCGGGGTGTGGCCGGCCGACGGTGTTGTCACCGGGGAACTGCGCGAGCGGCTCCACAATTACGCCACGAAAGCGCTGCGCGAGAACGGCACCCGCTCCACGTGGACAGAGGTCGACGCGGAGTTCGAGGGCGCCGTCACGGACTGGCTCGATGCCGTGTGCGGCGGACCCGTCGGTGTGGCTCTCACCGGACTGGTCGCCGAACTCGAGCAGCATGTCGCCGCGGCATCCCTCGGGCAGAAGCTCCTGCAGCTTCTCGGGCCGGGCGTTCCCGATGTCTACCAGGGGACGGAACTGTGGGACGACTCCCTCGTCGACCCAGACAACCGGCGTCCGGTCGATTTCGCGATCCGCAAGGGCTTGCTCGGCGAATCCGGTTCGGTGCCCGCGAAGTTCACGGTCGTGAAGAGTGCGCTGCGGCTGCGCCGGGAGAAGTCGGAGAGTTTCGTGGACGGCGCGTACGTCCCGTTGTTCGCGGCGGGGCCCGGAGCCGAGCACGTCCTGGCATTCGGCCGTGGCCCGACGGCCGACGACGTCGATGTGCTCGCCTTGTCGATGCGGCATACCGCGGCTCTCGCTGCGACGGGCTGGGGCGACACGGTGTTCCACCTCCCGCCCGGATCCTGGACAGATGCGCTCTCGGGACGGCAATTCTCCGGAACCGTCCGGCCCGCAGATCTTTTCGCAGCGCTGCCGGTGGCGGCGCTGGTGCGCGACTGAGATGATGTCTGTTGACCTTGGTGGTTAAATGCCCGCACAGCGGGCAAAAACTAACCGAAACTTGCGGGCTCCGTGCTCACACCTCGGTTTCGTCCCGCGCTGCTTCCTCGGCTTCGCGGCGCCGGTCGCGGCGGCGGACCCACACCAGAACAGCCGCCACCGCACCGGCGCCGACGAACGCCCCCACGGCCATACCTGCCCAGGTCGCGCTGTCGTAGCCGACGGGGTTCGCGAGTTCCACGTAGATGCCGGCGACACCGGCCAGGTAGAGCACGACCGCGAAAACGGTTCGCGGACGTAGCGTTTTCGCGGTGGCGTAGACGTCGACATCTCGAGCGCGGGCATAGGCGATGGTCACCATCGAGAGGACGAACCACGTGGCCAGAACACCGATCGCGATGTGGGCACCGGCCCGGCCCGCGACCCACGGCAGGACGGCCCCGACCACAAGGGCACACCACTGGAACAGCTGGAACCCCACCGCGGAGGCCTCGTTCCAGACATCGCGTTGCCGTTCGTCGTGGTAGAAGTCGTCGTCGAGGTCGGCGACGACACGAGCAGCCTTGAGAAACGCGGTCATGGGAGCCCCTCCGGGTTGAGTGGGAACAGTTCTTCGACAGTGGTACCGAGGGTGCGAGCGAGTCGCAGAGCGAGGTAGACACTCGGTGCGTAATCACCCTTCTCGGTCGAGACGATGCTCTGACGGCTTACCCCGACTGCCGTACCGAGTTCGGCCTGCGTGAGGCGCGCCTGCTTGCGCAGCTCGCGGACCTTGTTGCCTCTCGGTGTCTCCGGCATGCCAGAAGTAAAGCCTGCTTGTCATTTCATGTCAAGAATACTTGTCTTTCGAACTGTTCCCACTCAGCAGCGCACCGGCCGGCCAGGTCAGGCCACCGGCCCTGCTCCGCTCCCGATCTCCACCGCGGCCACTGCCTCCACCGCGGCTCTGATGGCGTCCATTCGCTTCTCGATGTACCCGAGATATTCCGGGTGCGTGACGATGTAGGGCAGATCCTCGGCGATCCCCCGCACTACGCAGGCCCCTGCCGCGGCCGGTGTCATCCCTACATCTCCCGCGCCTTTGATGTGTGAAGCATCCTCCACATGCCCTCCCAACCGGGCGGTGTTCGCATCGAGGTTCGACCTCACGAGTCCCGGGCACAGCACGGACACGCCCACGCCGTGTGACGCCATCTCGGCACGGAGCGCCTCCGACAGGGAGACGACGGCACTCTTCACCGCGCTGTAGGCACCGCGGCCCGGAGCACCCGCCGTGAGCCCCATGACCGACGCCGTGTTGACGATGTGCCCGTGCCCCGCATCCCGCATCTGTGCACCGAATGCGGTGACGCCGTGGAACACTCCCGCCAGATCGATCGCAACGAGCAGGTCGAAAACGTCCGCGTCCGTATCCACCACGTCGCGGCCGTTGAACCCGATCCCGGCGTTGTTGACGAGAATGTCCACCGGTCCGAACACCGATTCGGCGTCGGCCTTCGCCTGCGCCCAGGAGTCGCGATCGCGAACATCCAGACCGACTCCGCAGATCTCGGGCCCCCGCTCGGCCGTCACCGCCTCGACAGCCTGCCGATCGATATCGGCGATCGTCACGGAGATCCCGTGCTGCGTCAGCGCGTCGACGATTCCGAGACCGATCCCGCTGGCCCCGCCGGTGACGAATGCATGCCGCGCCGAAGACAGTTCCATCGCTTCACCTTTCCCGTGACGAACCGGATCAGTTCGTCATCCACATTTCTTCCGGCATCGGTGAGCCGAGGGTGAACATCCGGACGCCGTGGACGTTCTCGTTGTAGACCACCGCGGGCGCGGCCTTGGTGTACCAGATACCGGGCACCAGGTCGACGAGCCGCTTCTGTGCTGTCTCGTACGCTGCCTTGCGCTCGTCCGCCCCTTCGGCGACGCGGCCGGCATCCAAGGCGTCGTTGAGTTCCGGGTCGTCGAGACCCGAGAAGTTTCCGGGAGAGTCACCGTGGAATGCGGTCCACAGCGCGTAGTCCGGATCCTGAGTGATCGCAGAGGAGATCACCATGTCGAAGTCGCGCGAGCCGGCGCGGGCCGTCGCCGCGGCGTAGTCCACCACCTCGACCTTGACCTCGACGTTGTCGAACGCACCGAGTTGCGCCTGCAGCGACTCGGCGGCCGCCTTCGTTTCCTGCGTGGGGTAGGACATGAAGGTGAACGAAACCGGCTTGCCTTCTGCTGCCAGTTCGTCGAACAGTTGCTGCGCGGTCTCCTTGTCGCTCGTCGCGAGCGGGATGTCGGCGAAGTACGGGGAGCCCTCGGGGAACAGGGTCTCGGGGATCTCACCCTCGCCGTTGAAGACGACGCTGTTGAGGGCGTCGAGGTCTGCCGCCAGGGATACCGCCCGGCGGGCCCGCACATCGTCGAAGGGCGCGCGCGCCGAGTTCATGATCATGATCTGACCGCCACCTGCGGGTACGACCTCGGCGGGGATACCCGCTGCGTCCGCCTTGGCCAGAGTTCCCCAGCTCGCTTCGAGAGACAGATCGGCGCCGCCGGTGGAGATCATGTTGAACCGCTGGGAGTTGTCGGCCACGGTGCGGACGGTGAGCTTGTCGAGGTACGGCTTGGGAGCGTCCCAGAAGTCCGGGTTCTTCACCAGATCGATCGAGTCACCCCGCACCCAGTTCTCCAAGGAGAACGGCCCGGCGCCCACAGGCTCACGGTCGAACTCCGCCGCGCCCTTCTGCAATGCGGCCGGCGAGGCGATCCAGTTCATCGAGGTAGTGAGCATGCCCTGCGGAAAATGCGGATTGGGTGCCGCCAAAGCAATCCTCAGTGTGGTCGGATCGACGACCTCCGAAGACGCCACCTGTGCGGCCTGCCGGATCGCGGTCGATCCGAGCGCGGGGTCGCGCAGCCGGTCCCAGTTGAACTTGACCGCAGCCGCGTCGAGCGGTGTGCCGTCCGTGAACGTCAGCCCGGGGCGCAGGACGAGGTCGAAGGTCGCTCCCCCGTCCGTGGTGGCGAAGTCGGTCGCCATCTTGTACTCGATGTCGAGGGTGTCGAGATTGTTGATCATCAGCGTTCCGTAGAGCGCGTTGCCGAGCACAGGCTGGTGCGCCCAGGTATTGGAGAGTGCGGCCGGATCCAGGCTGCGCGGCTCGCCCATCTGGATGGTGCGGAGGGTGCCGCCCGCCACGGGGTCGCCGGCATCGGCGCCTGCCGCGGAGGCGACGTTGCCGGATTCGGCGCCGCCACAGGAGGTCAGCAGAAGGGCAGCGGCGCAGGCCGCCGCGATCGCGGGTAGGAAGCGGTGGGGTCGGAACATGGGGACCTCTCGACGTGCGGAACAAGGGGCGAGCCGAACCACACGCGCACACATCCACCCATGCGCAGTGCAACGGATCGACAGAACTCGATTCGAGCGCTGCGCGCCCGACAGAACAGATGACATCTCACCGGATTCGAGGAGCAAAGCCGCCCGGTGCACGCCCACTGTCACGGAGCATCGGCCATTTGTCAACGGCACCAAGCAATTCGGCGACTCGGAAAGTAATTCCCCGGAAATCCTTGCGGATACGTGGGCGTAATACTAATGTTCTCTCATTGCAGAACGTCATTCTTCACGAAGGGATAGTGAATCTACCGGAGGAATCCTACTGCGGCGCAGTGCAATCCGGTTCGCGCAAGCACTGCCGTGCCCGTGCCTGCGATCGGTGAAAGCCCCTCTTCTTCAACCACTTCCGCGATCGCGTTGCGATTCGTCGTTCCGGACCTAATCGGTAACCCCGGTCATGAGGTGGGATCAGCCTGGGCGTAGGGGCGGTAGACGCGCTCGATCCAGTCCGGGACCGGCTTGTCGCGTGCCTCGAGTATCGCGCCGGTCGCTACGCGAGCATTGTGGCCGCATTGTGTGAACGAGGCACCGCCGTCGAGCGTGTAGTCCCATCCGAGGACCGGGAAGTAGCGGAGCTCGGACTCCACATGGTCGATCAAGCGCAACGCACAGTATCCACCGGCATCGGTGAACAATGCGGAGGTATCCGGCGCCTCGAGTGCAGGCAGATTCGGGATGATGTTCCCGCGCAGCTCGGCAGCCAGACGCGCACGCGGAATGTCCGAGGTCGCATCGACCAGATCGGGGCGTTCTTCGGCGACGTCGGGGCCGAACATGAACAGGGGTCCTGCGAGCCGGTCCCTGATCTGCGCCTGCTGGATGTTGCCGGCCAGCAACGAGGCGATCAGGTCGTAGGCCTGGCCACGGGTGCTGGTCGACCCAGCCGGAAACGTCGCATCCGTCTCGGCTTCGAGCCGTTCGAGGATCTGCACTTGACGGGCGGTGACGGGGTGCTCCCTCCAGGAAGGTCGGGCCGTTGCGATGTCACGCACCGCCCGCTTCGGCACAACCTCCGGCTCGATGCCCGAGGCGTGTAATTCGCTGCGGAGTCGAGCTTCCAGGTCGTGCAGCTCACGCCACTGCACGCGGAGGCCGGTCAGGCGCTCGCCGAGGGAGACGAGATCCGCGGCGTCAGGCCGGTCGTCACCGTCGAGACCACAGACCTTCTCGGTCGCCGAGGCGTTCTCAGCAACGCACCGCAAGCGGGTTCGGCCGGACGTTCTGCGTCCGCCACCGATCCGGGTCCCGCGCCGTCCGAGCCGTTTCCCACTTCTGCTCCGCTGTCCGGTCGGCCCACCGCTCGGCCTCCGTCGCCGGATCGCTGTCCTCGACCGGCAGGGGGAACTCTCCGCTCTGCGCCACCACTACGTCCTCCCTGACCCCCGGAACCGGCTGCCTCTCGCTGGGTGTCCTCGTCTGCCACACGACCTCCTTGCCGCACCGCGGAACATCCCTCGTCGACGGTGCCGGACCATGAGGCCGATCCTAGCGTCTTCGGCCCCGAAAAACTGTCGCTGAACTGGCATTTCAGCGAATTCATCGAAGGGGAACCTATCGGCACGGGACAGCGCGGTGAGCGGGCGCCGGACATTCCCTCGGCCCCACCTCCCCTACCGGAACGACGGCCAACCCGACCTCCGGCGGCCGAGGATTCCCAAGAAGCACCATTTTCAGTAGTGTTGAACCTGATTCTCGTGCATGGAAGCGATATTCTCTTGTGTGACCGGGATCGCTGCGAGCGCTCACCGCGCAGGACAGGAGAGGAACGGACCCAAATGAACATTGATGACATGGTGATGATCAGCATCGACGACCACGTCGTGGAGCCAGCTGACATCTTCGAAAAGTATTTCCCCAAGAGCCTGATGGACCAGGCACCGCGCCTGACCGCCCATCCGCGCAATCCCAACGTGCAGGCCTGGCTGTTCCAGGACAAGGTCGTGGGAAGCTCCGGCCTCAACGCCGTCGTCTCCTGGCCCAAGAGCGAATGGGGCATGGACCCCACCGGATACGCCGAAATGCGTCCCGGCGTCTACGACATGGACATGCGCGTGCGTGACATGGATGCCAACGGCACCCTCGCCGCAACGCTGTTCGCCACCTTCCCCGGCTTCGCCGGCACCCACCTGGCAAGCCTTCCCGACAAGAAGCTGTCCCTCGCCGCCTGTAAGGCGTTCAACGACTGGGTGGTCGGCGAGGTCCCCAACGCCCACCCGGGACGATTCATTCCGCTCGGGATCATCCCGTTCTTCGACGTCGACGAATCCGTCAAGGAGAT
>Ga0233386_1000434_pt1 | contig 11502 bp, 14 predicted proteins | sample ElkDunMinimDraft_17_FD_191544 | JGI IMG/M metagenome (GOLD analysis project Ga0233386, IMG submission 191544) | Fecal eukaryotic communites from dung pellets of Tule Elk in California, USA - Elk Dung G4 | ecosystem: Host-associated > Mammals > Digestive system > Large intestine > Fecal | place...
CCATCGTTGGTTGTGGGAAAAACAAAAATCCAAGCTGTACAAGACATAAGTTACACAGTCTACAACAATATGGATGGTTCGGCACTTTCTTTTATAGAATCAATTTCAGCAGGCCTTGTAATGTATACAGGAATAAAAATTTTGTTTCCTTTGTCAATTTTTGGTGTTTGATTTATATAATCTTAATAAAACAGGATGAAAATGATGAAAAAACTTTTTTTATTAATTTTGAGCGTTTTTTTTGTTTTTAGTTTTTGGAGTTGTACAACAGAAGTTACAATCAAAGAAAATTCTAATGGAATTATAGACATTTCTTTTTCAGGAGCGGCAGGACAAGCATTTGCAAAAATGATTTCTTCATCTTCTGACTATCAAAGTGATACTGTTATTTTTGAAACAGACCAAATTCAATTTGAATTATTAAAATCTGGATTTGAGAACGTAGACGTAAAATCTAAAACTGGTTCAGATTTACAAATTTTAATGCAAGAAAAAACAAAAAATACTTTCTTGTACAAATCGGGGCTTTTTTCTGGAAAAGAGAACTTAAAAATCACACTTTCACCAAAAGAATTAACTGAATTTTACAAACTCGCTGATGAACAAATCATTTTGTTCCTAGATTTACTTCTTGCTCCAATTTTCAATGATGAAGTTATGTCTCAAGAAGAATATTTAGAAACAATCGCGTCTTTTTACGGAGAAAGTGCTTCTAAAGAAATTTCCGAAAGCAACATAAAAATCAATCTTACAGATAAAAATAATCAAACAAAAACTTTTTCTTTCCCAATTGCACAACTTTTGACCCTACAAGAAACAATTATTCTAGAAAACAAATAATTCGTCTTTTTTTTACACACGCGTGTCATTTTTGCTCATTTTATAGAGTCATTTTGACACGCACATTTTTTTCTTTTTCACCAAAATATAATTTTTTTCATCATTTTTTATTTATTTTTACTTGGCACGATTCTTGCATATATATTTGTGTAACAGAATAAAAAAAGATTCTGTCAAAAAACGGAGACGTTTCGAAATAAATTGAACAAAATATTTGGAGGAATTATATGAACGAATTAACACTTTTTGACTCTATTTTTAACAACATGCTCTCTGAAGCAAACCCTAATGTATTTTACAGAACTGCTTCAGTACCAAAAGTTGATGTAAAAGAAGATGAAAATGCTTACACTTTGGAAATGGAACTTCCAGGAAGATCCGAAAAAGATGTAAACATTGAACTTGAACACGGAAATCTCACAATTTCTTCAAAAATCGAAGAAGTTGAAGACAAAGAAGAAAAGAAGCATAAAGCAAAATGGATTCTAAAAGAACGAAGAACTTCTTCTTTTACAAGACGCTTTACACTTCCTTCTGACGTTGATGGAGAAAATATCACTGCAAACTTTAAAAACGGAATCTTAACAGTAATGATGCAGAAAAAAGCAATTCCAGCACCAAAAAAGATTTCTATTGAAGCCCAATGATGCAGGTTGCTGAACATTTTTTACCGTAAATTAGTTTTACCTGCATCTCTTGTTTTGCAAAAGCAAAACAAGTACGTGTATTGGTAAAATGAACTTTTATTACCGTAAATTTATCTTACCTGTGTCTCCAGTTTTGCGAAAGCAAAACTGGAAGCGCAAGTGAAACTCACGTTCGGTAATAAAGAAATTCTTCTTGCGCTAATAATCCTATCATAAAAATAGTCTGCTGGAAAAGCTATTTGTGTCATCTTGGTTCGGGTCCAAAATCTTAAAAAAGATTGTCGTATCAAGTACGATAATGACATTAAAACTTTTCTGGCAGACTTCCTTATTTTAAAGCAAATTAGTGCAATTAAAATTCGTGTGCATTAAAATATAGATTTTTACTTGTGATTATTCTTTAAAAACTTTTCCAAAGTGTTTTATATAATCTATAAATGAAGCGTAACTACAAATCAAACAAATTACGAATAAACATGTACAAACAATTCTTAAAACATCAAAACATTCTAATTGAACATTGAATCTTGCAAGTGTTTCCAAAAATAGTGCGTAAAAACCTGCAACAACATACATTACAGTTTTAAATTTTCCACCTTTTCTTGCAGCAATTGCAATTCCTTTTTTTGTAGCAATCATTCTGATAAAAGTCATAGACATTTCGCGATACAAAATCAAAACCAAAATGAGTGGAGACATATAACCTTTGCCTGTTACAGAAAATAAAAAACAAACAAATGTTGAAAGGTGAACCATTACATCTGCAAATGGATCGAACAATTTTCCAAAATCACTAACTTCATTGTGTTTTCTTGCGTAATGACCATCTAAATAATCAGTAAATTCCATAAAAGCCAATAATGGAATTGCAATAATCATAGATAATTCATTGAATTTTCCAAACCAAATTGGAATAAAATACAAAATAAAAAAAACAGGGGCAAGTAAAATGCGAGATAAAGTAAATTTATTAGACAATTTCATATAATAAAAGTATCAATAAATCAGTATAAAAAGTCAATAGATTAATATGTTTTAAAATCTTGCACCACAGAGATTACTGATTTTACAGAATATTCTGGATATAATTCAGAAGCAAATCTAACAGCCTTATCTATAAGCATTGGTGATTCAGTAACTCCCTGCAAAATCAATTCGTTATCATTTATTTCTGCATGAATAAATTTAATATCAATTTTTTCTTCAAAAACAAGTTTATTTACCAAAGTTTGAGCTTTTAAATATTCTTGAATTTTTTTGTGACCTTTAATTTCATCTTCCTGACTTATATTTGCTTTTACATAATGAGCCACAAGTTCCGCCGCAAAATCAACGTTCATTTTTCCAGTATTCAAAATCATGTGATAATTTGACGAATCTTTTACATCCACATTAAAGAAATTCTTGTGAAAACCGTCTCTATTCACATCACTTTCATTAATTCTTTGTTTTGCCTGCTTTTCGTTCCAATTGAATTCTGTTTTTAACCGTTCAATTCGTGTTTTTTCATCCGCAACCAATCTTACAGCAACATGATTTTCCATTTTCTCAAAAATTGAAAAAGCACCTCGCCCAATAATTACAGCATTATTATCTTTTGCCACAGAAAGCAACGCATACTGAACATAATTTAAATATTCATCTCGTACAGAAGCGAACGAAGCAAAAAATCCAGGTTTTCTTTCATCATAAGTAGGAATTTTTTCTTTTGGAAAACCAAGTTCAACTATCTGTTTTTCAATATCAGTTCTTTTTACAAATTTATAATTCAATTTTTCAGCAAGAGAAGCTGCAACTTCATCTCCCCACGCCGCAACCTGTCTAGAAAAAGAAATAATCGCCATATTCGCCTCCTAAAATAAAGATACACATTAATCTAAAAATATGATAAACCTAAATTATCAATAATGCAAAAAAAATTGGAGACCGATTTGAAATCTTTTTTTACCGATGATGATGAAAAATTAAAATGGGAACAGAAAAGTTCATCAAATATTCTAAAAACAGTCGTTTTTGACGTTACAGTTCGTCACAATCAAGCAAAAGATGGAACTCAAGGCGATTATTACGTGATGAATGCAAGAGATTGGGTTATCACAATTCCTGAGTTGGATGATTCCTTTTTGATGGTCAAACAATGGCGTCACGGAGAAGAAGCTTTAAGTGTGGAATTTCCTGGTGGAGTAATTGATGAAGGTGAACTACCGGAAGTTGCTGCAAAACGTGAACTTCAAGAAGAAACCGGCTACAAAGCAAATTCATTAATCAAATTAGGTTCTTTTAATCCAAATCCAGCTTTATTTTCAAATCACGTGCACATTTTTTTGGCAACTGATTTAGTAAAAACCGGAAATCAAGAATTGGACCACGATGAATTCATAAATTGCATCAAAATTAATAAAGAAGATGTTATTCAAGGAATGGGAACTAAAGAATTTCCTCACGCTTTGATGGCAAGCGCTTTGGCTTTATATTTTAAACAAAAAAAAGACTGCCTTTCATAAAAGTCATAAAAACTTTATTGGGCAGTCTTTCTTTTTGGCAAATTATTTTTTATTTTGCGCTATATGGTTCGTATTCTTTTTTAGAATCGTATGTTCCTGAACGGAATTCACCAGTAAGACTTGGAATCTTCATCTTCATTCCTGGAAGAATAAGATTTGGGTCTTGTGGTTTTGGCATATTTGATTTGTTTGCCTGATACAAGTTTTCCCACAAAAGAGGATTGTTGTAAATATAAGGACGACCAGAAATATTCCAATAACAGTCTTTTGTTTCTGCCCAAGGACGAACAACATAGAATTCAGGAAGTGGAGTAATTTCTCTTACACCATCTAACGAAGCCAAAGATTGATTTGCATATTCAGTTGCTTTTGCATAATCTTCTGCTTCAAAGGCTGCTTCTGCATTTGCTAAATTTTCTTTTGCAGCTGTATATGCCATTGGAAAAGTTTGTTCTGCATTGATTTTTTGAGCCCAAGCTAATTTATTTTTTGCAATTTTGATACTGTCATCAGCTTGTTTTCTTGCCATCATCATATTTATATAAGATTTTGACAACTCTGCATTTTCTTCAGCTTTTGCAGAATATTCAATTGCTAAATCATATTCGCCAGCATCAAGAGCCATTTCTGCTTTTTTTGTATATTCATCTGCTAATTTTTGATATGTATTATTTTTATAACTTACAGCAAAAACTAAAGTTGTAAATAATGCTACAAATAAAATAGAAACTATTTTTTTCATTCTGCATCTCCTGAATCAACAACTTCTGATTCTTCATTTTGATTTTCAACTTCTACATCTAAGTTGCTTTCTGTACTTTCAGATTCTTCTTCTAATACAGTTGTTTCTTCCACTACTTCAGCTTCAACAGGTTCTTCTGCTTCTGAATTTTCTTCTTCACTTATTTCAGCTTCAACAAGTTCTTCCTCCGCAGCTTCTTCTTCACTTATTTCAGTTTCAATAACTTCTTCTTCCGCAGCTTCTTCAGTGTTTTCTTCTTCCAACGCAGTTGTTTCTTCCACTACTTCTTCTTTTTCACCATCTAATGTTTCTGGTAAATCTGCTTCTGCTTGAGTTGGATCTGCAAAAGTTTCTTCTTCCAAAAGAACAGTCTCTTCTTCTTCAATACCATCAACTTTTTCTGTAATTGGTGAATTTAAATCAGCTTCATTTGCAAGAGCAGCACTTTCTGCTACACGTTTTTTTGCTTCATCAATTGCTTTTTGTGCTTCAGCACGTTTTTCTGAAACTTCTGCATATACAGCCGCAAAAATTTCTTTTGATGATTTATAGTTTTCGTAAGCTTTTTCTGGATTTTGCATTGAATACAAAGTGTCGCCTTTTTTGAACAATTCAACAGCTTCGTTGTATTTTTCTTTTTGTGCAACACCAGCTTTTACACTATCAGCATTCTTTTTTTCTACAAATGCAGCGGAACGTTCATCTTTTGCAATTTGTTTGTAAGCAATATTTAAAACCGAATTAAAACATGTATAAGCTTTTGTTGCTTGCTCCAACAATTGTTCACCAGTTACTTCTGAATTTGTAAACATTGTTTCTAATTCTGCATAAACAGTGCAACCTTCATCATAAGTTGATTGAGCAAAACTACTTAAATTTTCATCATCAATTTTTTGTTTTGTATTTTTTGCCTTTACATAAGAAGCAATTGCCGAATATCTATTTGCAATATCAGCGGCTTCCTTGGAAACATCTTGACCTTCTTCTGATTTTGCTTTTATTTGTGCAAACAAATCATCAACAGATTTTAACAAATCTGCAGCTGATTCTTCCGCACCAGATTCAACAGCAAGATTTCTGGCATCATCAACATTTTGTAAAACTAAAGAATTATCTACAGGTTCAACAGTTTCTTCTACTTCTTCAACAACAACTTCTTCAGTAACAACAGGAGCTTCAGGTTCTTTTGTTTCCTCTGGAGCAGGTTTTGATCCACAAGAAATAAAAGAAAGGATTAAAAACGCTGAAAAAGCTGTAACAACAATTTTTTTCATAAAAATCCTCACTTATTTAGTTTATAATTTATTTTACTATATAAAAATAATTATCGCAATATTTCAAATGCCTTAAAGAAAACCTCTGATCTCTTCGATAATATTTATAGCAAAATTTTTGTAACAAAATTTTTGTAACAATCTGTTTTTCATATATCGAACACATATTGAAAAAACTTTACTACGGAGGAATCCTATGGCTGATGAATTTTCATTCAAAGTTGAAGAACAACTCGGCGTAATTTCACAAGGAAAAGGTGGCTGGAATCTTGAATTAAATCTAGTTTCTTGGGCTGGTCGTCCTGCAAAATACGACATAAGAAGTTGGTCTAGTGATCACGAAAAAATGGGAAAAGGTTCTACTTTTACAAAAGAAGAATTGATTAGCTTAAAAGAACTTCTTAATTCCTTAAGTTTTGATTAATATTCTGCACTACTGATTGTTGCGCCCTTCTTAATTACAATTTCATAAATCATCTTTTGAAGAAGAACGTCTTCCATTAACGAACCGTTAGAACGTATTTCCATATCAGTTGCTGCTAAAATGGCTAAAATTGCAGTTGTTTGTCCAATTGTCCATAATTTTGCCGCACTTCTATATTGTTTCTGCTGCAATTTGCTAGAAAATCCATTCTGTCTCAAAATTTGTTCATCAACATATCCATCGTCATTTATAGAAATCCAAGTTGCTAATTTTCTAAAACAAGATGAAAGCCCTGCAATTATTTTTACAGATGAAGAGTCTTTTGAAAGTCTGATATTTTGTAAAATGTTCAGTGAATTTTCAAGTCGCTTTTGTTGGACTTGCGTTGAATCTGCCATATGATTGAACAACGTAAATGCGTTTTCTTCACGATTATGCGACAACACAGATTCCACATCTTCTATTGTAATTCTGTGTCCTTTTGCAAAACACATAAAAAATCTAGAACATTCTTGTTTTAATGCAAGCGTATTATTTTCTATCATTTGCAAAATACATTCTGCAGCATCTTGTTCAATTTCGTATCCATTCTTTTTTATAAAATTGTAAATCCATGGAAGTTTTTTATCTTCAAACATTTCCCAAAATTGCTTTTTGTTTGAAGCAGGAACTAATTTTGTTAATTTTGCATCTACCGAAATTTCGTCCGAAACTAAAATTAAAACTGCGGTTTCTTCTGCACTTTCAAGCCAGTCTGAAATCATTTGTAAATCATCTTTCTTTTTTAAGAGTTCCGCGTTTTTACAAACAATACAAATTGCGTCAGAAAATAAAGTTCCACTTTGCAAAATGGTCATCACTTGGTTGAATGGAGTTTCTACAAGATAGAATAAATGTTCATCTACAGAACCATATTTTTTTTTAAGAGATTTTTTTATTTCGATGATAGCATCTTCTCTTTCGCCAAATTCTGGCCCTGTATATAAATAAAGTGGTGCTGCCATTAATATGTTCTTACGATATTTGATAAAATTCCAACGATTCTTACATCCTGACAATAAATTGCCTGAAAGTCTGGATTTTCTGGTTGAAGTCTAACGCGTGTTGCTTCTTTATAATATCTTTTTAATGTGATTGCATCGTCGATAACCGCAACAATAATTTGTCCGTCTACAGCTGTATTCGATTGTTCTACGACTGCCAAATCACCTTCAAGAATTCCTGCGTTTATCATACTTGTTCCACGAACTCTTAACGCAAAATAATTTTTTCCGGGACGAACAAATGGTTCTGTCAAATTTACATATCCGTCTAAATTTTCTTCAGAAAGAAGTGGTTTTCCGGCTGCAACGCTTCCCAAAAGTGGTACACGTCCTACAAAAAGTTCTGGTTCTTTTTCTCTACAATCAGACAAAACTCTGATTGAACGAGAACGTTTTTGGCATTGTGATAAATATCCTTTTTTTTGAAGTGCCGTAATATGATCTTGTACTGCTCTTAATGAAATTTCAAAGTGTGAACTTATTTCGCGTACTGTTGGTGGATAAGAATTTTCTTCTGTAAAGTTAGAAATAAATGTAAGCACTTCTTTTTGACGTTCTGTAATTTGTTTCATACACGTACTCCTTTTTTTATAATTGTTTAAGATTCCCGCATCAAGTGCGAGAATGACATTTTTTTTCCTCGTAAAGTCGCTCACACAAGTTTACGATTTCTGGCGTAAAAAAAGTTTTCTGTTGAAAACTTCTATAATTCTGCCTCGTAAAATTACTTACGCAACTTTGCTATTAGAGGCGTAAAAAAAAGTTTTCCCAGGAAAACTTATACATTTTTACCCGTAAAGTTGCTACGCAACTTTGCTATTCTAGGCGTAAAAAAAGTTTTCTGTTGAAAACTTTTTTTACTCTTCCTCGAACTTGCTGTCGAACAAATTTTCCAAAACTGCTACAGCTTCGGATTCGTCTGGACCTTCTACTGTTATTGTTAACTGAGTGTTATAGCCTGCGCCCATTGCAATTACACCCATGATTGATTTTGCATTTACTGTTGCGTCATCTCTTGTAATAGAAATTTCGCTTTGAAATTTGTTTGCTGTTTGAGCAATAATAGCCGCTGGTCTTGCGTGAATTCCAGCTCTATTTTTTACAGTTAAAATCTTTTCAATCATTAGTTTCCTCTATAAATACAAATAAAAAAATTAATACGAATCGTCGTTGCTGTTGTATGCAATTTTTGCGTCACCTGTTTCTATCCATTTAAGAATGTTTAGATTAAAATCTTTGGCAGAATTGTAACCCATATTTTTAAGACGCTCGTTCATTGCCGCTGCTTCTATAATAATAGGAAGGTTTCTACCAGGTTTTACAGGTATTTCAATCATTGGAACTTTTACGCCAAGCAATTCTTTGTATTTTTGCTCTGTTCCAAGTCTGTCGTAAGTTTTTGTTGAATCCCAATCTTCTAGTTTTACTACAAGCTGAACTTCTTTTTGATTACGAATTGCACCTACACCATAAAGTTGAGAAATATTAATAATTCCCAAACCTCTAATTTCCATGTGGTGACTTATCATTGTGTTGGCACCTCTTCCCAAAAGTGTGTTACCGTTTACACAACGAATGTCGATAATGTCATCTGCCACAAGTCGATGTCCACGTTCTACTAATTCAAGAGCAGTTTCACTTTTACCTACTCCCGAATGACCATTAAGCAAAATTCCAATACCATAAACTTCTACAAGAACTCCGTGTTGTGTTGTTTTTGGAGCAAATGTGTTAGAAAAAACACGCAAAATTCTGTGAGTAAATTCTGTTGATGTTAAATCTGTTTGAAGCAATGGACAACAATTCTCTTCTGCAATCTGTCTGAATTCTTCCGTTGGTTCCAAATTATACGTAAAAACACAACAAGGAAGTTGGGATTCCAAAAAGAATTTAATTGATTCTGAAGAATTTTCCTGATGAAGACGATTAAGATATGCTACTTCGCCTCGTCCAAAAAGTTGTAATCTGTTATTAGCAAAAGATTCATAAAATCCACAAAGAGCAAGACCGGGTCTATTGATTTCTGGAGACGTAATTGCGCGAGGAAGCCCTCTTCTTCCTGCAATACATTTTAAATGCAACGCATCGTGACCAGATAAATCCAAATTGAGTAAGTCAAGTACAGTGAATTTTTTCTCTGCCATATTGAATATACTATACACATACATTGATAAATTATCAATATGTAAAATGTTTAAATTTTAGACCAAGATTCATTTTCTGGAATTTCAAATCTGAGTTTTTCTTTTGTAACAGGATGAATAAATTCCAACACCCGCGCGTGCAATGCAAGTCTTCCAAATTTGTTCGTTTTGGCGCGATAATTTACATCGCCGCAAATTGTGTATCCTATAGAAGAAAGATGCGCTCTAATTTGATTTTTTCGGCCAGTGTCTAATTCCAATTCAAAAAGCGTGAAATTTCTACCTTGTTTTAAGATTTTATAATGAGTAATTGCGCTTACAGTTTCTTTTTTTTCAGAAGGTTTGGGAACATACGCAACGTTATATTTATTAAAAGCAAGTGGTGAATCAATCACACCTTCTGGTGCAATTTGTTTTGAATTTTTGGGATTTTCGCAGACCGCGTGATAAATTCTTTGTGTAACAACTTTCTTCCAATTATCCATGATTTGTTTTTGAATTGATTTTGTTAAAGCGAACATCATTACTCCTGAAGTATCGCGGTCCAATCTATGAACTGCTGCAGGTCGATGATTTGCCTTGTATCTACCAGATTTACGCATAAATTGTTCCAAACTTTCCTGCGCAGTTCTAGTACGTTTTCCAGGAACAGGAACGCTTAACAATCCACTTGGTTTATTAATTACAGCAATAAATTCATCTATATATAAAATATCCATTTTGTACCTAGTTCTTCATGTTTCGTTCGTAAAATATTCCGTCTTCGTAACCTTGAATTGATTTATCGTCTTTTGCGCGTTCCAAACGTTTTAATGCCCACATACAATATTCCTGATTTAATTCAATTCCAAAAAATCTTCTTCCTAATTTTGCAGCGGTTACAGCTGTTGTTCCTGAACCTAAAAACGGATCGAATACAACTGCATTTGGAGCGGAACTTGCCAAAATCAATTTTGCAATCAATTTTTCTGGTTTTTGAGTTGGATGGTCTGTGTTTTCGGGCATTGACCAAAAAGGAATGGAAATATCATCCCAAAAATTTGACGGACAAGTTAATCTGTATTTTCCATCGTCGTTTTCTTGCCAATCTTTTGGTTTGCCATCTTGTTTATAAGGAGCAATCACGCGTTTTTTTTGTTTTACAGCGTTTACATCAAAGTAATATTCATCGCTTACTGTTGCAAACCAAATATCTTCCGTGCAATTTTTCCAGTTGGAAGAAGCTCCTCTTCCTTTTTCGCGCTGCCAAGTGATTCTGTTACGAACTTTTAAATATTTGGAAGTTACTTCATACAAAGCCGCGCTACATTTCCAATCGCCACAAATATATAAACTTGCGTCTTTTTTTAGCAAACGAATTACTTTAGGAAACCAACTTTCCAAATATTCGATGTATTCTTGATTGGAACGCCCATTAAAATTCAATCCGTTAAAATTTTTAGAGAGATTATATGGCGGATCGATTATCATCAAATCAACAGAATTTTCTGGCAACAAATCGATTGTTTCAAAAAGGTCGCCTTGAATAATTTGATTTTCTACTTGTTCCAGCGAAGTTTTTTGTGACAAATGAAAAATCTGTTTTTCAAAAATTTGTTTTTCTTCTTCAGATAAGGTTAGCGTTCTGTTTCGTTCAGCGCGTTGTTTTTCCATCAAAATAATTCCTATTCTTTTTTGTTTATAAACCTTTGTTTTAGCAAATTCAATTCATCTTTAAACTTGCGGCTTTTAGCAGAAGGAAATTTGTTTAAAAATCGCTCCACAACCGGACGTTTTTCGTTTTGAATAACTTCGATTCTGTCTAACAAAGTTTGATGAATTTGGTCTTTTTTTAGTTTTGCGTATTCTTTTACTGAATTCAGTTTTTCTTGCAAAGTTTCACCC
>Ga0233386_1000439_pt1 | contig 11432 bp, 14 predicted proteins | sample ElkDunMinimDraft_17_FD_191544 | JGI IMG/M metagenome (GOLD analysis project Ga0233386, IMG submission 191544) | Fecal eukaryotic communites from dung pellets of Tule Elk in California, USA - Elk Dung G4 | ecosystem: Host-associated > Mammals > Digestive system > Large intestine > Fecal | place...
ACGGTAGCGCCGTCGCATTACCTTTTCTCCTTATATGGGAAAATGCCCTTTTTTCGAGTTGCTCGAAAAAAGGGCTACACCCCAAAAAAGCGAGAAGAGCGTCTGAAAAAAAACGAAAACAACCGCAGACAACTTTTGCCGAAGACTTTAGTCAAGGCAAAAGTTCGACGGTATAAACGGACAAGGAGCAATAAATTGACGATTAATTTTTCAAACGTTAACGTCGAGCCTTTATCGACGGAATTAAAGATACTCAATATTTTGCTTACGTTGCGCGAGCAGGAAAACATGCTCGAGCTTCCGCTTGCCTTTCTCGAAGAAGAACTCGAGATAAGCCATAACACTCTCAAAAAGTTTTTGCGCGTGCTCCGCGACGCCAACGTGCTTAAATTCAGCCTTAAGGGGCTTTTTTGCCTTAACCCCGACGTCGTAGACTTTACGGACGTTTGCGTGCCGTCGGCGCTAAACATACTCAAATATAATTACAAAATGTTTAAGTCGGACTAATTAGCCCGGCTATTTTTCGTTGACTTAAATTCGATATCAACGCGCCGAACGTCGGCGCTGGATATAAACTAACTCCGCACGTAGGCTAAACCGTGCATAAAAAATACGCTCGATTTCGAGCGTATTAAAAAAAATTTTTTTTTCGAAGGTAGTGAAAGGTACCCTCTATTTTCGAATACGAAAAAATAAGGCAAATTTCCCGAAGGTAAGGCTTTTTTACCCTCTATTTTAGTGTACTCAAAATTCAATAATGCGGTTATGAGTCCTCGCACCATTGACGGTTCCGCACAAAAACCGTTCTTCTTCGCCGGGTAGAGTGTAAAAAAGGGCGCGACGTAGAGAGAGTCTGCGTTTGTAGGTGATTCCCACCGTGCGGTCATACACCGCCGCAGAAGGGGAAGGGTGGTTGCCGCCATACGCTCGAGCGACGTATGGAACACAGCGCAAGGCTATCTTCGTGTAGGAGTCGGAAGCACGTTGCGAGCGCTGTTGCCGGGCATATACGTACGTATACCGTGCGTATATGCGACATTATTTTTTTTATTTACTTTCGGGAGCCGGCGTCTGCCCTGCAGACGGACAATAAGGGCAAAAGCAATATAAAAAATCAACCTTTCCGACTCGTCGGACTTGAGCATCACTACGAGTCGAAGACTCGTCAATTGTTGCTTTTGAGTAATTATATAATACCTTTTAAAAAAGTATGCATACATACAAGCACACCGTATAACATAAAATCGTAGATAATTCCTTATATTTTGTTTATAATTTCTATTGTCAAAAAAACTCTGACTCCGTCACTCGGGGGTTCAAATCCCTCATCCCCAGCCAAAACCCTTAAAATGCGCCGATTTTTTACTAAATCGGGGCGTTTTTTTTGCCTTTTTTCAAGTTTTTGCTAAAAAGGATGTACGGATTAGTGTACGGTTTTTAAAATTTGTTTTTCAAAACTTCTTTTAAAGCCTTGAAATATTCGAGTATTCGTCCGCCTGCGCCGTTGTCTATTATATCCGTGTAAACGTCGGTAGTCATTGAAAGCGTCGAATGCCCGAGTTCTCGCTGAATCTTTTTATCGTCAATGCCGACAAAATGCGCCATTGATGCGTACGTATGCCTGCAACCGTGTAAATTGACGTTGCCGAGCCCTTTATAAAATGCCCGGCAAGCCTTACTTACGACGTTATAAGAAAAAGTTTCGATAAGTTCTGCAGGCATATTGTCAAAAAGACCGGGTAAAATTGTTACTTTTCGGCTCTCGCCGGTTTTGGTGGAAGGAATTATATTTCCGCGATTGTCCTTATTCTTGCTGACGTTGACGTAATTATCGAAAATATCGTCTTTTGTCAGCGCCAAAAACTCTCCAATTCTAAGCCCGGTACAACAAAGAATATAAAAAATTTCGTCAAACGGTTTTTCTACGTGCTCGAGCATAAAGTTTTGCTCTTCAAGTTGATAAGCGCGGAATTTTTGTTGACGGTAGCGCGGACGTTTAAGCGATGCGCAAGGGTTAAAATCAATTAAACGGTTGGCAACTGCTTTTTTTAGTATTGCATTAATTATATCGTAAAATTTATCACGTTGCCCTTCTGATATCGTGTTTAAAAAGTTTTTGATATCGAGTTCGGAAAGTTGCTTGAGTGTGATTTTGCCGAGTGCATCCATTATGCGCCGTGTTTGGCGTAAATAGGTTAACCGCGTTTTTTCTTTGAACTGCTCACTCTCACGGTAGGTTGCATAATACTTTTTAAACCACTTTTCCAAAGTTAAGCCGGCGTTCGGGTCTCTCTTTGGTTTTGGTGGCGCTCCTAACACGAGATATTGTAAGCGCTCGAGTTTGATTTTTTTAATAATTTCTTCTTGAGTTTTTGCGTAAAGGTGGTGTTTTTCTCCATTAATTCGGGTGCACCCATAATAAATTTTATACACTCCACCTTTTTTTCGTTGAATAATACGTTGGCAAAAATAGCCTTCGCCGTGTTTTAATTTCCGTTGCATTTCTTCTCCTTCGGAATTATCTACGATTACGTTATTAAATTGTAAATCTGCAACTGCTCCGCTTTCCGGCGGGGCTTTTTTTTCGTCCGTTGGCGAAGAAAAAGGCGAACCGTCTTGCGCACGTGCGTGCGTTTGAATGTCCGCCATTGCTTGCATTGCGCCGATTATACGCTCAAGCGCAAATTTTACTGTTTCAACCGATTTTATTAAGTCTGAAATTTGCATAAAGCACCTCCGACTTAATTTTACGCTTAAAAAAACATTTCGGCTTAATAGCAGTTTTAATTAAATGCGCTCGCATTTAATTATAAAATTATTAGTGCGAAAGGGCGTAAACGTAGCCTATTGCTTTGTGTTGCGCCGAAACGTCAAGTTTTCTAAAGTGCGAAAGCATTTCCGATTCTAGCGCAGTGAGCGCATAGTTCGGCGCCGAACTATGAACGATTCCAAAGTCGTCTTCACGACCAACAAGATAATCTATGCTAACGTTAAATATGTCCGCAATTTTAATCAACGTGTCAATGGATGCTTCTGCTCGACCTTTCTCGTAAGCATTGATTGAGTTTTTGGATAAAGATAGTTTTTTTGCAAGTTCGACTTGCGATATATTGTTTTCCGTTCTTAAAATTTTTAATTTTTCTGCAAACATAAAATTCTCCTTTAAAAAATAGGCGAAAATCAGTTTACCATGGCAAATGCGTAGCCAATTAAACGGTGCTTTTGACTCTCACTCATTTTATCAAAGTAATGTAAAAGTTCTTTTTGAAGATTTGTTAAAATTTGATTTTCACCAACTACCTCAACAACTCCAAAATCGTTCTCTCTGCCAACAAGATAATCAATAGTACATTTAAAATAATCAGCAAGTTTTATTAAAATTTCAGGATCAGGTTTATTGATTTCGTTTTCATAATAGCCGTACGATTGAGGGCTCACGCCGATACTTTTTGCAACTTCTTTTTGTGTAACGCCTTTAATAGTTCTTAATTCTTTTAATCTTATCATAGAATCACCTCGAAAAAATAATACAAGAAATTCTTGTTTTTGTCTTGACAAACAAGAAATTCTTGTTTATAATACGAATTAGACAAGAAATTCTTGTTTAAAACCTTGAAACGGGCAAGGTGGCGCTTTTAAGTGGTTTAGCGCTGAAAACCCGTCAATCCCCTTTTAAGGCTTTAAGCGGTGTTTAACGCACGCACCGCTTAAGCCGATTCGGGGGAAATAAAAAACCGCAAGGCTTAGCCTTACGGTAGGTGAAATTTATGAACAGTTTACAAGAACAACGAATTAGAGTTGGTTTAAAACAGTCAGACGTTGCAAAGTATTTGGTAGTTAAAGAAACCACCATTTCAAATTACGAAACAGGAAAGAGAACTCCCCCAATCTACATGTTAAAAGCATACGCTGATATTTTAGAAGTATGCGTTGAAGATTTAATAGACTTAATAATCGTCGGTCAAACCAAGAAGATAGTCGGAAGAAACATCTAAAGCAAGGCATAGTTGCTTTAGGACGTTTAGAGAAGGTTCTCTAATACCCTTTTCGTAATTACATAGCGCCGTTTCGGTAAGACCTACGGCTTTTGCTAATTGTTTTTGAGTCAGCCCTTTTTCAAGGCGAATTTCTTTTAATCTTTCATTCATGAAAAAATAATATCACAAATTGTGAAGAAAATGCTTGACACTTCACAACTTGTGAAGTATAATAAACTCACAAAGCGTGAAGTTATTCATGCTTTAAAGCCTTGAGACGGGCAAGGTAGCGCTTTTAAGTGGTTTAGCGCTGAAAACCCGTCAATCCCCTTTTAAGGCTTTAAGCGGTGTTTAACGCACGCACCGCTTGAGCCGATTCGGGGGAAATAAAACAAAAGGGGAAAGTTTATGCAAAAAGTTTCTTTTTCAGAAGTTGTTGCAAAGTTTAAACAATACAACGTTGAAAATAACGTTGTGTACGGAGATAACTCAAATGTTAAACCGTTAACCGCAGTTATCGTTTACAAAGAATCGAATTTTGATAAACCGTATACGCTCGAGGAGCGCAGTTATCGCATACAAAGCGACGACGGAAAATTATGGTTTAATATGCCGAGCGGTTCAAGGTCGTTTTGGGGAGATTCTCTCGACGGTAGCGATATGCGAGTTAGGTTAGATTTTTACAGCGATTGGGAAATAGATTATTGCTATTTTGAATAAAGGGGAATTTTATGTTTATAGAACGTTATCGAATTTACGAAACATACAACGGGCTTTTTGATTCTAAAAATCATATTTGCTCGGCAGACACACTTTTTAACGCTGTTCACGTTGTCGAACTGTTAAAGAAATTTGAAGAGGAAAACCCTTGCTATAGTTACGATTTCCAAAAAGTTGTTAGTTTTGTTGACTCTTTTTTAGATTACTATCCGGGCGAATCGCTGTCTGACGAAGGACACGTTTATACCGCTGTAAACTACGCAGAATTTCTCGAGCAAAAAGCAAACTTCGATAAAAAGGTGAAAAAATGAAAAATATCTATTGGGAAGAAATCTTCGGAACGGTAACAGTTACTGCGCGTGGAATAGACGAAAACGACGAGTGGCAAAAGTTTACTTTTGATTGCTATGTGTCGGAAGAATTGAATTCTTATACAAAAATAGAAAATATTTCAGGTGTAGCATTTTATTTAGCGTTATTACGTGACTTGTGGCACTCTGAAGTGCTCGACGTTAAAATAAAGGTTGTTAAATAAATGAAATCCTTTACTTTTGGCGAGTGGCTCGAAACGTGGCTTAAAATCTACAAAAAAACAAAAGGGGACTTATTATGAAAATTAACAAAATGAAGACTTTATGCCGAGCAAGGAGCGTCGGCGGTGATTACGTGTACGGACTCCCGGAAGGTGAACTAAGCAAATTTTTTACTTGGTTTAGAAATGAAAAAGGCAAACGCTTTTTAGTTCACCCGGAAAGCATTTGCGCCTACGCTGGCAAAAAAGATTCGGAAGGAAACTTAATATTCGAAGGTGACGTTATTCTTGTAAAAACCTATTTTGAAGGCGAAACGTTTTTTGAAGATTTCGTTGTTGCATTCGATAACAACATTTGCGCCTTTTGCGCCTTTGACGAAAAAGGAAACCCTTACGACGGGGTTATGGATTTTGGCGATTCGCACGTGCTAGTAGTTGGTAACGTTTTCGATAATCCGGATATGGTTATTAATTGGGAAAACCCAAAGGAAATAAAACTATGAAATCTGAAGTTGTTTTATATGCCTTGTACTATTTAACGCTGAAAAACAAAAAAAAGACTTTGCGTTGCGTCAACTTTACCGGCGATACCGTTTCGCTTGTTGACGAAGATACCGGATATACGTTTGATATGAAAAAACAATACTTTCTTTTTAGACTTCGGACGGCAAGTTGGCACGCACCAACACTTCCAGCGCTCAATGAAACTGCGCCATTTTTTAACAATGAAGACCTTGAGAACTTCAGGCGCGTTGAAATTGAAGCCGGCGAACGCTTACCGATTGAATTTGCAAGCGACCTATCCGAAAAAGAGTTTGAAGAAAGTATAAGATATTTACTTTCTGCCAGCGCCGACGAAAGCGCTGAAATAAAAAGGCGTACGAATTTTTACGCTGAAGACCTTTTTACTGAATTACAATATTTTTACGACTTCCCCTTAAGCCGAACGGAAAAGCGCAAGCGCGAACTAATTAGTGCTCATAATATAGCATTTAACGTTATGCTGGATAGCCGCGGAGTTTCTTGGCTAGGTAAAATATGAAAATTTACAAAGTAACGTTCTTTTTGGATAACGTGCCGACAAGCACGTATCAAAGCGCTAATATTCACAAGATAGCAAGCGCAATAAGTTTTTTTTATAAATGGCTCGGCTCAAGATTCAGCGCCGACGTTAAAAAGATTAGCCCGTCGTGAGACGCGTTAAAATAAATAAAGGAGTAGAAAAAATGAAAGACAGCACCAAAAAAGGCATTTTAAAATGGCTTCTTATCATTACTTGCGCAGTCGTTCTTTTAAGTTCGACCACCACGGCGGTTAATAACGTAAAAGAGTTATTTAACCGTGACGAAACAAAGGTTGAGCAAACGGAAAGCGGTGGCGAAGAAGAAGCGGCGGCTTACGACTACGTAGTAGGTTAAGATTATGCTAATTGAAAGCGTAGCCGTTTACGGTAGTGTTGAACTACTCTACTTAGCGATTTGTACGGTAGGCGAATTTTTGCCTACCGTTATCGCGTACTATCAATCGCTTGAACAAAACGTAAAGCAAGCCGTTTTACTTATTGTCTTATTCGTATGCGTGCCGGTTATTACGTTTTTAATTAAAAAAATCGTCGATTTTAAAAATTGGCTCGACGATAAACTTTAAAATTTAGGAGCAACATGAAAAATGAAAAAGAAAAATTTTTTACTTATAATTCTCGGCGTTTTGGTGGCGCTTTCGAGCGCGTTTGCGGTCGTTGCCAGCGCCGCTGAGTACGAGCAAGCAGAGTTTGAATATAACTACGTCGACTCTGGCAACGTTGAAAATTACGACCCCGAAGAAGTAGCGAAAACTTTCGTTTCAGACGTTTACGAGTGGGAAAGCAAAAAAATAAGCGCTTTACCAAAAGCCGACGGACCATATTATTTTTTGCCCGGCGCGAGCGTTTCAAACAAGCACGAAAACTTGCTTGCCTTCACTATTTTTTGCCAAGGCGACAAAATGGCGGAACTTTACGACGACTCGGCACGTTTGCAATTTGAAATTATGTTATTACGCCAAGGCTTGACGGAAAACAAGTTTTTTGAAATGGTAGGTTATACAATCGAATACAATCCTCTTCAAAAGAAAATCAACGTAATAAATGCAACCGAACTCAAACAATTTGCGTCTAGCAGGTTCGCGCCAATACTCACGTTTAAAAATCAAAACGACGAAATTATCGAGTTTGGGTGGAACGAAGTCACCGAAGAGATTGCAAACGACTTAGGGTATATCAAAGGCGATTATTATATGCGTATATGCTTTGAAGTTCCTAGCCCTTACGTTGAATATAAAGCGCTTTTTAGAATGCAACGCAACCCTTTAAAGTTTAGAAAAGAACGCGAAAACGCAATTTTTGGCTTTATCGGTGGCGAAGAAAAAACTATTCTCTACTACGACAACGAAAAAACGCACGAATATGCAGTAGCATCCGACGTCAGAAGTTATCACGGCGTCCTTGCTAAAATGCAGGAAGCACAAAAACTCGAAGAAGAGTTCGCCGACCACCCCGAAATGCTTGAGTATGCGCAAAACGTTCTTCAAGGTGAAGAAACGCAAGTAAAAGTAAGTTACCTTGAAAACATCGGCGAAAAGATACCGTTTGCAAAAAAAGTTGAACAAACCGTCAACATTAGAATGTGGGAAGGTCAACAAACGTTAAACAGTCTTGACGTTGCCGTTGCTTTGGGTAAAGAGTCCACAAACGCTTTAATCTCGCCTTGCGAAAAATTTACCTATAACGCGCAAACCGGCGTATATGAAAGTTATTACTACCCCGGCGTATATCTCGAGTCTAAGACGACCGACGGGAACACGATGCAGTACGTTTTAAACCCAAATAATTCCTACGCAGACTTTTACGGTAAATTCGTAAACGACGGAATTATCACTCAAGACTTATACGAATTTTTGTTTGCCGAAAGAATTATCAATAAATATCCCGAAATGCAAGGTTTAACGCCTGAAGAAGTATACGGTTATTGGGGTTACGTGTTGATTCCGGAAACGTTCACTTTCGATCAAGCATTTGCTGAATTATTCGACACTCAACTTAAGTTTAAAGGCGTAGTTAAAGCGTTTGACTACGAACACTCTATATCGCTTTCGAGCTATAATAAACTGCTTGAAGATTATGATTACGGCTGGCTTTCAAGGATTTGGAACGACGTTTGGGGAACTTTGACGCAATGTAATGCAAAGCATTTAGTTATCTTTGCAGACACAACCGAAACGGACGCGTTCGCTAATATGAACGGTTCGGACGGCGTAGGCGATACCGACGGGCTTATTAATAACGGCGTCGGCTCTACCGTTGAAATCGTAGGCGATACTGTCGGCGACTTTTTGAAGAACCCATTAAACGGTAGCGGTGGTAGTATGTTTATATTAGTTCTCGTCGTCGCTGGAGTCGTAGTATTTATATTCCGAGATAAAATCTTTAAAAAAGCATAAGGAGCAACTATGAAAAAAATATTAATATCCATTTTCGCGGTTTTTGCTCTTACCGTCGGCATATTTTTGCCGACGGTAGCAAACCGTAATATCACAGCAAAAGCGGATTCGTCGGCGTCAATCAATGACGACACAGTTAATTATATTGAAGAATTATTAGAGAAGGGAGAATCTATTACTGACAAATGGTTGAGATTCAGTCCTACCGAATCTTTAGTAACAGATAATTTAACCTTTAAATTAGCGGTTGGCGGATATATATCTATATCTAAAACCGAAAACGCCGCCTCAATGACTTGCGATACTATAATATCAAAAGTACAATTCGGAATGGTTGAAATGTATATTCCCAGCGGTTCGATTGCGGTAAACCCACTGCTTGGCGACGTTCCCCTAGATACCGAAACGAAAAAGCTTAACTCGTTAATATACGAATTAATTAAACCCGAAACCCCGATAGATAACGTAACAGGCACTCATTTAGAATGGACTGAGAAAGAATTAACGCCCGGCGATTCAATCGCTGGTAGGTGGTTGAGACTTTTTAATCAAAATCAATCGATGACGAGTGGCCAATATGGCATTAACCTTAGCGAAAATTACTATTTAACAAATTATAACAGCGTATTAAAATTTGGGCAAAATGCGAATTATTTATCTCTTGATAAATTTGAAAAAATTGGCTTATGGGGGTTTATTGATATATACATTCCTGAAAATGCAAAAGCCGAATTTTTCAACTCGGCAGGAGACAAAGTTAGCCTTTTTTTAAATACGTTAACGGTTACTCAAGCAAATCCGTTATATGCTGTCGCGATTGAACCCCCTGTTGCGGATATACCCGAAACCCCGGGCGAAAGCGCAGAACCCGACGAGCCTATTGACACTCCGGAAAAGCCCGTTAAGGTTGAATACGTAAACAAGTCAGACGTTTTACCAGCAGGTTATAAAGCGCTTAAAGCCGGCGACGTCATAACTAGCGGAACAATCGCCGTCTACCGTGACTCTGACGACGATTTCGACGTCGCATATATGCGCTCGATGGACAACAACGTCTTCTTCTTTCCTGCAATGCCGGGGGGATTTATGCTTTACGGTGCGTGGAACGGTGCCGAAGACTTAAACTCTGAAAGCATTATCGACGCCGAATATTTAGATATTAACTACGACGCGTGGAACATAATTGCGGTAGAAGATTTTGGCGAAATTACGATTTTAGAAGGTGAAAAAACTATCTATTATAAGCCTAACGAAATCAACGCCGACGTTGAAAGTATTGTTGAAAGTAACGATATCGTGCAATCTGCAACTGATTGGATTAATTCGACGTTAGGGCTCTCTTTATCTACCGGCGCTTTAATAGTTATCCTTGTAATTTTATTTGTTATATTTAAAAAATAATGGATACTAAAATAAAACGCCCTAAAATAACGTTGTGGTCGCGCATAAGTACGTGGTTTTTGTGGTACGCGATAAAGTTTGCAGTGAGTCTAGCCGTATTCTTAATTTTTTTTGATTTAAGGCTAGTCTTCCGCGCCGTTGACGTAATCACAAACGACGCGCTCTACTCAAATTTTAACGTGCTTGCCTTGCAACTCATAATCGAGTGTATATTGATTTTGACGTCGTTTTTCTTTTTGGTTAAAGACGGGATACTTTTTTACGGCGTCTTACTCAATATCGACCGAATAAAAAAGACGGACGAACTGCTCTCTTCCGGCGGAAACTCTTTCGGCTTTGAAGGGGAGCAAGGCGTCGGCAAAACTCGAAGCGTCGTTTACGCATCCATTTTACAAAGCGCTAAAAAAAGCGAAGAACTTTGTTTAAAATACTACTCTGCTATACCTATGCGCGACAAGTTACTAAACGACCGCAGGTTTTGGGAATTACGGCGATATAAGGCGCGCGAAGAAGCGTTCAAGTTTTATTTTGAAGACTCGCCCGGTAAAATACCGTGCCTTTACGGTAACGTAGATATCGAATACAATGGACTAAGACCGCACGTTCTCAAGCCTGAACACTTTACAATGCAGGAAAAACTGTTTGAAAATAACGTTAAAATTCTAACTGAAGCGGACGATATGTTCCCTAACACGCTGAGAAAAAAGCGCAAAAAGAAGAAAGACGGCGAAGAAGACGACAACGAAGACGGCTTAGACGTCAACGCTATAGATAAATTCGTAGGTTTAGACCGTCAATACACGAACGGCTCGCTCGTTTCAGACACGCACGCCAACAGCGACGTTTTCAAGTCTATTCGGGCTTGTCAGTCGTTTACGCTTTACTTAACGCGCGCCGAGTTTAGATACACGCCCGGTATTCTCAAGGCAATACACGAGCGCATAAATAAAAAGATACTCGATACCGGCGACGAATACGTCACCATAGACGGCGAAAAAAACGCGCCGAAAAAATACAAATTACTCAAACGTTTAGGCAAACTCGCAAAAAGGGCTAAATTCTTTGAAATGCTTATGAAACGTTGTTCGATTACTCGAATATATTACCGCAAAATAAGCGGACCTGAACGTTTCCAGCAAGCCGAAAAAGAAGAATTTTTCGTTCTTCCGAATCAAGTGCCGTACGACTACGACGACCGGATTAAACAGCCCGAATATCCTTTTGCGGTTAAGATTGACGATATCACGGCGTAAGCCGTAAGGCAAACAAAGAGCGTCAAAAAACGAAATTGCAACACACAAAGATTGACGGTAGCGCCGTCGCAT